>Ga0307509_10011019_pt1 | contig 11016 bp, 9 predicted proteins | sample 10_EM_MG_FD_202245 | JGI IMG/M metagenome (GOLD analysis project Ga0307509, IMG submission 202245) | Populus trichocarpa ectomycorrhiza microbial communities from riparian zone in the Pacific Northwest, United States - 10_EM | ecosystem: Host-associated > Plants > Roots > Unclassified | place... | reverse complement strand
GTCGCGATCCTTTATATAGGCCTCTTCCCGCAACAACCCTGACCCTGGTGACTCATACCTATGAGTCACACGATCATGACTCATAATGAGTCATACCCGAAATCCATCAGATGACTCCTATGAGTCGCTGCGCAACATGCCATAAACCAATCATAAAACATAAAACGTATCAGGTGCGCAAATCGCGTCACCTGCGTGGAACTCGTGACTCATAAATTGAGTCACGCGCGAAAGTCATTACATCATTATGACTCACAATCGTGAGTCATAGAAACATCAACCAAGCATAATATAACGATGACACGCAAGTGCGAGTCATGTGAGAACTATGAGTCAACTGACTGCATAGCGTGAAACATAAACATACCTTATGACTAGTAACTACTAGACATGTGAAATCTGCCTTGCTTAGTCACGATTCGTGACAGTTACTGGAATATCAGTGTGTAGTCCCTCCGGTATGTCCATGAATACGGTCTCCTCAAGCTCACTATGAAGAAAGGCAGTCTTGACATCCATCCCCTCAAGCTCCCAATCATTCTCGCAAACAAGGGCAAGTAGTCAGCGGAGAGAGTTAAACTTCGCAACCGGAGCGAAGGTTTCTGTATAGTCCACTCTCACTTTCTGGCTATAACCTTTAGCCACAAGTCTTGCTTTATATCACCCATCCTCTTTCCGCTTAAACAACCAGCGGCAACCAATGGGTTCTCGAGCATTCGGAAGGGTAGCTAGTTCCCATGTTTCATTTCTTACCAAGGAGTCAACCTCTGACTCCCAGGCCTTATACCAGAGTTCACTCTCTTCGCCCGCAAGAGCCTCGTTTAGTTTTTGCGGCTCTTCTAGGTTGGTGCTAAGAGCACATGCGACTTGGGAGCAGGTGTGCTGCGAAGAATTTCTTTGTCGTTCGGAACCTCTTGGTCCGGATGCAGTAACTATTTGTCCTCTAGTCTGGTCTGCTGAATTTGGTGGTCTAACGATAATGGTATCCCTACCAAACCCCTCTAGGTCTGGTTCATCGCTTATTTCTGCTGACGTATCTCGTCTGACTAGGATATCTGAAAGTCTTTGGTCGGCCCCCTTTTCTCTAATCTCAGGTAATTCTATCTGAATCTGTTCCTCTTGCGCAATCTCTTTACTGACTGGGTCTCCTCTAGTTTCATCGATAATAACATCACTTGAGCAGAAGACTTGCTTAGTTGCCGGGTTATATACCCTATAGACCTTGCTTCCACCTTCTTCATCCTATCCAAGGAGGATACATTTTGCGGATTTTGCATCAAGCTTTCTTCTCTTCTCTGCCGGTATCAGTGTATAGGTTGCTGATCCAAACTCTCGCAGATATCCAATATTGGAGGGCTATCCAGTCCAGTGCTGGAGTGGCGATTTTTCGCCATATGATCGAGATGGCAGGCGGTTGTGGATGTGTGCTGAGGTGGCCATGGCAAAGCCCCAAAAGGCTTTATCCAGTTTCGCATCAGCTATCATCCAACGTGCTGATTCCATCAGCGTTCGGTTGGCTCTTTCTGCCAGGCCATTATTCTTCGGAGTATATGGTGGGCTAATACGATAAGCAATTCCACAGTTTCGAAGATATGATTTGAATTGGTGGTTGATATACTCCCCCCCTCCATCTGTCTTAAATGCTTTAATCTCTGTACCAGCTTCTTTTTCAGCACGTATCTTATATGCTTGAAAAGCTCCGAGTACCTCACTCTTAGCCTTTAAGAGGGTGATGGCAATGCGACCGCTCCGGTCATCAATAAAGGTGATAAAATATCTTTCAACACTTATTGTGTTAACCTGCATAGGTCCGCAAATGTCAGAGTGGACTACCTCCAGTAGTTCCACTGCCTTCTCCCTAGTTCCAGTCATCGCTTCCCGGTATTGCCGTCTAATCGCACATGTACCACAGATTTCCTTTTGCTTTTCCATGTCCTTGCTATATTCGATAAGCAACTCACTGACCCGGGGTTGTAGAAACTGAATCGTGTGTTCGTCTAGAGTCCTATGACCCAATCTCCGATGCCAGACTTCGAGGGTGACTGGCTTTGGTTTGTTGGTTGCCAATCCGATATTGGCTTTATCAAGTGCTAACTACTCGTCCAAGTAGTAGAGATTTCCTTCGTGCTTCGCTATTAATCGTATTCCTTTGTTGGATATTGTGCATGCTTCCATACCAAAGCTGACCTCATAGCCAGAGTCAATTAGGCGTGCTATCGAGATCAGGTTCCCTCCCACCTGGGGAACATAGAGTACACCGGACAAGTGCAGATGTCCTATACTCATCTCACCTATTCCAACCGCTGCAATCTTTGATCCATCCGCAATCTCAATTGCTTTTTGGCTTATTTCCCGATACGTTTCCGGTAAGTAATATCCTTTGGTGCTGCAATGATGCTGACTTGCACCCAAATCCAATATCCACCGCCCTTGATTCCATCGGTTACTCGCATGATCCACTACAGTAAAGGCCAAGGTTGCTGAGCTGTTTTGGGAATGCTGGCTGGTCTCTTGGCCCTCGTCATTCTGCTTCTTCAGGCAGTCCTGCTTCCAATGCCCCTCTCTATGGCAATAGAGGCATTTACCTTTTCCTTTAGGTGTTCCCCCCAATCTTCCGGACCCGGATGATCCTTCGTATCTGCTAACACCGAATCCACTAGGCAATTGCATTCCTCCTCTTCCCCTACCATGGCGTCCCATGCCTCGAGTTTGTGAAGGAAACCATTCCGTGAATGCAGCTGCTGTAGTGCCTTGTGCTCCCCCCCTTGTTGTGAGCCTTTAACCACCTGCCTTCGGGCAGATTCCTGTAAGGTCGGCTGGTGAAGATATCGAAGATAACATCATCTGCACGCGATTGAAGAGCCATAATGATAGGCTCATAGGATTCGGGGAGACTTAAACTTAAAAGGGTAACCAACTAATTGTCCTCCATTCTCTTTCCATCAGCGGCCAGACTTTCTACCTGATTGGCTAATTCTCTAAACTTGTTTAGATAATCTGTCATATCGTCTCCCTCGACCATTCTGAGTACTCACAGCCTGTAACGGGGGCACCCTGTAGAGAGGTGAACTCAAAGGTTGCGACCGCACCAAACACTCAAAGTAGAAGATAAAGATGAGGTAAAATAGTTCAGAAGAATCAACAGTAAAACTTAATATAGTTAAGCTCGAAGCTTCACTCAATTTAGTTCTCTCAAGGAAAAGTTGGTTGTCGAAGTAGAATACCAAACGCTTAAACTTAAGTAGATATCAGATTTAAGCCTTTGACATTCACCACTACTTCCGACCTTGTGGGAGCACCCTGTCCTGCTCAGGGTCTGTCCAAGGTCTACCCTCCATCAGGATTTATCCTGCTGGAAGTGTCGGACCAACTCGGGTACACTTAACTCTGTCAATAGGATATGAGTTTCTGCAATGCATCTCCAATACAACCGCAGGTGGAAAAACACTTCCAATCGAAGTCATACCAGTGGCTAGCTGTTATGACAACAACCGGAGTCAATACCTAGGTGGTGGACTCACTGGCCCAGTGGCAGTTTCGTCTATACAAGGTATGCAGTCTATCATTTAATCTACGTGACTATCCAATGTGATAAATTGACATGCAAGCTCCCCCGGTGAGATGTAGCCGATGGTGGGCTAAGTGGGCGCTACCCATAGCCATCCTCTCGGGACATAGTCTACCGTGATAAGACTCATACCTCTAGAGTCCAATAACAACCCATAGTAATGCTACAAATCAAGGGGAGAAAGTCCGGGCTAGTTCCTGAGGTATTTGTCTCGAAAGCACGCTGGCCTTCTGAGACTACCTGAGTGCCGCTAGGGAGACTACCCTACAACCCGTAGGCTAGAATAGACTCCTAGATGCCCGAGAGACCATATATGGATGACCCCCATTTTGGCGGTTACCCATACTCCCCTTATATATCCTGCGAACGACATTCAGTCCGACGGACGGCGACGACTTATACGGTGTTACGGCAGCTGCTCCCATGACCTCTTTTAACTGGCAAACGAGCAACTACACAGCCGTCTGCCTATGACACGCCATCCCAACGCTGGGGCCAGAGGGGGGTGTTAGCTAAACCCGTCCAAGTTCAATAGTATCTTTGGGACACCATTACATAGGGGTGGGGTCTCCCCGCGCAGATGTGTGTGCGCCCAAGAACATGTAAGAGCCCATGGAATGTGAGGCAATCGACCTCTAAGTTCTAGGATGACTAGGATTCCCGTGCCTACGGCTCGTCGTTATCTCCATATTCAGGTACAAGTTGTGAAAGAGATCTCCAAATATAGCATTTTTTTCACAGTTGATGCAGGTTTCTAAAGCAACGTTGGACATAGTTATTTGGAATTAAGAGATTGGTAAATTACAGAAAGCATGAACTGAAGGGAGAAAAGTAAAATTAGCAGCTAAGACGTGGGCTGGTATGATGATATGTTTATGAGCTTAGTTAGTGCAGGTAAGACAGTAAGGGGAAGTGGAAATACATATCAGAAGGGAATGTTGAAATGCCTACCAGAACAGGGGTGCAGTAATTGGGCTGAACTGAGATTAGTTATATTAGTTGGCGGCGGAACCAAGGTGACTTACCAGTAGATAAGCAGAGAGAGGAATGATGAGACTTTCGAGAGAGGAGAGATACTGGGGAATGAGGTTTCCAGAAGGTGAGTATTCACAATAATGGGTTAGTAATATGATTAATACAAGTAAAACAGTTGGAGGAAGGAAGTACACATATCAGAGGAAGATTAAAGAAGTACTTCCTGATATAATATGGTATTGGTATGGTTAGGCAATTGCTTTGAGGTAAGGAGTCTTAGTCCATCTTGCGATATAACTCTTGAGAGAGGGACATACACTTGCCCATGAGTGAAGGCATGGGTACGTAGATCTACACCAACATGATCTAGGGACTGCCCTTGGGATTTGTAAAGTGTCATGGCAAAGCATAGAGTGACTGGGAACTAAGTGTGTTCCAGGATTAAAGGAAGATTCTCATCTGTAGTGGTAAGCTTGATCTCTAGTAGCAGATGGATCATGCCATCAACTAATAGTACATCTTCTATATAAACATTTCAGGCAATCTTACCTGCGGCCCATTTCCCAGCTAGTTTCCTGTTTTGTTTGAACTCATTTCCTTGAAATGGTGCTATTATAATTATACCTTCTAACTCTTGCCCTAACACTACCTCAAGTCCTCCTACTGCCTCTATCTCCTCCTGGGCAACATTCTCTCCTTGCTTTCCTGCTTGATTACCTGCTGCTATCCAACTTGTGAGAATTGATTGCTTTAAAATGCCGTGATTGGGTGATTGGAATGATACCTTCAAAGACCTCCCTTGGCACGACTCAAGCTTCTCTCACTGCCATGATCTTCTCGGATACCACAGCCTCTCCTTCCCCAACTGCTTGATTGTCACCTACTTTTCCTGTTGTCAGAATTTATACCTTTGATATAGGGGGATTGGAAGTATGCTTTCTATCTCTTCCACTTGTACTATACTATTCACATTCAACTGACTCCCGGCACTGTTCCCTGATCGTTTATTCCTCTTAGCAAGGAATCCAGAACTATTAAAACAATCAATTTACCTTCAATTTCTTTTCCTTGTACAATCTCATACCCAGCTCCTGCTGGTCTGTTGTTTGCCCTTTGTATCCTTCATCTCGTTTGTGCATTTTCCTATCTATATAAACCAACAAATTATAACACTATACCAGTATCAGATATAGAGCAAGATAAAATCCTCTCACTTACCAAACACCGACCGCAAGTATGATGGACTGCACGTGCAGAATTAACATCAAACCCAGTTCAAGGTTTGTCTCTCCGATACCTTGAACCTTGTAGCTTCACGAGGGAACAGATTGCCAGTCGATCTTTTGACACCTCCAACAACTTCAGAAAACTCAGAGAATCCAATTATCATCTGACTGGATAATGGTATATTGTGACCGAGGTTGTGAACATTTGAGATAAAATAAGATAGGGGTGAGTGTGAGACAAACAGGATGTATCAAGAGAGCAAAAGTGAAAATCTTCACCCAATAGCTTCAAATCTCTACTTTTTTAGCCTCATTTCCGGCTGGAATCAAAAAATTGTTCGCATGCTACATAATATGATAAATCAACAGAATTTACAGCTTACTATTTTTGCCAATGGTGAGATCAGAGGTGTTAATAAATACTGTAGTAGGGACATAAATATATTTAATAATCTATATACCTAATCATAGTGGGTTTGAAGAAGACAGATGGTTGAAATTTGATTATGCTATAAAAAAGAGTATCACTATGGGATCCCAATAAATCCTTTAATATTTGGTTAATCAATTCACCTATATTGCTTCCTAATTACACTGATAATCCTCATATCAATCATCTCTAATTGATATAATATTTTATTCCTATGTATCTTTCTGTTAGCTACTATTTTCTTTTCCCACTCACAGTTAAAAATAGAATGGAATTGGAAAGCGAGAGAGGCGGATGGGAGAGAAGATTTGGTTTTTTCATTGAACTATGAAAAGAGCCTCCAGGAATTTAGGAGAGTTTGTCTTTATGCTCTGACAACTTAAGAGTCCCCTTATGCTTGGGAAAGACAATCTATATGCTCAGAAGGAGCTGTAGAACATACTATTAGGAGTTTGGGATAGAGAGTAAACTCAGCAAACAGTGTAAACCATATCTTTCTCAGACGATGCCTCATCCCTCACTGAATTTCAAGTTCTGTGCCTATCTTACTTTAAACCACTACACTATCAGAAGGATAGTATTGTGCCATCAATGAGTGATGTAGAATAATAGGGAATTGAGGAGAGGGAGTCATAATGACAAGGGGTAAGGGGAAGAGGAGTAGCATGAGGAGGCAGCAGAAAGAATCAGAAACTAACAGAAGCTGTACATACCTTGTTGATGAAAAGAACTGATTAATGTCATGAGAAAGAATCCAGAGTGCGCAAATTTTGAAATTCTGTATTTCTATTGAGCAAACACAGTCAATCTGAGTATTCACCGCATAGCAGTTAGTAAAATTAGCAAACCGAGTCTATTTCAGTATTCACTTGATACCAGTTAGTAAAATTAGCAAACAGAGTAAATCTGAGTATTGACAGGATACAAGTAAGTAAAATTAGCAAACAGTAAGCTTGACAATCAAAGAATACTCAGAGAGGGGCAAGGGGGTGAATTGAACATTCAGTTCTATGGCGACTTACAAGATTTCCCGGGGCTCTATTCATAGCAGTAGACCTAAAAGTTAGCTATTAATAGCACTTTCTCACAAAACAAGAAGATGGCTGCAGTCTCAGAGTAAGTAGAAAACTTCCAGGTGCTCTATTAAAATTAGCCTACGTAGACAAAATATATCAGAGAAAGTCTGGCACAGAACAGGGAGAGGGTTGTAAAGCGGGATGTGTAGACAATCTTCATATACTCTATTAGCATTAGCAGAGGCAAACCTTAGTAGTGAAAGGAATTGTGTCATTGAACCCAGGCTCATAATTCTGGTGGTGGCATCATTGTTGAAGCCCACCTTACATTGCTGGTGAGTAGATAAAAGGCACACTCTTAGCTGGCACGAGAATATTGTGGTGTATGCAATGTAAAGTTGTATGGAGGTGGAGCTCTGGGGAAGCGGAGGAGTGTAGAGGTAAAGGTGTGTGGAGGTGAAAGTGTGTGGAAGTAGAGGTGTATGGAGGTGAAGGTGGATGGAGGTAGAGGTAGGTGGAGGTTGAAGTGAGAGAAGGTTAGTTTTGAGTAAAGAAAGGGTGTACCAAGGGACAAATTAATTTGGTGGGGCACCTGAGATTTGTGGGTTGCATTGTGGGTTGCCACCCATGCTGTGACTACAAATACCCAGTCCTGCACGCACCATCACCAAGAGCTTATCAGATCAGGCATTGAGATCGCAGTTTGATAAAACTGCTCAGTACATATAAGACTTTGCCGGTGAAGGTAGGGTAACTTGGACACCTTAGTAGGGTAACTGGGGTCCATGGGCATAATGACCAAATTCCCAAGGTAGGGTAACTTTGTCCTCTTATGCCTTTAACTGCTCAGGAAGTCCTCCAGTCAACCACAGAAGTCGTCTCGGAGGTCCATGTAACATTCCCATAATTCTTTTGACCTTGTGCGAATGTTCTCCCGAAAGGTTACCCTGCCTAGTAGAGTATCTCACGGCTACTCAACAATTCCCTAGGCTTTATCCTAGGTTTACCAGCTATTTGTATAAAGTATACGAGACCATACCACCTCTGGTTACCACTTGGTATACCATTTGGGCTAAGGTGATAGTGATTGTAGCTACCTACTGTAGGGTTGTTACACTACTCCCCTCTTCTCTTGGTCTGTCCTCAGACCGTCAACGTCGTCTCTTAGCTCCACGGTTTGGATTGTCTTTAACCCTATGGTCTTTAGGTTTAGACGGATACCTCTCATGGAACTGTTGCAATGCTTGCATTGCGGTATCTTCTAACATCTCGAACGGTTCCCAAGAATTCTGTTCTGGACCGTACCCTTCCCAAGCAACCATATATTGCACAAAGCGGTGTGGAAACTTTGACTTAGGATTCCCATACCATCTGCTATCAACCACTTCCGCAACAACATAGCTAGGCTCATTGTCTACTATGTCAGGTGTTGGTATTATCTTTTGAGGCCTGCCCACAGGATCCTCACGATAGGGTTCCAACAGACTAACATGAAATACAGGATGGATGTCCCATCTCTCCGGCAGCTCAACCTCATAGGCCCTAGACCCCACCTTGCGTTTGACAACAAAGGGTCCAAACATCTTGGGTTCTAGTTTTTCCATAGGCCTTTTTGTACGGAGGTTCTTGCGGTTTAGCATAACCCTATCCGCTTTTTTAGCTCTGCCCTGTGAGACATCTTCTAACGTAACATATTCTGAAGCCGGCTGTCTCTTTTGATCATGCCATTTCCGTTGTCTTTCCTGTGCCTGCTTTATTGTCTCTCGGATCTCTTGCCACGTGCCTTCCTAATCCTTCACAACAAGCTCGCTCTCTGGGTGGATTCCTTTGTTATCCGACACTATTCCCGACCACTGAGTCTGTGGGGAGAACCCATAATTTATCTCAAAGGGACTAGCCTTTGTGGATTCCGACATTGAAGTATTATAGGCATGTTCCACAAAAGGCAACAGCGATACCCAATCGTCTTGCTGATATGAACAATAACTTCTTAAATATTGTTCTAGTGTCTGATTAACCCTTTCAGTTTGCCCATCACTTTCTGGGTGGAATGCGGTAGAGAGGTTTAGCTTTACTTGCAATAGCTGCATCAGGCTTGTCCCAAACTTAGACGTGAATCGGGTATCTCGGTCAGAGACAATTGATTCGGGAAGTCCATGGAGGTGCCAGATTTCTTTCACGAACGCCAAGGCCAGTTCCTTAATATGTTCTTCAGTCCTTAGTTGTATGAAGTGTGCCATCTTGGAGAACCTGTCTACAATGACCCATATCTTCGTATACCCATCGGATTTTGGTAACCCAACAATGAAGTCCATGGATATTGCCTTCCATGGTCTCATAGGAACTTCTAAGGGTTCTAGGAGTCCATAATTCATATGCCTGATGACTTTATTACGTTGACATACATCGCAACAACGAACGTACTGGGTAATGTTTTCATCCATCTTTGGCCAATAGAAGTTAGCCCTAACCCTTCCAATGGTCTTGTATGTTCCGAAGTGTCCAGCAATCTTTGAATCATGTTCTGCCTCCATGATCGTTCGCCTTAGACCTTCGTCTTTTGGAATGTACCACCTGTTTTTATACTGGAGCAAGTCCTTTTCGATACTAAAATTTGTATCAACCTTACTATCGCCTTTGAGGAGTGCCTTTAGCATTGCTAAGTAGGTTTGATCACTATCGGCTGCTTTCATAAGAGCCGCATGAAATGTTGTCTGCAACCGAAAACCTTGGCAAGTCTGCAACACATGTGGTCGCAAGATGACAGGCTCCTCTCCAATATACTGTCCAGGGCGAAAAAATGTAAAAGGTTCTGAATTACTCCCCCCTTCAGGGCGGTAGTCGCTACGCCTCGACAAAGCATCAGCTTTTTCATTCAACCGTCCTTCCCTATAAATTACCTTAAAATTGAACGGTTGTAGAAATTCTGCCCAGCGATGTTGTCTACGGTTTAGAGTCGTTGTAGTATTATAGTACTCTAGATTCTTGGGATCAGTGTACACCAATATCTGATCATCAACCGACATCAACATATATGCCCATTCTTTAAAGGCTGCCACTATGTAACGGGAGCACCCTATAGAGAGGTGAACTCTAAGGTTGCGACCATACCAAAACTCAAAGTAGAAGATAAAGATAGAGTAAATAATTCACGAAGAATCAAAAAACGGTTAAACTTAATATCGTTAAGCTGAAAGCTTCACTCAATTAGTTCTCTCGAGGAAAGTTGGTTATCGAAGCAGAATGCCAAACGCTTAAACTTAAGTAGATATCAGATTTAAGCCTTTGAAATTCACCACTACTCCGACCTTGTGCGAGCACCCTGTCCTGCTCAGGGTTTGTCCGAGGTCTAGCCTCCATCAGGAATTATCCAGCTGGAAGTGTCGGACCAACTCGGGTACACTTAACTCCGTCAATAGGATATGAGTTTCTGCAATGCATCTCCAATACAACTGCAGGTGGAAAAACTCTTTCTATCGAAGTCATACCAGTAGCTAACTGTTATGACAACAACCGGAGTCAATACCTAGGTGGTGGACTCACTGGCCCAGTGGTAGTTTCGTCTATACAAGCTATGCAGTCCATCATTTAATCTACGCGACTATCCAATGTGATAAATTGACATGCAAGCTCCCCCGGTGAGATGTAGCCGATGGTTGGCTAAGTGGGCGCTACCCATAGCCAGCCTCTCGGGACATACTCTACCGTGATAAGACTCATACCTCTAGAGTCCAATAACAACCCATAGTAATGCTACAAATCAAGGGGAGAAGGTCCGGGCTGGTTACTGAGGTATTTGTC
>Ga0307509_10011018_pt1 | contig 11017 bp, 15 predicted proteins | sample 10_EM_MG_FD_202245 | JGI IMG/M metagenome (GOLD analysis project Ga0307509, IMG submission 202245) | Populus trichocarpa ectomycorrhiza microbial communities from riparian zone in the Pacific Northwest, United States - 10_EM | ecosystem: Host-associated > Plants > Roots > Unclassified | place... | reverse complement strand
CATCTCTCATGCCGGCGTCTGTGCTGGAAAATTCAAGCTCCAATGGCAGGACATGGCATGGCAACTTGGGAGGTAACGCAGTGTCACCCCACGTGACGTTCGTTGAAACTAAAATGACCCTACCTTACCTTCCGGTGGTTATACAATTTGGATCGCACAGAGTACTCTTCGACGCACGGAGGAGCACATGGCCCGTTTGATAGAGTGCTCACCATCCACACTCTCAACATCCCTGCCAGATTTCTCGTTTGATTGCCAAACTGCCAACGTGCCAGAGGACCTCTTCGCATACGATGGTGACGTGGATGCGGCCTCTGAGACGGCTTCTCTCTCCCGGACTGTGCGGACGGAGTCTGATGACTCTTCTGTGCACACACCCGACTCCACGTGTGCCTTCCGCCGCGGCACTCCTGCTACCTTCGCACTTACGGATCCCAACGCAGAAGCCTTTGCCGCACTTTCTCGGCGTGCCCTCCGATTACGTGAGCACATCCTTCGCTCAGAGGCTGCCCAGCGCAGTGCGGCTGCCGACGAAGTAGCACTGCTTGCCATTGCCGAGGTCCGTGGTCGACGGCGTGCTTGGTTGAACCGGCAACTTCGTGGAGGTGCGCCCTTGTCGGACATTGGCTTTGCCACGCCCGTACAGTCGTCGCAGCTCGTGCAACACGCACCTGTTACGGCTGCATCTATTGCGTCGTCGTTGAATCTGCAGGTCGTGTCGCCGAGATTGTTCCCGGTGGCAGAGGAGAATGAGGAAGACGCCGACGCTTGGGCATCGATGGATAACGCAGTATTTCCTGGGCCCACACGACGGCACACGCAGGTTCGTATGCGTACGAAGAGCGTTCGATACTCTCGTGCCCCTCCGGGGCTCGACCTTGATGGGGATGGCGTAATGGAACTTGGAACACCAGTCCTCGTTGTGCCATCCCCTGCTGTCGCGCCACTTTCATACTCCGTCACAACAGTTGTTGCGCCACTTTCGAAGGATGATTTCGATCTCGATCTTGGTGTCAACGACATGGCTTTCGCAAATGGTAAGGGTGTTGAATGTGAGTGCGGGGAGTGGTTGCCCGGGATCCAGCTTGGATCTTAGTGAAGAAAGAGTTTGTCACTAATCGGAATTTTACGTGGACCTTGCTCTGTTTTTGCTCTGGTTTAATCTTGTCGCGTGTCATTCGGACGTACCTCATCGCACGTTGCCCTTACATACATACTGCATACCTACTCTCTATCATTCAGCAACTTGATCACATTGCACTTGGCCATTACACTCAGCTAATGGGGACACTGAGAGCAAGCTCGCCTTTGTTGGTAACAACGGGTCCCCGGTCCGGCTCCAGCGCGCCAATTCTTTCTCCTCACTCGGACAATTTGATCTTCTCGCGAGATGTGAGGAAATGCGTTTTGTCACGCTTGCTATGTCGGAGTTTGGTTCCCTACGAAGTACCGCACAAAGCAGCCAATGGCACTGATGGCAGTCAATCGGTGTTTGAAATGAGGCTGTGACATTGCGTGACCTCCACTTAGCTAATTAGCTGGCTTAACCTCACATTCAAAGCACTTTCTACGTCAACCATGTCGTCTGCTGCCTTTGCAAAAAATATCGTGAAGCTCGCGGAGTTCCTTCCTGAACACCTACGTAACCCTCAGGTCGGCATTGTGTGCGGTTCTGGGCTCGGGACGCTTGCAGAGAGTATCACAGAACGTGTCATCGTCCCATATAGTACATTGGAGGGATTTGGGGAAAGCACTGGTGCGTGTTTAGCTGCTTCCTGAGACGTGTGGGCGATTCAACACTCTGTTTATGGGTGATATAGTCCCCGGACATCGTAGCGAGCTCGCCTTTGGCAAGATTGGGGATGTGCCAGTCGTGGCAATGCTTGGACGTGTACGTACCACCGAATCCCTGCTACTCATATCATAGACTCTGATGGTGACCCAGTTTCATGCCTATGAAGGTTACCCGCTCGACACCGTGGTATATCCCGTCCGGCTCATGGCAGCTCTCGGCGTGCAAGTCATCATTAGTGCGTCTCACGTTTTCGCCATTTCCGTTGAAACTGATTGACGGTGTGGCAGTCACGAATGCCGCAGGGTCATTGAAGGCTGATGTACCCGTCGGAACGAGTGCGCCCATCCTCACATTTCCCCATATATCCCTATCACCGTGGTCTAACCTGACACCCTGAATCCTCTTCCACGTCCACTACTACCCTCACTTATCCTTTCCCCTTCACTTGTGCCACAGTCGTCGTCGTCGACGACCACATCGCGCTTCCACTCATGACTGGGCTAAATCCGCTCCGCGGCCCAGTGACCCGGCCCACCGCTAAGCGCTTCGTCCCGCTCTCGGACGCATACGCGCGGCCACTGCGCCTCGCGGCGTTCCGCGCCGCGCACGCGCTCGGTCTGGAGCGCTCTGCGCTGGCGGAGGGGGCATATGCCTGGGTGAGCGGGCCGACGTATGAGACGCGTGGCGAGGCGCGGTTGCTGGCTGCTGCGGGGGCGACCGTGGTGGGGATGAGCACTGTGCCGGAGGTCGTTGCTGCACGCGATGAGGGGCTTAAGGTGCTCGTGCTTAGCTTGGTCACTAATATGGTTGTTGGGGTCGTTCCGGGTACGGGTGCGAAGAGCGTAAGGGAGGAGCTCGATGCCGAGGTACGTGGCCATTTGTGTTGTTGAGGCATTTCTCACATCCTCTCTCGGATCAGCTCGCGGGCATGGCGCTGGAACGGCCGCCAACACCGACAGTGTCGCATGAGGAGGTGCTGGAGGTGGGGAGGTCAAAGGCGGAGGTCATGCGGAAGCTCGTGGAACAGATCATTATCTCGTCTCGTCGTTAGCGTTACAGTAGCTACCAGGTGTTGATCAAAAAAAAAATCGTACCAAATACAAATAAATTGACCAACGTCGAGAACGTGATCGAGCTGCCATACAGTACTTGACCCATAAGAGCACTGTTAAAGGAACACGGAAGAATTTCTGATCCCGAATCTGCCGATGGGAAAAGGAGCGACGGGATGGACACCAACAGGTACAATATGTATTCCCGTGCCGAGGACGTAAAGTGCGAGATTTGGCCACGCTCCAAAAGTCAGACGGGTCATCTAGGTTTATCTTTGTACTTTTTCCTCTACACACATCCTACACTTAGCATCACCTGTCGTCTCGTGCGGTGTCATAAGACACTCACAGCAGTTTCCCGTTTGCGTCGTTTGTGCCCCTTTGTCTTCCCCTGATGCTCTCACGCACGGTCCTTCGCGGGCGGCTCCCCCGAGCTCGAACCCACTTTACCCCATTCATAACCAACACCGCCATCTCGCGAGGCTTTGCGAGCAGCATGCCATCGTATCGTGAGTGTTGACTTTGGTCGTGGGCGGCGTCACCCGCGGCTCTCCTTTGCGCAGCATTTTGCTGCATTCATCGGATCAATATTTGCTGATCTATCCCCCGTCTCGTCTCGGACTATGCGCTGTAGGTGACAAGATTGTGGTGAAGAACCCTGTCGTTGAACTGGACGGTGACGAGATGACGCGGATCATATGGAAGAAGATCCGAGAAGAAGTGCGTCCCGGTCCACCAATCTTTTTCCGTGTCGGAACTGACCGTGACCGCTTTGCGCCCTCCTCAACACGTACAGCTCATCCTTCCGTACCTACAGCTTGATATCAAGTACTTTGATCTGGGTCTTGAGCATCGCGATGCGGTGCGTCGTTGCTTCGCCATTTCGCCGGCGTTCTTGCATCCTGATAGATGGGCGTTTTGCTATTCCCTGCCCCATCGCCGCTATGCCCGCAGACCAACGACCAGGTGACGACCGAGTCAGCCGAGGCGATCCTCAAGTACAACGTCGGTATTAAGTGCGCAACCATCACGCCAGATGAGGCGCGGGTGGAGGAATTCAAGCTGAAGCAGATGTGGCGCTCTCCCAATGGCACCGTACGTACTTGCACCAGGTGGTGGGGAGTGGGGGTCCCGAACTAGCAGCGGCTCACAACCCTCCGTCCGGGCGCTCCCGCTCTTCTTCCCGCATTCCTTTTTCATCCTCTCCGTCCTCATCACAGCACCTTTCGCTGACGTGGCTCTTCTTCCGCTCTCCTTGCGCGCACACAGATCCGCAACATCATCGGTGGCACCGTCTTCCGCGAACCAATCGTCCTCGAGCGTATCCCGCGGCCCATACCTGGATGGGTCAACCCGATCGTGATCGGTCGTCACGCGTTCGGTGACCAGTACCGCGCGACGGACTTTGTTGCGCCGGGCCCTGGCAAGCTCCAGCTCGTGTATACGCCACAAGACGGCAGCGCACCGACCGCGCTGGACGTGTATGATTTCAAGGGTAAAGGCGTGGCCCTTGCGATGTATAACACCGATGATGTCCGTCCCTGTTTCGTTTGAATTTGGAGGAGGTCTTAACGTGCTTGAGGGTGGATAGTCGATCGCGGGCTTTGCCCACTCGTCGTTCAAGATGGCGCTGTCAAAAAAGATGCCGTTGGTTCGTCTCCCATTCACATCACCGTCTTGATAGTATGCTCATGGGGTGCTGCTAGTTCCTATCTACTAAGAATACTATCCTGAAGAAGTACGACGGTCGATTTAAGGACATCTTCCAGGAAATCTACGAAAGGTAGGTCTCCATTGTCTAGCTGACCGCACGATGGATTGCCTCTGACCTGCATGACAGCGAATACAAGAAACAGTTCGAGCAAGCGGGTATCTATTACGAGCACCGCCTCATCGACGACATGGTCGCACAAGCAATCAAGTCCGCTGGGGGTTTCGTCTGGGCCACGAAGAACTACGACGGAGATGTACAGTCTGACATCCTCGCGCAGGGCTTTGGCTCCCTCGGAATGATGACCTCAGAGCTCATCACGCCAGACGGCCGCACCGTCGAGAGCGAAGCGGCTCACGGCACCGTCACGCGGCACTACCGCGAGTACGAAAAAGGCCGGGAGACGTCGACGAACCCGGTGGCGTCAATCTTTGCGTGGACGCGCGGGCTGCTGCACCGCGCGAACCTGGACGGCAACGAGGAGCTGAAGGTGTTCGTTCGCGCGCTGGAAAAGGCGTGTGTTGAGGTTATCGATGTGGACGGGGTCATGACGAAAGATCTGGCGCTCGCGATCCATGGGAAGGAGATGCGCCGTGAGCACTGGGTGATTACGGACGCGTATATGGATGCCGTCAAGGTGCGCGCGTTTTTTTTTTCTCTCCCGGAGTCTGTGGACCGTCCTTTTGTCGGTCGGAATGCTGACGGTGTATCTATCAGGCCAAATTGGACAAGTTGTTAAGTTAGCTGCTGAAGGGTGACTAGGTCTAGTCGCCGGAAGATTAGATTAGAAAGAGATCTAATGCAATGTTTGTTATATCATCTACAATAAAGTTGGATGGATCTGCAATGTGCAGAGGAGCGCCACGGAAATCAGTCACCGTTTCGGTAAACTGGCACCGCACACTTTGTAAAATAAACCTCACGGCAGCGAAGCCGGAGTGCCCCCGAACACGTGCAAGGTACATCGGGAACTGAGTCACCTAACACCCCGCTAGAAAATGTCCCACTATTTCCATGTCCATTAAGTGAAATATCAAGGATATCATATTTGTAGATCCGTGCTCTGTTCCGTGCATATCCCTACTGACACTGAGCATATCTTGATTGCCACTCTTGTTCATTCGAGTACAGGACGGCCCCCAATCCCCGCACGCACCCCCAAATTTCATACCGTTCCATCACGAGGAAGCGTGATGAGATTTCACGATCCAAATATGTCAGAAAAAAAAAGGAACCCTGACGTTTGACGCGATTATAATTTCCATCCGCCGGCGAGCCCCATGACGTTCCTGGGATCATACCTCCGCCGGATCGCACGGAGCCGCTCCAGATTTTCGGCGTACATCGCTTCGAGCGGTGTCCCAAATAATGCGTAGTTGACGTATGGCGCCGCGTGCGTCAGATCCTGCCCTTCGCGAATCGCTGCCTCGCGCAACGCCGTAGCCGAGAGACGCATGGAGTCCGCCACGAGGTGGTCAACGGATTCGTCTGTCCAACAGTGGTGGATGGTGGATGGAAGGACGGCGAGGGAGCGATTGGGTGGGTGGGCGGATGGCCCTCCGTGGGAGAGAAAGTCGGACTCGAATGGGGCCAGGCTATTAACGATCAACAGGCTGCTGTCATACTGACTGAGTCTGTCGCCCCAGAACTTTTTGTTTGCCCGCATAAGAGTGGATGTCTCGTATGCGGTACTCTCCAGCCGCTCACCTTGGTCTCGTTTGCGAACGCCTCCAAGATTGGTTTCGTGTAGCTCAATGTTGGGACACCATGGAAATAACCGCTTTCAAGTTGAAAGAAGATATGCGTGAGACAGATGGTCCGCGTGTAGAGAAGACGTTTGATTCACCGTTTGCATGTAGAAATGAACTGTCTCGAGACAAAGTCTGTGAAGGTACCCTTGACGATTGATTTGGTCGTGTATGTCAGATCTAACAGTTCATCATAGAGACCAGCTGGGGGCTCTGGTCCGTCGTAGAAGAGGGTCATTGCAAGAAATAGCTGTTTAACTTCTGTAATTGGAGCCAGACTGAGAAGCTATAGGGCCATACCGAACCATTACTGTAAACGAAGTGTATTATTTGCGCCGCCATGTGGTCATGTTTCTGTGCAAGGAATTTGGCAAGGGCTGTTCGTGACTGATCTACGAGATCTCCCTGGAAGTTCATCGAGGTACTCTGTCGCGACCGTGTTAGGATGAGACCTCCTACAGTAAGTAGGAACAAAAACAAACCCAGACATCAGTTTGCAGATGCAATTTCAGGGTGAACCTGGTCACGACTCCCTTTCAACACCAACATGGTAGTTAGTTTTAGTCGCGTTCGCACTAGGCATACAAGTTGAGAATTTACGTAGTTGTTTAATCCCCCCTGGAGCACGAAACATAAGCGAGATCTTCTCTCCGCACTCGCCCCTACCGCTTTGACATACCTTGAGGGCGAACCAGAGGTCCTCATCCTGTTCTGTCACTTTCTTTACTTCTCCGCTTGGCAACACGAGCTCGTATTCGGTAACGGTGTCCACAGTGAGCCCATACTGGTTTGTTTTCCAAGAATATCCTGTCTCGAGGCGTTCTCTTCAGTCCACACGATGACGGAGGAAGTAGCACTTACCTCCACCGAGGGTCAAGCCAGCGACACCGACGCCATTCAGGCGACCTCCGACAACATTGAGGCCCTTGGGAACAAGGTAATCATAGACATCTGTCCAGGTCAGCCCTGCCCCAATGTCGACAGTCATCGAGTCTTCATGAATGACAATATCTCTGAATCGGGTCATAGATATGTGTATACCTACTGTTGACGAAAAGCCGGGGTTGGCGGTATGTCCACCACCCTTGATAGCGAATGGCACGCGAGCTCGGTCGATCTCCTGAAGCTGTGGTTGGATTGCAAACGTCAACGAGAAAGCGAGAATATAGTGGCAGAAGGACCAATTTACGATCAAGGCAACATCGCGCGGGGTACCCGGCTCTACGGAACACGCAGGTAGCCGAGAACTCGAATTGACCCAGTGAGAGATACCCGAGTCGAACTCCTGCGACGCTAGAAAGTAGAAACACAGAGTCGGTGGTGATACAAACGGGCACAACTCGGACCACACGGGGCTCGGTGGCTCACCTGGGTAATACACTTGGGACGCGGATGAGACGGACTCCGCAATCTTCTCGCACGAGGTTCTGTATTTCGAGTTGTCCGAGTGCGCCGAGGGTGGTGTATGTGCTGTGAGATTCCAGAGACCGAATCGAGACTGGCTGTGCAGGATCCCAGCAAGAGCGAAAGCACAGCACAGAAAAGCGGCTGCCAGCATGGTCGTAATAGCAATGAATTATGGTACACTGAGAGGGAGGAATGTCGTTTATATGGTACTGCCTTCCGTACAGCCGTTGTTGTTCGGCTCGGCTACGTTTTGGCGCCCAATGGCATCGTCACAGCGACAACTTGTGAAGATCGGATAGCTGACGAAGATCTTGGGCTCCTGCCACATCTGGGCACGGCATTGTACACGATGCACCACCTCAACTAGCACTGTACCGAACATGCAGTCGTGGCCGGTATCATTCTGCCAGGTGGACTGAGTGAAGATTCAATTTTGGGAGGTACGATTGGACTTGCGATCTCTCGTATGATCGTATCACGGTATCACGAGAAGAGTAGTCCGGCAATGACGTAGATTCTTCTCAGATCTGCCCGTGTCATAGTGCGGGTGGAGAATTGTGGCCGTGAGGTATGATCAGCACCACGACATAACGATGGCGAGAAAGGGATATTCAGCATGATGATGGTACGCCACAGATAGGTGCTCCCGACCGGTGACGAGGCACACATCCATAGTGTGACTTAACAGCAACAAATGGCACAAAAAAGTAGCATTTATGCTTGCGTATGGAGACAAACAGTGACTCACCGCCACAAGAAGAGGTGGGACAACGAAAAGTGAGACGACTCGGACAAATAGTAAATTGTAATTTCTCGGCATTTGCCCTGCAAGGTCAGACTAAGGTCAGCCAGTCGCTGCACTCGGCCCTCGTACAGTGCAATTAATTCGTGCCGGCAGTTCACTGAGAGGAATTCCACGTATCGAGTTGATGCGATACCACAGGTTGTCAGCGGGGTACGGCAGTGATTGCAGTGGTGGATTGGTGTAGAATCAGAAAGGCATTTTGATGTCTGATCATTTTTTGCGCTGATGTCCTTCGAGTTACTGGCAACGTGCTATTATCGGAGAACGCGGTCAACATCTTATATTTCACAGGTCCCACATACCCAGAGTGTATCGCATCACTGTCGTACCCGACCATGTGATGTATGCTATGCAGACAGCCAGAGTCATCACCACCCCCTCCAATCATCTTCGCAACACCAAAGGATTCACCGATCCCTCTGTCCAGAGGGCCTGGTCGTGGTGACGGACATGGTGACAGTCGCATTGCTTAGATAATGTCACCTGATCGTTGTTGCCCCGCGATTGTATACCCTTTTGGGCCCAACGCACTAACAACTCATTATCGCGGCCTCCGGAGGTCACACACCGTTCTTAAAATTGAATCGCCAAAATTGATGTGAAGAGAGGAAGAATCACGGACGAAAAACCCCTTCTCGCGCGGGGAACTCCGCGGCTAGAGAAGGCGCCACAAAATGGCTACGTACAGGGCCACGGGTGTCGAGCCAAATTGTCCGCAGCCACAGTTGACAGGGATGGCAACGGGTGTCGAGGACCATCGGGTGCAGTACACTTACGGGAGATCGAATCCGATCTCGCCTCTTGTGCCTTGTAACTTTTGTTTCGTCCGAGGATTTGTGATCCATCACCTCCCTCTTCTCCTTCTTTCCTTCCCCGCGGCCGAGCCCTTTTCTTTGCAGCGAGTCTGCAGTCCACTCGTTTGTATTAACACGTTTACCCCCTTTCGTAACTCAGTTTGCTGGCCGGCCCCAGCCTGGATATGTTGTTACATTGATCGTTCGCGCCATCAACTGTGCTCATCCCTCGTTCTCTCTATTGGTACATGGGGACCGTCTGCCTCTCTCCTGCCCCTGCTCTTCGCTGCGTGGGACTCTCGCTTAAAGAAGAGGTGATCACTCTCGTTCCCACAGCCCTTGAGGTGATATTTTCTTTGGGACTCTTTTTCGCGGAGTGCGACGCAGGCAGGTGCGTGGTCGGTTTGTTTTTGTGGGGTTGTGGGATGCTTTACCGATGCTTCGCCCCCCTCGCCTAGAATCCGATATATCCTTGCCGCAGAGGGCCCAACCTACCTACTTCTGGTCGTTCTCAGCTTACTCAATCGAGTCATCCCACTCTTCGAATACTCCCTCGAGGCGCATAAGATCTTGGACATTGCAATTGGTGCGTGTGCCATTTATCCTCTATCACCGGCCTTACTCAACGCCCTTGTGTCACGAACAGGTGCTGCATCATTTATTCCTATGTTCCTCTACATGTTCTATCTCTATCTCTTCAAGCGGAAGGAATTCTTCCCCGGTCTCCCTCAGCGCTTCAACCTTTTCGCCAACGCCTTTGCGTTGGCAGTGATACCAATCATCCTTGTCGCCAATGAGATTGTGTCGTTCTTGGGAATCAAATATCGTTAGCACTCCTTCCCTAAATGGTCTATGACGTCCCGAGACAAACTAACCTCCACTGTAGGCCAGGTTCCTAACCCCGAAAACCTCGTTGTTGGCAACCAGGTCGCAGTTGGACCTTATTTGTCCTCTTTCCAATTTGGGCGCGAATTCTTGAGAAGCACTTCACTCGCACTCCTCGCTATTTACCAGGGAATAACGTTCTTGCTGTTCTTCATGCGACTGGTTTCCTGCTTCCTGGAACAGCGTGGAATCGAGGATCGTGCTGCAACGGAGCGCGAAGGTATACTATTCCGTGGAATAGGCTGGCTAGTGATCGGAATGAAGATCTCCTTTATCGAAACTGCCATCGGATTTGCCTCCACGAGCTTCGGTATTGTACTCACGCGCCGAATATTGCGGATGCTGGGACGTGCTTGTATCGTCATCGGCGTCATAAAGGGGTCTGTACGTCTCCGTGTTTGCGTCGTTTGTTCTGACATTGTACGTTTTAGAGTTGACCGCAGAGAGGAATTCTTTATTCTTGACAGCGACAAGGGTAACGAGTTCCTATCCGGCACACGCAAGCTCAAACTCTCCGCAAAACGGTACACTATCTCAAGTCCACGCCTTGTACATAGCTCCATGGCACGGCGCATGTCTCGGATGACGTCCCTGCGGCCGTCTCTCGCGACATTCGCACCGCCCCGTGCCGATTCCCCAAGTATGTATGATGCGGAGCGAACGCCCTTTGTCTCGCGGTTTTCGAGCGATCTTCCGCCTGACTGGCCAACACGCACATCTGTTGCAACGACAAGACCTCGACCCGAGCCACTGAATCTCGAACGTTTCTCCTCTGAAAGCCATGTCTCGGTCCTCCATAGCCACAATGCTCCTCCAACCC
>Ga0307509_10011016_pt1 | contig 11017 bp, 12 predicted proteins | sample 10_EM_MG_FD_202245 | JGI IMG/M metagenome (GOLD analysis project Ga0307509, IMG submission 202245) | Populus trichocarpa ectomycorrhiza microbial communities from riparian zone in the Pacific Northwest, United States - 10_EM | ecosystem: Host-associated > Plants > Roots > Unclassified | place... | reverse complement strand
GATTGGCGGTCGTGTTCGTGAGATACGCGCTCATCGTCACCGGCACATTTGATGGCGGGATTACCAAATTAGGCACCCTTCAATTTTTTTTCATCATTTCTTTCATTTTCAATAATTTAGAGGTATTATATTATATTATATTACTCATCGGAAAGAAATTCCCCATAGTCCAACGGGATCTCTCCAAGTCTCGTGGGATCTCGCGAACTCTCGTGAAGTCTCGCAAACTCTCGTGAAGTCTCGCGAACTCTCGTGGGATTCTCAAAACAACCTGTAAACGTGCATACGGTCGCACAAGATCTCGCAAAGTCTCGTGGGATCTCTCGAAGTCTCGTGAAGTCTCTCAAAGTCTCTCACAGCAACAACGATATGAATTTTGGGACGTACAAATGACAGAGGTGGATGGAATGATGAAAAAAATGAAAAAAAAAAATTACATATCAAATGGCATGGTCACAACCAGAGGGGCAGTTGTAGTAGGTGAAGGATGCGTACTCGACGAACGTCATAAAATCACCACCCAACTGGTCTTCCCAATTGTCTGGGAAGTTCCTCGCCCTGGCCCAACCCCTCGCCGCCTCCTTATGCTGCCCATTCCCTGATATCATCCATTCATTGTTGGCGGAACCCAGTGCTCCACGCATAATTGGCATCTGGTAGATCTTCTGCTTTATATCCCGTGGCAACCGAACCACCCCTGAAAGCGGCTTACAACAGTCGATGTGATACCATGTCGCACATTCCTCGCAATAGCGCTGAACATCCACCACCGGATCATAAAATGTTTTGCAACAGCAGTGGTACGTCATCTCCTTTTGACGCAGAAAGTCAGTTATCATATCCAAAAAATGTGAAGTCAGAAGATGTCTTTACCGATAAAACAGCTTGCCCATGAGGGAAAGTCAATTTCAATCGGGAGAACCACATCTTATAGTGGATGGGTTCTACCTTGAAATTTTTGTCGGAGAATAAACGAATATTGATGAGAGCTTTATGATGGTTAGAAAAACATGAACAAAAAATAATAATAATGCTTACATTCGATGCACTTGGGATCAATGACGTCCTGGTGGTTTGAAGAAATGAGCTCAGCGTCTCCAAGCATCTTTAATATCTCCATTGTCGAATCCCTGATGAAAAATCAGCTGCAAAGCTCCCAGGCCCTAAAATGAAATTACCCACTTCTTGTTGAAATTGTATGTGTCCGTAACGTCCTTGCCCGTGTAGTACCATAAACCTAACACCCAGCAGCGGTTGGTCACTGGATCGCGACGGATGGATTCAACTTCCATTTTCCAATACATCCAGGGGGGGATAGGGCGATCCTCAAGATTGATACCCTCGTGGACGACAAAAATGCTACAAAACAAAATGAAGATTGTAGAATAACAGAAAGGTTGGAGGAAAACCTACCGGGCGCCTGGAAAAATCGTCTCAGTATACTCCTCTCCTACCCCTTGGACACAAATGTTGAGTTCGTCCATCACCTCCATCTTGCGAACAGCTGCGACGGTTGGCACAGGCTCTTCCACTTTCGCTGTTCGAGCCTTACCGTTGGAGACTTTGGATCGAGCCGCGCGGTTGGAGGCTTTGGATCGAGCCACACGGTTGGAGACCTTGGATTGAGCCATACGGTTGGAGACCTTGGATTTAGAGACTTTCGCCCTAGAGAACCTGGTTATTTTGACCATAGTGGTAAGGAAAGAGTGGGGATACGAACAAGGCCCGCGCGCATTCGCTCAATGAAATTTGAAAACACGTGGCGCAATCACGTGCATATGCACGGGATCTCGTGGGATCCCGCGCGCCCGGCTGTTGTCATATGCCGCGTGTTTGCCTCATTCCCCCTCAGCTATTCATTCAACCGCCATGTCCCCTCGCAACGGTAAGAGTACAGCAGGATATAAACGCATCTTAGACTCCGTAAGTCACCCAATTACCACATCAGAGATGATGACGACGCCCTTTCATTTAGCCGACTGAAAACGAAACCGCTTCAAAAAAGAAAATGAAAAAACCTAATGATTTTGCAGCTGTTCCTAAGCCGTCTCCCTCAGCCATGGTCCCAGCCTTCCCTCACCAGAAATCTCGTAAACGAAGTCAGGCGAAGCTTCAAGATGAAAGTGAAAAACGCATCGAAACCAAAGTCAAATATTTTTTGGAATTTGCGCAGCGTATACGGGTTCCGTACACACTGAAATCCCTGAAGCAAGGTGAAAAGATGCGCAAGCTGGAGACGCTAGAAGCGATATGTGATGAGCTCGCAATACAGCCCGCTCAATGTGTATCAGCAACGTTCATCGACCCGCACGGCGAGCCTCTCTTTTTTTACCTTGGCCGTCGAGGCATCATCACAGGAAAGAGTCCGCCAGTATGTCCAGATATTTCATTTTTTTCAAATGCTAATGAAACCCTATAGGCAGAAATTCCCTTGAGCAGGCAGTATATTGGGCGAACCGAGGCAGATTGGGCAGAATTTGTAAAGCGGAAAGATGTTACACCTGTATTTGACGGTCTACCCGTGAGTCTCAGTTTTCATGATAGCAGCAGTTCTCACATTACCCAAAGGGACATTACTGTCATAATTATCAAGTTCAGACGCAGACAATGGTCCGCTTCCTACCAATCCACAAGCGAAACGATCCGGCACGACATGAGCCCGTCAACGAAATATCCTTCACAGAGGAGGACCGCTATGACTTCCCGCCTGTCGAAGGGGAAGAGAGAGAAGAGAAGAAGGAACACGCCGGCGTCATTCGTCTGGTCCATGGGTGGACTCAGAAACTCCAGAAAGAGAAAGTAAGTCTCAATTGTTTTTGTCAGTTCTTCAACGCCAATATATTTTTATTAGGGCCTTTTCATCTCCAGCGATATCAGCCACAATGGCAGCAGCATGACGGCTATTGCATCGTACTACGGCTTGACTGCAAACGTCGCGAAAGCTATAGCAATCATGTTCAAGGCTGCGTTTCCCAAGGTATACGCCGAATACCGCCCAGCATTTGATGCTGGCGTCTGGTTACCGGAAGACCCCGGTCCATTTCTGGGGCGCTCAATCGTCTATAAATTGCAAAGTAAGCTCCACAATGACGGTAACGATGTTGGTCCATCAGCATCATTCCCAGTCGGATCCTTTGAGGGCGGGGAGATGCTTATTCCTCAATTTAAAACGAAACTTCTGTGAGTTTTTAATATTTATTTCCAGGTAAATACGCTGAGAAGAAATCAGATATGAGCCCGGGTCTGTTTGTCTGTTCTACTCTGGCATCATATTTCACAAGGTCGCCAGATTCACGCCGTTACCCCAGACTCCCGAGCAGAAAATCGACAATATAACGCCTGGGCGAATCGGAACAGTGATGTTTTTCCCCAAAAATTCTTTTGACATTCTGCAGGGGAAAGAGGCTGGATGGGGAAGGAGAACGAACTTTGGGAAAAACGAGAATATTTCTGTCCGTAAATAAAAATTCTTTCGAATTACTAAGTATGTGAATTATGTGAACTGCTTGAACGATGCGAACTACGCGAACTATAGGAATTTATATAATCAAGATGTAAAATTATTGATCAATCTCTAAATATTCAGCCCATTCCGAACATCGGGCAAAGAAAAACGTCGCCCTCAACCTCACATCGTCACTTTCATCCTTCCAAAGTCGAGACCAGGGCCAATTTTGAGTAAGGGCTGGTAGGACATCTACCACGGATTTCACTTTAGATTTTAACTAGAGTAGAAGTAATTAATGAACGGACGTAAAGACAGTAGAAATTGAGACTCACTTTACCATCCAAGAGCGAAACCGCTTCCCTAGAAGGGATCGCCTCGACCGCATGCTGTGTTACCCAATTATCAAGAAGGCCGTGATAACCAGGAATTTTCCCAGGTTGTTTGTCCAGGCTTTTGTTTCGGGATTTCACCAAAGTACGAAGCCCTGCTAATATCGAAAAGAAATGGAGAATTTCTGCCTCATTCTCTGAGTCTATAGGCTCGATATCCCATTCATCCATGTTTTGAAGTAAAACCTGTGGAGAATAATGTTTTTTTTTTGCTGCCGGCGAACGTTGGGATTCGTTTTTAGAAGGGCTATACAAAACATAAACCTTTCGAGGTCGAGAAGGGGCCGACGGAACAGAGGAGTGCGGCGTAGAGGACATACTGCGACGCCAAGATCCAGAGGAGTCGAACAGTATCACATTTTGACAGGACTGTGACTCGGATTCGCGTCTAGACACGGAGTTATCCGAGCTATCGAGAGGCGATTCGAGCTCGGTGTCTCGCTGGTTCATCGAAGCAGCAGATCCATGGGTGGAGTCGTCCAAGTCATTGAAACATGCATTAAACTCAGTGTTCCCAAGGGACTGGGATAAAGAAACAGAGGCGGAATCGTCCCGGTCGTCCTGTCCGTTGACAGACGCTGAATTATCCGAGTCGTCCGGGCCGTCGACTGGTGAATTTGGATAGGTTGCCGAAAACAGCGAGGATGTTGGCGAAGAACAATCCGGGTCTCTTGGAGTAAAGTTCAAATCCCCTGTTTTTTTGCCTGAGCCATTGGGGTAATGGAAACTAGAATGGTCCATGAGAACCGAAGGACGCGATTTGTATACACGAGGCGTACGCGCGAGCGTGCTTCGATCCAAATGATATGCTGTGGAAGCGGCGGAGGATCCTTCATTGACAGCCGAAGGACGACGACGATATGCCGCGCTCAGATCCAAGCGAGGCACTTTGGAAGAGGGGGAGGATCCTTGGGATGTAGGTATTGAAGACATGAACGGGTCGTCAAGAGCCACAGGAGGCTCTTCGTATACAGGCGACGATATCGGAGAGGATATAGACATGCGATCCTCAAATACAGGGGGGCTGGTGGCTTGCATGGGAGAATGAAGCTCCGGAGCTGTCGTCGATGTATCCACATCCATATTAGACATAAACCCTAAAGTTGCTGTTAGATAATTTGAACCAGGGGCGAACATGAAACGACTCATACCTGTAAAACCTGAGTCTAATGTTGAATACTTGAAATCAAAAACACTCCTACCTTGGATTTTATTATGGGCAACCGCCGCCGACGTGGAAACATCCCCGTTGAATGCTACTTTTTAACACAACATCAGCCCGCTATACAACAAGAAATGCTACAACAAAATTCTAATTACTCTTACAATAGCCGGAAAGTCGGTCGCGGTCGTCCCCTTCGTGCACGCGCTTCCAATCTGCGGCCTTAATTTAAAACTTGTGTTTGAAAGAATAGGGAAAGTACTTACAGTTGGGAGAAAGGTGCTCATCCCGGAGCCCGTGATCTAACCCCGTCCCTGGCCACATTTCTGGCATGTCCTGCAGACTGGGATACACATCCCTCCATTTGTTTTCGGCTGTACGTAGGCGGAGGGTGCGATCAATCAAAACCAATATTTTTTAAATGAAACAGACGCACCTCGCAATTTTATCTTGTTGCAATCCTTGCGCAATAGCAGGCGAGGGTCCGCCCTCGTCTTCTCCGCCCATGCCTCAGCCTCACGCTCCGAGTTTTCAATCGCCTCCAAACCGTGGTCCATGAGCGGAGGTCCATTGGCATTCTTCATAGACGCGTCCCTGGCCATACCATCCAACATATGTTGGGGGGTGCCTTCCATCTCGGGGTGCTCGCTCTGCTCCGAAGTCTGTCTGGCTTTCTTCGGCGGAGGAGCTTCGTCCTCGTTCGAATCTGCGCTGGCATTGAGAAAATAATAATATAAAGTGGATATAGCAATAAGGACACGTACCGTTGCGTCGTTTGTTACGCATTTCTTCGTCGAGGAAGAAGGCAGGGACGGGGAAATGAAGTTGGATCGCAGAGAGAAAGCGAGAGAGTTGAAGAGAGAGCGCGAGATCTCTTGAAAGCTGACACGTCGATCAAAATAAATTTCAAACTCCGATTGATGGAAATGCGCAGCCTCCGAAATCCCTTCCCGACCAAGCCAAGTTTCGTGTCCTCTCACCCACCGTCTCTCAGCCCGCCGGCCAACGGGCTGCTAGACGGCGGGGAAGGCTTTGCAATTAGTATGTTTCTATCTCTTCTTTTCTTGGGGCTAACGTTCTTGCTTTACAGATGCCACGTCATCCGTCCCAACCCCCCCGTGCGAACGCTCGCCCGTTGGGTATCGCGTTAAGTTTCTTATTTTTCGTGTTCCCAAAGCTAACAACCTTTGGGGATACGTACCCGCCTTTTACAGACTTTTCTCTGTTGGATGCCTTCCCCCGGCTTTCGAGCGTCCGCATTGACGTCGCTGGGGTTCTGGGCGTTAGCCCCAGCTATTGAGCGTCATCTCCGACGTCTGCCGGGGCTGTGGGATGAAACTGTGTTTTTTGAGTTTGGGCTGTGTTCGGAAGGGGCCTTGGTTCGCGTCTTTTATCCGCTCTTCCCCCCTTCCTTCCTTAGCGTATTTCCCCCCCTTCCTTCCTTCGCCCGTTTATCGGCTTCTCTGCCGCCTTATCCCCGCTGTCTACCCTCTTTCTTTGTCTTAGACTTGCAATCCAAAAATACAAGGGCCCTCGAGGTTTATTATGGCGAAGCTATGCTAAAAAAAGGTGCCAACCCTAACCTTACCGCGAGGTTTCGAGAGATCTAGCCAAATCGATTCAAATAAGCGGCTCTTATCGATTGCATCCATCCTCCATGACCTCTGCTGCGCTCTCTACCCAGATTACCGGGTGGTGGTACTGCCTTCACCCTAAATCTTGCCACAACCCTAATCCACTCGCATCTAAGCAGCTAGAGGATATCTACCTCGTTTCGACGTGAGTTTGATTACTTGATAAGAAACTGCGCTGAGTCCCCGAAATAGCCAGAGCTCTGGATGGAAAAATCATTGCCGCCGACACAAGTGCTCGCCGTCGGACCTATGTAACCAGGGGCCAGATCACCGCAAAGTAACGCGCAGGGAAATCATCCGGTACGGCTCCCAGCTCGACGCCATCTGCTCGGGCAAGGGAACGAGCGAAAAGTTCCGCAACTTGTTTTCAGAGTGCTGGCTAGCGGTTTTCCCGGGCACCACTCCAGAGTTTAATCACAAAGGAGCACCTAAAGACTATTCGGAGGATAGCAGGTTTTTTGACCCTGTTTCGGCGGCGGTGCCTTCTTCCCAGCAGCCTTCCCCCAGTACTCCGCCCTCTTTCAACGCCCCTCCTTCATCGCCATCGCCTAGGGCATCCACATCAGCATTTCAACCGCGCAGATCTTCTTTGGTCATCCCTCCTTCATCGCCCGCGCCTGCAGCTTCGCCTCCGCGCTCAGAGACCCCTGAAGGGGATGGATTGGTACAATACCTCCGATATTACGACTACCCGGTCGAGCTTAGACCGAGCTTTTCCACCATTTTGGGGGGCCTTATCCCGGATTTTGTAGATACCAACCCCGCCAGTCCAATCCGCGTCGTAATCGTCGAGAATCCTGAACACCGAATCCCCGAAAATGGCGAAAAGCCCGAATCGTTCATAACTGCGGCGGTAATCGATTCGCACTCCTATAGAAGAATATCCGCCTTCCTTCCAAAATGCATCGCCAAAGATGAAGGGCGTCGAGTCGTACGAGGATCGGTTGCATGTTACATGTCGACATGGGTGAGTTTACTATATTCAAACGATACATTTTATCATGTTAATTTCCCCGCAAGCTCTTTCTGGCAATCGAGATGATGGACAAACCAGCCCGCTTTTCTGTAACTATGTTGGATTGGGATGATTTCCTCCAAATCCTGCTTATGCGTGCGGGGTGGCGATGGGATATGCTCTGGAATAGCACGGATCTCATCATTGGGGGTTTAAATTTTGCATGCGATTACTTGTGCGTCATCCATAGCGAGATTAATTACAATTCCTACCGTAACCCTTCCAGAAACCCGGACTTCCCGTTTAAGATGAAGCCGGGGGATTCGATAACCTACCTGGAATCCATGTCCGCCCTAGGCCGACACGTCTCGATCTGGCCCACTCCCTCGGAGTACATCCTCAGCGCGCAAAAGCTCGAAACGCAGAGAATCCTGCAGTGCTCCGCCATCTCGTTGGATCTACAACACCCGTTGGTTATTCCTGTGGAACCCCAGGACTTGAATTCCGTTGTCGACTCGATCTTGAGCGGGGAGAGGGAAGGGGTGCTTAAGCGGGAATACAGCGGGTTCTCGAAGCATGTGATCACGGAGCATAGTAAGAATTCCCAGGAAATACTCCAAAATTCCTTCGAGGAAGACCAGCGACACCAGAAGGATGGATTATACCCCCGGACTACGTGGTTCCTCCAACCCTTCCTACCGCACCTCATTCGTCTAGGAGAGTTGCGGACCTACATCGTCGACGGCGCCATTTTCTACACCGTATCAACCACCCCGGTGAACTTTGACCCCACAATTACTCAATATACTGCCGCTGAAATTATTCGACCCTTAGAAACGTTTTGGTTAGTTGGTTATCTGCCAGAAATTCTCGTTTATTCAACTTTTTTTCCTCCTTCTTTGCAGCTACGATCCCGACCGCCCAACCGATCCCGATGTCACTGGTTGGCTGACTCTTGATGGAGACGCAAATGTCAACCCTCGTGCATTCGGCAAAACTTTATCTTTCCACAAATTCGTTCTTCAGATGCTCGGAAAGTTAATCCTTGCAGAGGAGCGTGGTTCCGGAAAATTCTCTTCGCTGAGGATATTTTGTCGAATGGATGTATCAGTCTTCCGCGATTGCTCTGGTGACGTCGACTTGGGCTCGGATTCGGGGTTTAAGTATGTGGTTAACGAAGTGAATCGGACCCCCAACACGTGCCTGTACTATGTGGCGAACAAGCCTGAGGGAGCGGCTGACATGATGTTTGCGCATCTTAGCAAAATCTTGCTCTACACGGTGCAGAAAAAGCTTTTATTGAACCCGCCCCCAGCTCCAACCGTTCGCCGGGCTCCTGTTTAGGTAGCGTATAGTTCTTTTTCTTGCAGGGTCTTTATTTTTTTCGCTGCGATATACGCGTTTTGTACTTTGAATTATTATCGCGACCTCCCCCCCCCTAAAAAAAATTGAATTTGACCGAAAAATAAAGGGATGTAGTCACCCGTCTCAAGGTCTCGTGAGTTCTAAAGAGGTCCCGTGCAAATTCTTTACATCAGTTATGTTGTAAACGCCTCAGGCTGTGCTTCTTTGCCGTTATTCCAGCAGGATGTCAAACGAAAGCGATGGATCCCCCTCCTCGGACTACTCATTCCGCTCAATTCTGGAGTTATCCTACCGGTATCGACCAGAGCACCCCGAGCCCTCCCCATCGTCCCCCCCCAATTTGACTTCAAGTTCGTCGATTTCCTCCTTCGGATGTGAATCTTTGCTTGAAATTAGCACGCAAGCACATTATGCGGATTCAACTCTGGACGACGATAGGCATTCGCCCTCTGACTCCGAGTTCCCCAGCTCCAGCAATCAATCAGACTGCGGACGTCGTAGACGGCAGGATCAGTCGCAATCAGAATATCATGGGGATGGAGAAATGGATCTCTATCAACCGCCCGAGAGAGAGACGGTGGATCGTGACTTATTTACCCCGATTGCGGAACCCTCGCCGCCTCTCAATTTGTACGGTGAATATTTTCAGCTATTGTCTCCCCGGGGAAAAATACCTAACTGTAAACGATGTTAGATTTATATCGAATGGATCCCCGTGTCTGGCGTACCGCTCTTGTGGAGCTATGCACTCTTATGGATAGGCAGTGGATTGAAGGTTTACTGATCGACATCTGGCTATTGGATCTATGGAACAACACATACCGTCGACCTCCTTTTCGCTATCTTCCTACTACATATATCCAACCCGCTCAAAACGCCAGGCCCACCAATGGCGAGGGAGAAAAAGAAAGACGTGAAACACTCAAAGAAATTAAGAATTTCCGTGGTTTATTCGACGACCTACCCCAATCCGAAGTGGAAACTTGTGCGCTAGAGAATTGCATTTGCGTCGTCAACGGCGGGAGGAATCACTACTTCACGGTGGTATTCATGCCACGTATACGGCGAATTCATGTTTTAGGGAGAAGGTACAACATCAATCGAAAAATCAAGGACGCAAAGGACTGGGCAGATTGGGGCGGACCTGCTATCTGGGCCAGGATCTGCGAACTCTACGGTTGGCCTCGCGCACGCCTCGCCGGAATTACTGTCCATTCTGTGGACTGGATACAAAACGGTTACGACTGCGGACCTATCGCCTGCCAAGTTGTAGAAAAGATCTGGGTCGGAGGACTTCCTCTGGACGGCGACGGGCTTTGGGAACGCCCCAGTCTACCATGTTGCCATGCGCAGAGACTTAACATGGCGACCAAAATACACCAGACGGCGGCTGACGGTCATCAGTCGTTTCTCGAACTCAAGGAAATTTACCGAGAACAGATCGAGGCCTATTTCGGCGATAACATCAATACCTTTTCCCTCTTTGAAGACGAGGTCGCAGAAAAACTAATACAACATCCCAGATATGCATTAAAACCGGTTGAGACTAACCTCCGTCGAGCGATCATCTTCTGCCCTTCTTGCAACCCACAGCATCTCAAGGGGGTTTCGGCAGCATCTACAGCGGCCAACGAGGATTCTGAGTCGCTTTCAAATAAAGTCGTGAAACCGCAAAACAGCTCAAAAGCACTCCTCCGCGGAACTTGCAGCAAGAAAGATTTTGTCAGAAACAGCAACGAGGGGGAAGTCACGCAGGTCCAAGACATTGGAGGGACAAGCGTCCAGGAACCGCACAAGGAATCGTCTGGTAGCGAATCTGAAACTAAAGGTCAAGATATCTGGAAGTCACCCGCAGTCGGCGCTTTTCAGGTAACAGACTGGACGGAAGCGAAGATCGGAAGATACCCTAGGCCAAAGGATGGACCCGAAATCCCAGCGCGGAGCAACCTTCGTGGATTGCGACATCCATTCTCTGAGGATTATGACGACTACGCCAACGGACCCACTCTCGACGTTCTCGATCCCATTCCAGAAACCGTCATGCAGCTGGCACAGCTTTCTTTG
>Ga0307509_10011015_pt1 | contig 11018 bp, 7 predicted proteins | sample 10_EM_MG_FD_202245 | JGI IMG/M metagenome (GOLD analysis project Ga0307509, IMG submission 202245) | Populus trichocarpa ectomycorrhiza microbial communities from riparian zone in the Pacific Northwest, United States - 10_EM | ecosystem: Host-associated > Plants > Roots > Unclassified | place... | reverse complement strand
AACTCCTCTTGAGAGAGACCAGGCCATGCTTCGCATGTTGAAGGTTTTCGATCTTCATCCTGAGGGCAACGGCAATCGGCTCGGTCGACCACGTAGTGTGCTGCGTCAGCGCGTTCTCGGCCTTCGTCAACTCGGCTTCTATCGCCGTTTGATACATATCGAGGTCCCCCCTTTTCCTACCCTGAGCGATCTCCTTCGTGACCTTTTCCAACTGCGCCTGGACTGTTGGAACCAACTCCTTGTACTTCAACCATAGAATTTTCATCCAAAGGGTCATAGCAGCCGGGTTTGCCACGTTCCTGATCGCATCCATCAACTCCGGATTGTCGACACACCTCTTCAAAGGCTGAGAGTCGTCCGGAACCGAGGGGAAGTATTCCAACAGCTTCCATTTATCCGCAACGATGTGAGGACGCCAGTGAGGGGAATTAATCATCCCGAAGAGAGTCGCGAGAGTCGCCTCCTGGACGTCGGAACTGTGGTCGATAACGTCGACGGCGGAGGCCCAATCCACGCACAGACTCTTCATCTGATCGGACTCCATGATAGGATGAGGACTGTTGAACCACTCGTCGCCAATGAGAGGGAGGAGGAAGAGCGCAGCCTTACGAATCTCGAAGGGTCTGTCGCTCTGGAACACGTAGCAGATACCGGAGACAAACGAGGGGTTTGTCGGGTCGAAGTGCTTGAGTGCTTCGATGGTAACGGGTCCGGAGGCGTAAGCCAACGCTCGCAAAGCGTTCTGAATTGGTTCGTCCTGGTTTTTACCACCGATAGCCAGTTCGAAGTGATGGTCCAAGAAAGTGAGAATGTCATGCGGATCCCCGACCCATGGCAAAAATTTGTCCCATTTGTAGGCCCCGTGGATGGTGCGGCAAGATGCTTCCCACTTCTTGTCCTGGGGGTAGGTGGGGGAAATGGGGGCATGCATGACCACGTGGAACAACTCGTAGCTCTTTTGGGCGACGTTTTTGTCCGAGAGCGGGGCGATGAGTTCCATGGATTCCAGAGCACGGTCGATCTCGTCGGTGGTGGGGGAGGGGTTCCCGAACGTCTCGGTGAGTTTCTTGTAGATTCTATTTATCTGACGGTTGACTTCGCCACTGTAACAAGGCAATTTAGTTCTATGTTATTGCGAAAGCGGACGAAGTAAACCCACCTCTTGTCAACGACGACCAGGTCATCAATGTGCAATTTGATACCGAGGACCAAACCAATGATGAAAAGACAGTCCGCTACGATCGTCGCAGGAGGGGGAGTCTCCAGCCCAAGGGAGTAGAGAACGAATTCCCTAATATAATCGGGCAGGGGCTGGCCTTTCTCCAGGATTTCCCAGGCGCGGTAAAGGAGGATGTGACCCATCCAAGCGTGGTGCGGAATGGTGAATTTGAAGTTTTGCCAGTGCATGGGTTGGGAATCACCGAAGACATGATCAATAATACCGAGAGTGACTTCCAGGTCCGAGTCCCCCTCGTAATGCTCGGACCCCATGATTGGATGCCGGCGCGAGATGGACCTGAATACAGTCTCGTCGGATGCATTGCCAATGCACTTGCGCTGGATGGCGAGGTGGAGGAGGGCCTTGGCGCTGAGATAGGTCACTTCCCTCAGTTTGGGGATAACAACGGGACGTCCGGATGAACGATCGAATCGATCGAGTACCGTATCGTAAATCCTTTCCAGGGGAGTGGTTCGAATGCCGACGTGCCAAAAGACCTCGGGGATGAACCTCATAATAGCCATAGTGACATCGGCATCCATCGACATCTCAAACATCCAGGTGATACACTTTGAATCCAACACGAAGTCGTCCAGGTCAGTCTCCCTATTGAAGAGCGGGCGTGGTTGCTCGGGTACATTGGCCATAGGAACCTCGGTGTGATTACCGACGCGGTTCCCGCCGAACGCGCCAAGCCCACCAAACCCATGGGGTGTACCAGACCTCGGTTTTAGACGGTTCTTGTTCCTATGGAAGAACACACGACCGAACCACCTCCTGGTCCGTTTGAGATACTTCTTGTGTTCGTTATCGAAGTGGATCAGGAACCTAAGGATACGGGAGAGTGGGGTTTGGAACGGGCAGTTGTAGGATAAAGTAGCAGCGGAAACGATGAGTATGTAGAAGAGGAGACCAGACGTGGTGAAACCGATGAGGACACCGGCGACGGTTTTGTTGAAGGAGAAAAGATATTCGGAGAGGGCATAACCGAGGAGGAGGAGAGCGGCTTGGAGCATGAGAGGCAAACACTCCATAACGAGATCGAAGTGCCAGGTGACCATTCCGTCCATCTTGCCCTGCCGATGCCTACTGCGATCGACAACGGATCTGCGCATTTCCACCTGGTCGTAACGGTTAAGCCACTGCTTGCCCAACATGGCGACGAACGCGGAGAGGAGGGAAGCGGCCAAACTTGAGTAAAGGATAGATTGGACGTGGACCACGGTGGGGTCGGGGCCATCCCACTTGGGAAATGTAGGGTCAGCGGCAATCCCAAGCGTGGCATTCGCGACAATCTTGAGGAGTTCGTAGCTCAGTTCTTGGAAATCCGGTTGGAGGTTGGTCTGAACATCGATGATGAAAGCGGATGTGACGGCGGAGAACAAACCAGCCTATCTCCCAGAAAACAATCAGCGCCACAAGTGAGGTGGATAGGGAATAAATGCTCACGAAGATCAACGTGGTGTTCAAATCTTCATCGTACTTCTTCATAAAGTCACGGTCATGGTCGTCGGCTTCACGTTGGAACTTGTCGTAGAAATCGGCACGGGCGCCGCTCGTGGTTCCGTGGAGGTTCGGAAAGAGTTTGAGGATAGCATCTTCGAAACTAGCGGCAAAAACACGGTCACAACAAGGTGAAAGTCAGAGGAAATGGGGCTGAACATACCCTTTGGAGCTTATAGTTGCTTCCCCCATGGTGCGCCACGGGGAATCGGGGAGGGACTGAGGGAGAGCTCGTGTTTGGTGGTCACGGGACAAGATGGTTAGGTACAAGTAGACGCCGGAAAGTTACGTACGGCGGTGGACGCTGATTCAATTAGCCGGGAAGAATATGCATATTCCCCAACCACGATACAACTTTGTGGTGCCGGCCGTGTCAAGCGTTTGGCATACCCAAGGCCCATGACTTAGAAAGCAACAAGGCGGCGCGGTGGCGATGGCCGTGAGAAAATTTCCCCGCTGCCTTTTGTTGACCAACAAGGTGCTTGGTCGCGCCGGTGTAATCATTCCGGCCAGGCTGACATCATGCCGGAGACCCACTTCGAATCGACGCCAATGATTATCCACGCCAAGGAACTCCTCATTTCCCTCACACTGAACAATATCTATACCGAGTAAGTTGGTGCCAATGGGTGTTGTGGAGGAATGCACTTATCTACACGAATACAGCTCACGGGATGTTTTGGTGAAGTGGGACAATGCGGGTTTGACCCAAGTTCCAATGCCCCCTGTGACTGACACCCAAACAGCTGCAAAGCCTTCACTCCTCCCTTGAAAGCGAGTTTGTCGCGGAGCCGAGGACCCAAGAGTCGATCTTCGAGGTCGTAAGGGTGACCATCGTCTGCCAGTATTGGAGGCCTGCCTTGACCTCATGCCCTCACCTGTGGTCCTCGATCTTCGTAAACAACAGCCACAAGGTCTTCGTAGCTTAATGTCTGGACATGAGTCGAAAGGTTCCTTTGACCGTGCAGCTGGACCTGAGAGATGGCGGTTACAACTACGACCACCACGGCTACACGTGTATGAGGGATGAACGGTCATCCGGAATGGGAATCAACGGGAGAAGTCCCCGCCGTTATCACACCATGATTGACCCACTCCTAAACATTGCCCACATCCGGCGAATCCGCACGTTGGACGTTCTCCTCCACCTACCCGACGGTCTTGCAGAAGGAGACCCGGGCGGGGATTTTTGGCACGCCCTCGACGGCTTCAAACTCTTCACATCTCCCCCATGGAAGGCTCAGCTTCTGCGTAAACTACGACCCCGGCGCCAAAGCCCTCCGGAACTTGCAACATCTCTGTTCGGCTGGAGGGCGTTTCAACCCACCGAATTGCGTCACCTCACCCTCTATGGGTGGCCCGGTTCGGGTTGTACGTAACCTGACCTCCTTCGAGTTGGCTGTGTTTTCGAACTCACGGAACTCGACCAGTGCACGTTCCTTCAATCTGCAGCAACGAGAAGGCCCTGTAGTATGTAGCTCACGCGTGTTGTCGGGGCCGGGTGGATAATAGAATCACACACACACACACACGTTCCTTCAATTGAGTTCCAGCAGCCCATCTCTTGTGTCCCTTAGTTTATCGCACTGCGGCTTCCCGAACCGTGCACGGTTGCCAGGAGTCACTCCCGCCAGACTCTCTGAACTCAAGTACCTCCGGCTGATGTACATGTCTGCATTTCCCGGGTTTCCTCGCCTCATAGACGTCCCCGCCTTCAATACACTATCCTCGCTTCGGATCTCTGCTCGGGAGAGCGTCGTTGGTTTTCCGACACCGATTTCCTCGTACACGCGGAAAATGATGAGAGCTTTCAGCTGTCCTAAATACCCGCATCCACACCGAAGCGGTATCTGATTGACTCGGTCAATTGACAACGCAGGCCCGAGTCCGACTTTCGTTCGTTTCGAAGGACGGGGACCCGGTACGGCAGAAGAAAATAAAGCGTCAGCCTCTACCAGTCTTCGTGAATGCGAAGGTTCTGGAGGTCGGCGCTCCCTTGGTTGGATTCACGACGTCCGTGTGGACGATTGAGATCGTTTACGCCTTCTCATGGGCGCCCCGTGTTCCAGCTTTTTCCTTGTTTTGACGTGTCTGGAAGGATGGACATCACAGAGGTGACTTCAGAACGTTGTCGTGCGCATGCAAAGAACTTCAGCGAATTTATATTCGTTCAGAGTCGCGCTCGGCCGAGAAAACCGAGAAATGGGGTACCACACGTTCTGAAACAAGAGCATTCCACAAGAGCATCAGGGAAGCCGCTGAGATAGAGAGTGGGCAAGACGAGAAATTCTATACCATCGCGTTTCCCCCCGCGGGAGATCCGCTGCGTGGGTGCCTCCAGTTCGTTCACCCCCCAAGTTAAGACGAGTACGGCATTCATAATCCGTACTACAAACCCGGCTGAAAAGGTTTAACGAGGCAGTCCGCAAGGCGTGTGTATGCAAGGAGCAGAGTAGTGACATCAGGAAAACGGAAACGCGGATCCATGTTTATGTGCACGTCATCGCCACATGTTCATACAGGCGCCTACATGCATGGACGTGCTCGTGGGCCCTATCAACGACGCTTGCAAGGGCATACAGAAAACGGTGTGATAGGTGCTCAAGTATCAGTATGTTAGGGCACATCCCGCAGAGGGGAGACACATCCCTGGGGCGGTGCGTTTATCATGAGATGAAGGGACCTCGAGCAGAAACAAAAAGTGGGAGGGAAAACATGATGATGCAACGACACGAAGCAACAAGCAAAGATGAAATGGATGACAATGGGACGAACACAATGACAGAGAGACGAAACAGCCAAAGTCAAAGTACAGTCAGGAGGAAACCAAATCTAGCCCCTCTTGAGAGCGACCAGGGCACGCTTCGCATGTTGAAGGTTATCAATCTTCATCCCGAGGGCAAGGGCAGTCGGATCGGTCGACCACGTAGTGTACTGCGTCAGCGCGTTCTCGGCCGTCATCAACTCGGCTTCTATCGCCGACTGATAGATATCGAGGTCCGTCCTTCTCCTACCCTGAGCGACCTCCTTCGTGACCCCCTCCAACTGCTTCTGAACCGCTTGAACCAACTCCTTGTATTTCAGCCACAAAATCTTCATCCAAAGGGTCATGGCAACCGGGTTTGCCACGTCCCTGATCGCATCCATCAACTCCGGATTGTCGACACACCTCTTCAGAGGCTGGGAGTCGTCCGGAACCGAGGGGAAGTATTCCAACAGCTTCCATTTATCCGCAACGATGTGAGGACGCCAGTGAGGGGAATTGATCATCCCGAAGAGAACCGCGAGAGTGGCCTTCTGGACGTCGGGACTGTGGTCGATAGCGTCGACGGCGGAAGCCCAATTCACGCACAAACTCTTCATCTGATCAGGCTTCATGATCGGACGAGGAGTGTTGAACCATCTGTCGCCAATAAGAGGGAGGAAGAAGAGCGCGGTCTTACAAAGCTCGGAGGGCCTGCCGTCCTGGAACACGTAGCAAATACCGGAGACAAACGAGGGCTTTGTCGGGTCGAAGCGCCTGAGTGCTTCGATGGTAACGGGTCCGGATGCATAAGCCAACGCTCGCAAAGCGTTCTGAATTGGCTCGTCCTGGTTTTTACCACCGATAGCCAATTCGAAGTGATGATCCAAGAAAGTGAGAATGTCACGCGGATCCTCGACCGATGGCGGGAATTTGACACATTTGTATGCCCCGTGGACGGTGCGACGAGATGCCTCCCACTTCTTGTCCTGGGAATAGGCGGGGGAAACTGGGGCCTGCATGACAACATGGAATAACTCGTAGCTCTTTTGAGCGATGTTTCCATCTGAGAGTGGGGCGATGAGTTCCATGGATTCCAGAGCACGGTCGATCTCGTCGGTGGTGGGGGAGGGGTTCCTAAACGTCTCGGTGAGCTTTGCGTAGATTCTGTTGGTCTGAGGTTCGACTTCGCGACTGTAACAAGAGAATTTAGTTCCGTGTGATTGCGAACGCGGACGGAGTAGACCTACCTCTTGTCAACGACGAGCAAGTCTTCAATGTGCACCTTGATACCGAGGACCAGACCAACAATGAAAAGACAGTCTGCTACGATCGCCGCTGGAGGGGGAGGCTTCAACCGAAGAGAGTAGAGAACGAATTCTCTAATATCATCGGGTAGGGGATGGCCTTTCTCCATGATGTCCCAGGCGCGGTAAAGGAGAATGTGACCCATCCAAGCATGGTGCGAAAGAGTGAACTTGAAGCTTTGCCAGTGCATGGGTTTGAAATCACCGAAGACGCGATCAATGATACCGAGAGTGACTTCCAAGTCCGAGTCAAAATCCCCGGACGCCATTATTATATGCCGGTTCGAGATGGACTTGAATATGGCTTTGTCGGATTCATTACCAATGCACTTGCGCTGTATGGCGAGGTGGAGGAGGGCCTTGGCGCCGAGGTAAGTCACGTCCCTCAGTTTGGGGATAAGAACAAGACGTCCGGCGGAACGATCGAATCGATCGAGTACCGTATCGTAAATCCTTTCCAGGGGAGTGGTTCGAATACCGTCGTGCCAAACGAGCTCGGGGATGAACCTCATAATGGCCATGGCGGCATCCCCGTCCATTGACGTGTCAAACATCCAGGTGATACACTTTGAGTCCAACACGAAGTCGTCCAGGTCAGTCTCCCTATTGAAGAGCGGGGGTGGTTGGTCGGGTACATTGGCCATAGGTATCTCGAGGTGATCACCGAACCGGTGTCCACCGTACGCCCCAAACCCGCGCAAACCGTGGGGGCCAAACTTTGGTCTCGGACGGTTCTTGTCCTTACGGGAGAGTACACGAGTGAACCACCTCCTGGTCCGGTTGAGATACTTCTTGTGTCCGTTATCGAAACGGATCAGGAAGCTAAGGATGCGGGAGAGTGGTGTTTGGAACGGACAGTTGTAGGATAAAGTAGCAGCAGAAACGATGAGTATGTAGAAGAGGAGACCAGCTGAGGTGAAACCGATGAGGACGCCGGCGGTGGTTTTGTTGATGAAGAACAGGTAGTTGGAGAGGGCATAACCGAGGAGGAGGAGAGCGGCTTGGAGCATGAGAGGCAAACACTCCATGACGAGGTCGAAATGCCAGGTGACCATTCCGTCCATCTTGCGCTGCCGGTGTCTACTCCGATCGACCACAGATCCGCGCATCTCCACCTGGGCGTAACGGTTAAGCCACTGCTTGCCCAACATGGCGACGAACGCGGAGAGGAGGGAAGCGGCCAAACTTGAGTAGAGGATGGACTGGACGTGGACCACGGTGGGATCAGGGCCATCCCACGCGGGAAGTGTGGCGTTGGCGCTAGTTGGTGCGATCCCGAGGGAGGCATTTGCAACAATCTTGAGCAGCTCGTAGCTCAGTTCTTGGAAATCTGGTTGGAGGTTGGTCTGAACATCGATGATGAAAGCGGATGTCACAGCGGAGAATAAACCAGCCTATTTCTCAGAGAACCGGATCAACGCCACAATTGGGGTGGATGGAGAAGAAATGCTCACGAAGATCAACGTGGTGTTCAAATCTTCGTCGTACTTCTTCATAAAGTCACGGTCATGCTCGTCGGCTTCGTGTTGGAACTTGTCGTAGAAATCGGCACGGGCCCCGCTAGCCGTTCCAAGGTGGTTCGGCAAGAGAGATGTCAATGTTTTGAGCATAGCATCCTCTAAACTGGACACGAGAAACCCGGTCACAAAGGGGTGAAAGACAGAGGAAATGGGGCTGGACGCACGCTTTGGAGCTTATAGTTGTCTCCCCCATGGTGGCACGGGGAAACGGGGACGGATTGAAGGAAAACTCGTGTTTGGTGGGTCACGAGATAGGATACGTAGTCGAGTATAGGCGCCGGGCAGTTACGTACAGTGGTGGGCGCTGGTCCAATAAGCCGGGAAAAGCATACATATTCCCAAACCACGGCACCAAAACTGCAAGGCCGATGACTTGCAGTCCCGGGAAAAGAAAGTAACGAGGTGGCACGGTGACGATGGCCGTGAGAAGATTTCTCTGCTGCCTTTTGGTGTACACTAAGTTCTCACAGACACGTCCGTTCCCAACGAAAGGTGCTTGGTCGTGCCAGTGTAATCATTCCGACCAAGCCAACATCACGCCGGAGACCCGCTACCCATCTCGAATCGATGTCAATTATCACCCACACCAGGGAACTCCTCATTTCCCTCGCACGGAACATTATCGATACCGAGTAAGTTGGCGCTAAAGGTGTTGTGGAGAAATGCCCTTTCCAAGCGTGAACACAGCTCACGGGATGCTCTGATGAACCGCGACAATGCAAGTCTGACTCAAGCCCCAACGCCCCCTGTGTGACTGACACCCGAACAGCTGCAAAACCTTCACTCCTCCCTCGAAAGCGCTGCCAGGATCGTCCTTGTTGCTCGGAACGAATTCAGCCTAATAAACAAGCTTCCCCCCGAGACCCTGGCCAATATCTCCGAGTTTGTCGCAGACCCGAGGACCCAGGGGTCGATGTTCAAGGTCGTGAAGATGACCCACGTCTGCCGGTATTGGAGGTCTGCCTTGATCTCATACCCTCTCCTATGGTCCTCGATCTTCGTGAACAACGGCCGCAAGGACTTCGTAACTTTATGTCTGGAGAGAAGTCGAAAGGTTCCTTTAACCGTGCCGCTGGACCTGAGAGATTGCGATTACAACGACTACTACTACGGCTGCACGTGTACCAGGGACGAACAGTTGTCTGGACTGGGGGTCAATGATAGGAGCCCCTGCAGTTATCACACCCCGACCGGCCCTCTCCTCAAAATCGCCCATATCCGGCGAATCCGCACGTTGGATGTTCGCCTCGACCTATCCGACGGCCTTGCAGAAGATGACCAGGACGAGGATTTTTGGCACGCCCTCGACGGCTTCAAACTCTTCGCATTTCCCCTACCAGCCCTTGAAAGGCTCAGCTTCTACGTAAACTACGACTTTGGCGCCGATGCTCTCCTGGAACTTCCAAAATCTCTGTTCAGCTGGAGGGCCTCACCACCCACTAAGTTGCGTCACCTCACTCTCCATGGCTGTTATGGTGGTCCGGTTCGGGCTGTACATAACCTGACCTCCTTCGAGTTGGCTGGGATCCAGGATGTTTTCGAACTCACGGAACTCGACCAGCGCACGTTCCTTCCCTTGATTTCCAACAGTCCGTCTCTTGTATCCCTTAGTTTATCGCACTTCGGCTTCCCGAACCGCGCGCGGTTGTCAGGAGTCACTCCCGTCAGACTCCCCAAACTCAAGTTGCTCCGGCTGATGTACATGTCTCCGTTCCCCGGTTTCCCTTGCCTCATGGACGTCCCCGCCTTCAGTACGCTATCCTCGCTTCGGATCTCAGTTCGAGAGAGCACCGCCGGTTTTTCTTCCACCGATTTTCTCGTACACGCGGAAAACGATGACGGCTTTCAGCTGTCCTACCATACCCTCATCCATACCGCGGTGGTATCTGATTGGCTTGACCTTATGGACAACGCAGGCCCGAGTCCGGCCTTCGTTTGTTTCGAGGGACGAGGACCGGATCCAGTAGAAGAAAATGAGGCGACGGCCTCACCTCTGCCATTCTTCGTGAACGCGAAGGCTCTGGAAGTCGGTGCTCCCTTCGCTTGCCGTTGGTACCGCAACTTCTGGAAGGTCCTCAGAAAGGTTGGACCACAGCTGGCTATCTTGCACTTGGAGGTTGTCGAAGGGATGGAGCCAGCAGTCGCAAAGTCGGTGAAGAAGTTCTTCAAGGCGAGATTCAACAAGAGCATGCCACTGGAGAAACTAGAGAGGATGACGTTCGGAGGGATGAGCGAAGAGGGCGAAGAGAAGGCGAAAATGTTATGGGAAGAATTCCGGGCCGGCCTCAAAATTGACCAGTACCTTCAGTGACTGTTGTGTTGGTTTGTTTTTATACTTCATTTGCGATGCGAAGTTGTAACACACCAGGGGAACTGCTTGGGATGCGGTGGTTCCTGTTTCTGATTGAATTGTTGGGCGGACACTGGGCCATGGCGAAGAAGACCCCTTGACGCTGTCCCAGTGTTATACGCATGGCAACTTTGGGGTTTGCAAGGTGTTTGGGAGCTCGAGTTCGTCCCCAGGGGGGGGGTCTGTCGGACGTGGGAACGACTGGTAACTGACAGGGAGTGTGGTTGGGAACGGAGGTTTAACCGATATTGGTGACGAACGAAGAAGCTCACGAAAAAAATAAAGCGCCAGTAGTGCTCGTAATGCCACGCCCCGACTCGAGTGGCCTTAAACGCAAGTGAACCAGAATGCCAGGTGAGGTCACCAGGGTCCCGTT
>Ga0307509_10011014_pt1 | contig 11018 bp, 7 predicted proteins | sample 10_EM_MG_FD_202245 | JGI IMG/M metagenome (GOLD analysis project Ga0307509, IMG submission 202245) | Populus trichocarpa ectomycorrhiza microbial communities from riparian zone in the Pacific Northwest, United States - 10_EM | ecosystem: Host-associated > Plants > Roots > Unclassified | place... | reverse complement strand
AAAAAAAATAAAAAGAAATGAGAGAAAAATGAGTCCACAAAGCCACACTAGAGCTACACCTCCTCCATGTGTCAACTTAAAAGAAAACCACTGCTAAGATGATTCTAACAACATCAACCTTCTTAGGCATAAGGAGTATTTGAATAGTACACAGACTCATGTTCTTCTAAAAATATCATTTAGCCAATAACTCCTCTACTTATCTTTGAAGCTCCTTTTTCTCATTTGGATTACTTCTATAGGCTAGTTAACGAGAATTGTAACTCTAGTCATGAGATTAATTTGATGTTTTATTCATCTAATAAGAGGTAAACTAATAGGAACATCATCAATAAATACATTTTCATATTCCTTATAACATTCCCAAGTTTTAAATCCAGGTTTAGCATAGTATCAAGTCATAGTTTCTTGAAAACCAAGGTGATTTTTTTTTTAATCTTATAATTCATGATTATAGATTACTATCTTAAAAGTCATTTAAGATTCTACCGAAATTTCAGTAGAAACTCCTCTAAAACTAAACATTTTCAAGTATCAACATTCACAATCCATACACACTATCAAAACTTAATTCATGGTCCAACCATCCTGGACCTTTTTCCATTAGCAACATAAACCACCCTTCATTTCACAATCTATAATCAATTACATTAAATATATTTCATAATAAAGAACATAATTATGAATATAAGAAACACTATGAACTAGTTACATGCATTTTTAATTTAATAAATTGAAATAAGTATTATGTTAAATTTCAAACCTAAAAAAGATTCAATTGTTACATTACATGCATTTTAATACCAGTTTACTTTACATTACAATCGTTAGTCACAAAAATTATATTACAAAAAGGGAATTTTACCTATCCATAATTACATTATCTTTGCCTAAACAAAAGAAAATACTATAAATAATTTATTGCTTCGCTTGGTCTGTGATGAGCTTGAAATGAATTTATTATACAATATAAGTATATAATTCAGCAAGTGATACAACAAAACATAGACACCTCCAGTTTTATTTTATTAAACCAAAATAAACACTTTAAACATAAATGTGCCATCTCTTTCTACTTATCATCTACTTGATTCAACCTAAATAATTCATAAATAACCCAACAAGTCAGCCACACTAACGCTACTAGTTTCGCTCTAGAAAACTAGTCAAATTAAGTATCTTGACATGAAATCACATTGACACCACTAGCTTCTCTCTAAACAGTTAGTCAAATTAATTATCTCGACAATCAATTACATTGACGCCACTAACTCCACTTGAAATAGCTAGTCAAATTAAGTATCTTAACAGTTAATCACATTGACACCACTAGCTCTGCTCTGGATAACTAGTCAAATTAAGTATCCCTACAGTCAATTAAATTGACGTCACTAGCTCCATTCCAAATAGCTAGTCAAATTAAACACCACGCCCATCAATTTCACTGATATCACTAGCTCTACGCAGGACAACTAGTCAAATCAATCATTTCTTAGTATTAATAATTATATAAATAAATGCACATTTTAAAAAATGTGCAGTTCAAAAGACTTAAGAAATCTATTAAGCAGAAAAATTACAGGGCACCTACCTAGAACCCGTGCTTGTGTTGTTGCTCCATGCTGCTACCTTAATCTAGTAACTTCTCCTGTACAATTAGGATTTCAATCATCATTATCATTTCATTCATTCTAAGAATCTCATTCCAATTCTTATCCAACCAATATTATCTAACCAATAACAAGGGAATCCTTAAAATTCCATACACATGCACACTTTTTATGTTTGTATTCATTCTTATGGGTTCAATTGTTAAAATCCTCAGTTCAATGATAATTTTAAGAACACATAAAGCAAACTATGAGTCCTACCCCTCCTTATAAGAAGTTTTGACCTAACTTATCTTTTAAGGAACTAAAGGTCTCCTTCCAAATCTCATGAAATTCTCTTTTTATATAATCTCAAAATATACCTTTTAACACAATTCTTTACATCAATTTAAATTAAAAAAAAATAAATCTAAACCCCCTAATGTGGCTAAAACCACCACAAAAAAAGAATATGAATTTCTTTCAAATTTTCATTTAAATTTCTTATAACTCAACTATTAAACATTTCACTTAACAAAACTCAACCCAACTTTCATAACAACTAAGTTATCAAAGTTCATTCCCATTTTATTGGTTTAAGCCAAAACTTCTTGCCATGGGAAATATATGTTTTTGTTTTTTTTTTTTTGTGATTTAATTCCATACCCAAATTCAAACCCTTCTAACAAATACATTATATAACATAATCAAATACATATTCCATATCAATTTGAACTAACAAATTCAAACCCTTCTACACTAAGTTGGCCGAATATCACACATAAAGGAGACATGGATTTTTCTTCAAAATTTCTTTTCAATTCCACATTACCCATTCATTTTAAACTTAACCTAACATAATTCAATTCAAATTTCATAACAATTAAACCATCCAAATTCATTCTCTACACACACACACACACCTCTAGGCCAAAACTTCACACCAAAAAAGGGACATGATTTGATACGATCCAAGGAACATCATGATATCTGTTAGAGGTTCTTGTTGGTCCAGTGACAATACATAAGGCTAAGAGTTTCAAAGAGGCTTTCAATGGAACTTTTTTAAAACACATGGGCTAATAAGGTGAACTTCAAGAAGATATTAAATAATGAAGTACAAGCCTTGATTAATTTAATTCATGTTCAAGAATGACTTATAGGTGGGTATCCAAATATTATAAAAAGATTAGAATAAGAAGATTCAAAATTGTCAATTTGACCTTTCACTACTATTTTAGTTATAACTAGAGCTACAAAAGGAATTTTAATATGATTTCAGTTGCATTAAAATTAGCTGGGCTATTGTTTTTATTTATATTTTAATTATTATTATTAGGATTTTTAGAGATATTAGAGCCTTTATTTAAATTTTGTTTCATTGGATTATTATTATTATTATTATTATTATTTATTAGGTTTGTCTATATTCATTAGGAACATCCTATTAGACTTAAGATTCTTTCTAGTATAAATACTCTTTTGTCGAGACTTTTTGAAGAGAATACTATTTTTAATAAAGAAATTGATATTTTTGCTATCTTTTGTGTGGGTGAGTTATTCCCATGCTAATACGAACCAAGTTTGGTTCGAATTTTTCCTTAAAATACATATTGATTAGTTTTGCAAGTTCAGGTTTATCTCTCAAAACATACATCAGATATAGCTAAAATTTTACAAGAAGATACTAGACACATGAAAATATATTTTGGTAAAATTTCAGGTTAATTAAAGTCTAGTAACATATTGTTTAAATTGGTTGAAGTCGTTGTTAATGTTTTGGCAGATTCATCGAAAAATTGTTATTTCTTGGCTATTTTTGGCCCAATCAATCCAAACCTGTAGTGAGTTAATTTTGGACAGTAAATAGATATTAAATAAGGCTTATTTAGGCCATAAGCTTGTGCATGAGCTTGGGCTACAAAGATTCCTAATGTAACTTGGATTCATTGAAAAGTTAGAGTCCTTTCTTTCCCATGATATAAATGGTAGCTAGGGACTCTATATATGCTTTAGTTTTAGTTGTGTTTTATTTCTTTTGGCTCGTTTTAAGTTCCGATAGCTTAGAGAGTACTTTAACACTTATTTTCCCATTATTAATTTATACTTTTGGGTTTGATTAATTAGCTAAGGCCTAAGACTTGTTTTACCTTAATTATTAATTAGTTTCCAGCAATGGCCCAAGGCTTGTTGGGTCCATGCTTTCAGGTTTATTAGTATAAATTTTGGGTCAGTTTTGTAAGCAGACCAATTTAGCCCATAAGGGTAAATCCTTTAGAGTTTTTATTTTCAAGAGTATAAATACTCTTTTTAAGTGTCGCACGTGGCGAAAGGTGGGTTTTGAAAGGGCCAAAGGAGTCGCCACCTAGTTGTTTGGTTCAAGATCGTTAGGAAATGCGGCTGTACTAGTCTTGTCAGAGATTGCCTGTTTGGGAGTGTGGTTGCGGTTGCTTTTCAAAGTGCTTTTCACTTAGAAATGTATCAAAATAATGTTTTTTTTTTTAAATTATTTTTGATATCAGCGCATCAAAATGATCTAAAAACACCAAAAACATATTAATTTGAAGCAAAGAAAAAAAATAAAAAATTTTAAATTTTTTCAAAAGCACTTTTGAAATGCAATACAAACAAGGCCTAACACCCCTAGCACACCCTACTCTAGATAAGCTGCTTTGCAGTTTGATGTGGTTCAAAGGTTTTGAGGGTTTTTTAGTTAGTGGTGTATCTGTAATTTGATAATTGAGATTTACTCATATGAATAAATCCGGTGTTTAAGAATTTATTATGGACTCGTGTACTCAAATAAATTCTTAGAAAAAGGCTCTTCGTAATTTGTGCATTATAAAAGAAAAAAAATACTTTTAATTAAAATTGGTGAGTATTTAAAATAAACTCTGAGAATTTTCTGGTCAATTCTAATATTTCAAATACTAACCTCACTTGTAGGTCCAACATTCTATACTAGGATTCTTAACCATTAATTCTTATGAATTAAAACAATTGGTGATTTGTTGAAATATTGGTCAAATTCTCATGAATTTAATAAACTAGTTATTAAATCCTAAAAATACATGCAAATATGTATTTTGAATTTTCATATGGAAACACCAGACAATATGATTTTCTTTGTATTTTTAAGACACTTGGTCGTATGTAACATAAAAAAAATCTTTTTAATTTTTACTTGTGGTTTTATCCTTAAAAAAAAATTGAGGTTTAAGAGGAATTTTCCTAAAAGGGGTAAAATCCTAAAAAGAAAAAAAAAGATTTTTCTTTGTTTTTTTATTATTATATGTATATATTTTTCTTTTATCTTTTTTTTTGGGCTGGGTCAACCCGAATGGGTTGACTCAGTTGAGGCTGACCCAATTAAGTCAACCTAGAAATAGATCGAAGGAGAGAAAGAAAAAGACGAAACAGATCAAAATGGATGAAAAACACAAAAAATATAAAAATTTCAAACATAAATGGATCAAAACAGAAAAGACAAAAAAAAAAAAACAAACGAATGTTCTTCATCTTCCCTCAAAATGTAGTTCTCAATCCAGAGCGGATTTCAAATAAAATAGGGCATGTTCTTGTTCATAAACTTCTCTAGAACAAGAATCAAGGGTTCAAAACTCTTGATGATTGATAAAATCACACGATTTTGCCCAAAAGAAGGTTTCAGTTCAAAACTGAAATTCTAGGATTGACACAATCAAAGAGTTGATGTCTTATCCCAAGTGCAGGAGTGTCGAAATAATAAATATCCCGACAAGACCGGGATCGAACCACAGGGATGTCAACTATATAAATTACAAATAAAGAAAAGATTTGAAGGGAATAATAACAGAAAAGGAGTTGAAGAGAGTTTTGGGATGTGATATTGGTTTAAGGATTAAGCAATGATAAAACAGATGTGAAGGTTAGAGGATTCACTAATGGTATTTCAAATAAATATAATATAAACTCTTTTTATTACTCAACCGGAAACCATACACAAAAGAGGTTCCAATCGGATGATTTATCGTTATTAGCTCATTATAAATTATTAACATGATCATATTAATCATCTTATCTAAGTAACACCATACTTATAAATATCATCAGGCATTCATGTTGCTAACTTATGTTAACAACAAATCAAGTTTCTATCATAATAACAATGTCGGCCGAAGACTATGAAGGATCAAGCATTTGATGTACCAAGTGTTACACAACACAAATCTAGATTAACCATTTAACAAGCAAGATATTAAGAATTAGTAAGATAAAAAGATAAAACATGGTAATAGCAAACTTTCTTGGATATAAACATTGAAGTCCATGTTGAGTTTATATTATGCTTATTGTAACACTATTAATGAAACCTTTTCACCTTGACATAATTAACTTAGCTAAACATAATGAAGAAGAAGAATATAAATAAACTAGATAAGAATATAGTTATGATGAAAAGCATAAACAAGAGATTAATGAAATTAAAATTTAAGCATTATAAAAATATAAAGAAAGAAAGCAAGAACATGATCTTGATTTGAAAACCAAGATGACTAAATACATGCCAAATGCCTCCTTTTATAGACTAAAATTTAGAACTATTGATTGGTTGACAAACTATTTAGTTGGTGGCCAATCATGGATTTGATGGCTGGTTTTTGACATTGGTGGTTGCTGGTTATTGATATTATTGGCTGATTATTGATATTCTTGGCTGGCCAAAACATCATTGCTAACATCAGAATTTGAGCCCTTTGTTCCATGAAAGTTGTGGGCAATTGTCTTAGCTTTTCAACAAAAAAACCCAGAGCTCATTTGGACTTCTAGAACTCAAGATATGAGCTGAAAACCGAACAGTGTCTGAGCTGCAGGACAGATTCTGACTTCTCCGTTGTTGCTAAGATTTGAATTTGAAAATGGCAGAAATGAGTCTTGGACTCTTCATGAAAGTTTTAGGTCTATGTCTTAGCTTTCCATCCTTATAAAGCAGACCTAAATCCAAGGTCTACAACTCCAGTTATGATCCAATAACCGAATGGTGTTCCAATTTGGAATTGAACCAACATCTCTTCTCTTAGCTTAGTCCTCTTTTTGTCTCTTTACTTTCAATAGTTAATCACATCAATCAATCATTTGAATTATGAGATATACCTGCATTCAAAATAAGCATTTACCATAAATTAAAGATATATTATATTATCAGACTTGTTATTATAAAACATGCTTTAGTTATGGAATTTAATGATACTTTAGTGCAATATGATGATATAAAGCCTTAATGAGAATGCACTTTTAAGTACTAATCAAGGATTAAACCCATTAAAACCTGTTATTGATGCTAGAAATTACCATATTGTTTATCAAAGACGAAAGGAAAACCTATCTGAAACAGAAATTAAACCAAACGGGGTATGAGACTAGCACTTAAGACAAGATTCAACAGATGAATATGTCTTAAATGTAGAAAAGTTGCCCAGAAAGCTGGCAGATGAAAATGTGCCCAGAACAACCATTTCTAGGCTCTAAAGTGAGCCATTCCTATTCCCACAAACCAAACTATTGATAAGGAACATTATTATGGCTAAAGAAACAACAAAAACAACACATAAACTAAAAAATTACATTGATTCCAAACCTAAATAACTATCAACTCAAAATAACAAATGAATTTTGACATAAAGAGCTTCAAAATCTGACCATTTTCACTTTAAATGGCCAGGTTAGTTATTTAGAAGAAGGGGTTATTCTTTCATTAACAGAAAGTGCCCCTGTCCCTTTACTACCACCTTTGGCAAACTTAAAATCCAAGTTTAATGTAAAGAAATGACAAAAAAGAATCAAAAACATGTCATGGCAAACAAAACTTCATATTAAAAACAAAAGAATGATCCAGCAGGCCTCATGAACTTCACTTTTAAGGTAAGAAAATGTATACCTTCTTGGTTTTGAAGATCTGAATATGGATTGGTTCTTAGTATTATCTCTCTTTCTTCTTATTTTCAAACCTCCTTAAACCAGAGCTGAAGCCTTGGAAATGTTCTGGGTAGGGCCCTTACCCTTTAGCCTAAGTTTCTTTTCTTTTCTTTTCTTTCCCTATGCTTCTCTCTAGTTTTCTCTCCAGTTTTTTTTTCTTTGTGATGTTCTTCGACCTCTTTTTTTATAGGCAGGTTTAGGCCTTCTAGATGGGTTGTCTAGGGTTCCAAACAGCTAAAACCTAGCTGGTTTTGCCATAGGGGTGCTGGTTTTGGGTGTAGGTGGTTGTGTTGGGTGCTTGGGGACTAAGGTGAGCGTTTTGACTAATTCTTATAGATTAGGGTTTTTCTTTTGATTTGGGATTTGTCAATTCCCTTCTTTCTTTCTAATTTCATGCAATTGTGTCCCTACCAAATTTCATTTGTCACCCCCAATTTCGAGTGCCTTTTGTAAGTTGGTCTTTGGTTTCTGATTTGTTCAATTACCCCCCTAAATGACCACTAAACTTTTATTTTTTTCAATTTAACCCCTGATTCCTCATTGATTTTAGTCCTTGAAGTCGCTTGTGTTTTGCAAGTTGATCCCTAGCTCAAAAAAAATTCAATTAAGCCCCTATTTGCTCACCATACTTTGATTTTTATGCAATTAAGCTCATGATTTGACTAAATCAGACTTTTCAAGCTTCCAAATGAGTCCCTAACATTAATTATTTCAAAATTGACTTTCAAAGTTGATTTTCCTTGCGATTAAACCCTCAATTAAATAATTAAATGTTTTTTTTAAATCTAATTGAGTCTTTAAACACCAAAAATAAATATTTTCACTAAAGGTTTTTTTCAATTAAACCTTGGATTGCTATTTTGGCTTATAAAACTTGCTTGGCATTCTGGTATTTTATAATTGGGTTTGGGCATTTCTTTTCACGTTTGCTTCAGGTGTATTTTCTCACATTTATCTTATGATCACACACACACACACAGATATATATATATATATATATATAAAGGGTAGCAACAATAAGGACAAAAATATTCAAACTTGTTAATACTATTGCTGCTAAATTTATTTAGCTTGTGTGTGAGAGATTTTTGTATTCTTTGGTTTTCTAACAAACTAAATTAACTTATAAAAGATTAACTAACTTCATGACGTCTTCTTTATACTTCTCATTCATGAACTGATATTTATATGGTAGATGTTCTTATTCTAGTAGTTCTGGTGTCTTGGGACAAGTTTTCATTGTGTCACACTCCTATAAGACCTATTTTAGCTTTTTAGGATTCATTGTGAATCTTGTTGTGGGTTATGTGACCATATGATCACAAGGTTCACATCATATACTAATTTCTTGATTTAATTTATAAATTGAAGGATTGATCAACTTTGATGTGATTTTGTACTACTCGTTTCCATCTCTTTATAGGTGTAAGGTAGGATTGATCATTGCATATAATTTGGTTCTCCAAAGCAGGTTCTTATTGGGTCAAATATGATTTTAGTATATTTTGGGAGTTGTCTGCATCAACTGATATCAGAGCTTGTGCTATTATCGAGTTATATCCTTTTAATCATTAATTTGTGTCGTTTCTTGATTTTCTTTCTTCCCAGTTTCGGCTAGTGATGTGAACTCTAACGGAACTTAATGAAATTCAAGTTTGAGTATGAAATTGAGCTTATTATAATGAAAAACTTGCTAAGGTAACAAGACTATAAACCACCAAATCACAACACCTACACCCAGAGACGAGCAAAAGAAGTATAAAATCATTAGCAAAAATTGGTCATTTCTTTGAAGAGTTGAAGTTCAATCAAGAACCAAGAGAGGTAATATTTTTTATTCTATAAAAATCTTTTTTTTTTGAAATAATCTTCACAAAGAGTACTTATACTAAAAAGCTAAGTAACCCTAGTTTCTTTAATGGGTCACATATCTACCCAATTTAAATAATACCCAAACCAACTAAAACAAGTCTAAAACTTAAACAAGTGTTGCCGCACAAAACAAAGATAGATCAATACCCTAACTAATTAAAATAAGACAAGATCAATTTTTTCTCGTAATTTACTTGTAGCATCAAAACCCAACTTCAAATAAAGGTATGGAAGTCTAGTTTCCAGCCCAACTAGAATCGTATTAAAATTCGACCTATAGCTCCATTTATAATCAAAACAGTAGAAAAAAGTCAAACTGTCCAATTTGAGTATTCTTATCCCAATCCTTGTGTAATGGCCTTGGTTCCACCAACAAGCCCTTATTGAACATGAATAAGACTAATCAATGCTTGTTCTTCATTATTTATTATCCTCTTGTAGTTCACCTTGGCCAATGTATCTTAAAGAAGTCTATTGAAAGCCTCTTTAAACCTCTTATCCCTAAGCCTTGTCACTAGATCAATTGGAACCTTCAATGGATCCTTTGGTGTTGCTTGGATTGCATCAGTTAGGGTCTTATTTCTTAACAAAAAAGAGTCTATTCTTCTCTTATTATTTCAAGTTCGCATCAAACTCGTATTAAAAAAAAATCATCTTGCTTAGATACTTGATTTTGCTGAACACGTCAAAGAAAAAATATATTCTTGATCTTCATCTTGTTTCTTTCATGATTTCATCCTAGAGTAAAAAAAAAAATGAAAAATTACAACGATTGATTGAATTGACAAGTTAGGGCATAACCAAATGCAAGCCCTTAAATTTTAAGGTTGGCCAAAAGTCTCTTGAATATTTTCTTGATTTTACTGAAAAGATACATACCAAATCTTGGTATGCCAAAAGTCTTTTGAATCCTTTCTTGATTTTGTTGAATATGTACAACCGAATCTTGGTATTGCCGAATTGAATTCTTGTTTTTCTTAGATTACCTTGCTTTGTTTTGTTAAAGTTTGGAAAATATAAATCTTTCTTGCTTTATTTTAATTGTTTTCTTGAAATTCTTGAAGTTGAATCTTGACTTCTTGAATTAGTTAGTTTTCTTTGAATCTTTAACATAAACTTTATTGCTTTTATTTTGTGTATTCTTTTCTTTATTATATTTCACATGAATTTACATTGCTATTCGTAAATTTGCCCTCAAGTTTCATTTTGGCTAGTTTCATATATTTCTTGGTTCTTGAGTCGTCATTATTACAAAATCATTATTTTGTTTTGAATGATTATTGTTATTATTATTATTATTATTATTTTTGATCAAATGTAAGAATGGTAATAAAAAATAAACAAGCTGGAGGCTAGCAGTACAAATATACAAACATACTCAGGCAAAGGGAATAGACTCCCTTGAACAAACCATAAGCAAGACAATCTTGCTGAACAGAAAGCAAATGGAACGACTCCCTTGAACAACCTCAAAAGGAACAGGCTCCCTTGAACAAACATCAAAGCTATATGGCTATAAACATACATAAAAACCAACCTAGCAGATAAAGAAGCAGCTTCTTTGAGACCCAAAAACCGGCAGTATCAGAGAGACAAATCTCC
>Ga0307509_10011013_pt1 | contig 11018 bp, 10 predicted proteins | sample 10_EM_MG_FD_202245 | JGI IMG/M metagenome (GOLD analysis project Ga0307509, IMG submission 202245) | Populus trichocarpa ectomycorrhiza microbial communities from riparian zone in the Pacific Northwest, United States - 10_EM | ecosystem: Host-associated > Plants > Roots > Unclassified | place... | reverse complement strand
CTTAACGATATTAAGTTTAACCGTTTTGATTCTTCGTGAATTATTTACTCTATCTTTATCTTCTACTTTGAGTTTTGGTGCGGTCCCAACCTTAGAGTTCACCTCTCTATAGGGTGCCCCCGTTACATGACCTGTACCAGAAATGGCAGAAAGTACACCAGAACCCCAGTGGAAAGCCAGGACGCATTACAAAGGTTGTTGGCGATCTAGAAGACATCAAGGCAGCCCTACCTGATGAAGCAAGCAGAGATTATGCCTACCAACAATGATTTCTCGATGCTATAAATACAAAGCTTCGCCGGAATGTTGAACCACAAATCAGACACACAGATACCATGAATGATATCATAGCTCTAGCAGAACGATTTGACGCTACCATGTACAATACTGGAGCATTCAAAAGCACTGGAGGAAGCTCAAGCTCCAGCAGCAAGCCATACAAACCAAAGAATACCTCTACCTATCGAAAACCTGCCATTATCAAATCAGAATACAAAGGAAAAGCCCCAGCAAAGAAGAAGACATACACCAAGAATAAGAAGCCCAGCAAGGCTGAGATGCACTGCAGAAAGGCCAAAGGAGCCTGTTTGTACTATGGCGAAAGTGGACACATGGCAAATGAATGCCCAAAGAAGGAAGTCAAAACCAACCATGTTCGCGCCTCTGAGGATCCAGAGGATGAAGAATCTGAAGCAGAATCTGTTAGTACAGAAGAACTAAATGAAGATGGCTCAGTCCTGTCGTTCAAAAGCACTGTGGGCCCACCACTTAAGACCCAACCTTTCAAAGCCCTCGAATTTACTATTCTCATGAATGGGAAGTCTGCCATAGCCCTAGCAGATTCAGGAATAATTGGTGGAACCCTAATTAGCAACAGATTTGTCAGCACAAACAACATCCCTTATACAGCAAAAAAGAACGCAGTCGTACTCAAAATGGCAGTCAAAGGATCAATAAACCACTAGCAACTATGGCTGCAATGTCGAAATTCAGATAGGAAGGATGAGGATCCCTAAGGTGGACATGATCGTCACTCCAGTGTCAGATTATGATATACTAATCAGCATGGACGACCTCGTCAGGTTTGGAGCAGAGATAAACTGCCGAAAAAGCACTATCTACTTCCCTGACTACAAAGTCAGGATATACTGTGATGGAAAATCGACGCAGGCTAGATCAGCGATGGCAAAACCCCAAGAAAAACCCGACTTCCCTTCCCTCTTCCCTGAAGTTTGCGTTAAAGAAATACCTGAAGAACTACCTCCACTACGCCCCATACTACACAGAATCGTCCTAAAGGACCCGACCAAACTCATTAAGACACCTGTCTTTAAATGCCCCGACGCCCTACTAGGAAGATTCAAGGACTGGATCGACAAGCAGATGGCCGCTGGCATTCTAAAAAGAGAAAGTGCACCAGGAGGTGCTAGCATGTTCGTTCAAGCAAGCCCGGATGGTAGGATCAGACCACTGGTAGATCTTCAATCCAGAAATCAGAAAACAGAAGCAGAGCACTCCCCAATCCCCAATCAGGAGACTATCCTCAGCGCAGTAGCAAGAGGAAAATTCAGAAGCAAGATAGATCTCAGCGATGCCTATTTTCAGACCAGAGTACACCCTGACGATGTCAAATACAACACTATAACGACCCTATTTGGCTCATTCACTAGTGAGGTCATGATGTAAGAAGACAGGAATATGCCAGCCACCTGTGTCAGAGTCATGGAAGATCTCTTCCACAAAGAACTTGGAGAATATGTCTGGGTCTACATTGACAATATTTTATCTTCAGCAATACCTTTAAAGATCACTTACAGCATTTCACAGCTGTGTGCGACAATCTAAGAAAAGCAGGATTCTATGCAAACCCAAAGAAGAGCATGTTCTTTGCAGAAAAGCTCGAGATCTTAGGCCATATGATAGATGAGGATGGCCTAAATCATGCACCAGAAAATATTTGTTCCATAATACACTGGACAAGACCAAAGAACCAGAAAGAACTGGAGCACTTCAATGGAATTGTTCACTATATATCACAATTTCTTCCCCATGCTGCAACTATCACAGCTCTGTTTACCTAACTCACTCGAAATCCTGAATGTCTATGGACGGACCTTTATGATGCAGCCTTAGAGGCTGTAAAGCGAGCAGCCGAAAAGCACCAGGTCCTATGACCAATCAACTATAAAATTCCAGATATGGTGTGGTTGTTCACTAATGCATCGCCCACCGTAACTGGTGAATGGATTGGCCAAGAACCAACCAGAGATGCAGCCAGGCCTGCAGCGTTCTACAGCAGGAAACTCCCACCATCACAAAACGCTTATCCCACCCACCATCAGGAAGCCCTCACAATTGTTGAGGCCATAGCATCATTTGAGTACCTACTGAGAAACAGACACTTTACAGTGGTAACAGACCACAAAAGCCTTACCAAAATGATGACCCAGAAAGGTCTCTCGGGAAGACAGCAGAGATGGCTAACATTCCTTAGCCAATTTGATTTCGGAATAGAATACCAACCAGGAACAGAGAACTTCTTAGTAGACTACCTATCGAGAATTCATGAGAGAAAACCAAATTCTACAGATATAATGCTAAGAGACCCCACCTCACAAGGCCCTAGGACAGACGCCTTGCCCAATACCCCAGCACTCTCTATTGACAGACACTACGCCTCTTCGCTTGACTACCCTACTGATTCAGAAGATGCCATGTATTACGCTCGCGATGAGTAGCCTTCTTCCACTCTTACATCTTATAACTCTATTCTTCGCTCTAGCCCTGAATATCTTATCAACAAAGCAGCCAGCTTCGCTGTTACCCACTCTCAAACCTCCCAAAGCCCCTCAAATAAGCGCAAGGACCCACCACAAGGCTCCCCAAGCACCTCATCCACCAATAGCACCGATAGCTACTGGGAAGACTCGGTTATATCTCCTTCTCCCAGTGAACAAGAAAGAGAACACTCAGACACAAGCTGGCGGATCTGCACTAATGATGACTGCGAACTACACAGCGAAGTAGAAGCAGAGGCCAGCTACTGGCCTAAGGATCCCAGGGAGCGAAAGCAGAGTAAAAAGGCCAAAGGAAAGTGAGCAGCCATCCAAGGACCTATCGCCCCTTAGAAACAACTCTCCTACTCTCCTCCCAATCTCCCATAACTCTCTGAACGAGCCCTGCCTCTTAGAATGAAAGACTCTCTTCTCAATACCCCTCCTAGGGCCTCGCCGGCCTTCGGACCTCTCTACAATGACCCTGACAATTACCAGACTAAATCTAGTCAAGCCCAACTCATTCTCGATACCCTGAATCCCTGCCTACATGGCAGTTTCCGCGATTGAATCAGACAGGCCTTAGAGCTTGACCACCTGTATACCAAAGTCAAAGAAACTGGCAACAAATTGCACTATTCAATCTCCCATGGCCTCCTACTGGCACAGAATACCAAGAGCTAGCAAAACCTTTACATCCTTATGGGACCTCTTGATGAAGGAGTATCCCTTCCAGATTTTATCCTCCAATCCGTTCATGAATGCCTAGGCCATTTCTCAGCTAACAAATGCTGCTCCTATGCCGCTTGTTTCTTCTGGTGGCCCCAAATGCGACAAGACTTCGTCCTCTACTGTCGCTCTTGTGACAAGTGCTAAATCAATAACATGCCTCCTACAATTCTGTTAGGCAAAGCCCTCTCTCTCCCTACACCTGACGAAGCCTACCAATCCCTCGCTATAGACTTCACTGGACCCTTCAACAAATCCAATGGATACACAACTATCATGGTCATCATGAACCGATTTACCTCCTACACCCTTCTCATTTCTCTTAAAGCTGCAGCCACCTCTGACAAAGTCTTTGATATACTCAAAAAGGCTGTCTTCGATGTCCATGGTCTTCTCTTAAGTATTGTTTTGGACCAGGACTCTCGCTTGACCTCTAAGTTTTAGTCTCAGATCATGAAGTCTCTTAACATACAAGTCTGGATGGCCACCCAATACTACCATCCAACTAATGGCCAGGTTGAGCGCAGGATGCGCACCTTGAAGGAGATGATGAGGAACTTTGTTAACAAAAGGCAGAACAACTGGTCCCCAGCACTCCCGCCGATAGCAGCAGCTATGAATGGAGCACCTCATGATTTCCTACACACGTCTCCTATATAAGTTATGTACAAACTCGATTTTACAGAAAGAACCCTTCATCTACAACATCCTCCACCATTTTCTCCTATCTTGTGTGCATCCATCCAACATCTATGTCATTTCCCAAAACTTCTATTCCGTGATCTTATCCCTTCCGTTTCATCCTCGGATACTCTTTCTCCTATCTTCTGTCATCCTTTACAGTTCTTAACACATTGGTCTGTTTCTCACTCTGATGGTTTGACAGTAATACGTTGCAACTCCTGGAAAACCTTAATCTCTAACGACTAGTCTTCCTAGTGCCTATTCCTAAAACATCTCTGGTGTTCCAGCTATAGCTAACGTTACAACTCACCACACTATTATTCTTCTAATATCATACTACTCAATCGTGCAACTGCTATCAAATCCAATTCTCCTTAGCCATGTCTCACCAGCATTCCACCTATCTCCCTAGTGTCAAATCTTTCTTAATTTTCAACATTATATACAAAAATTAGGATATGATTTAGATATCACCGCAACCTCAGACAGGTCATGAAAGGTAGAAGTGTGGAAAACCAGTATTTGATAGTGGAGTATCGTCATCACTTATTCATATCTGAGAATAAGGGCCTCATACAGGAAACACTACTGGGTACTCGAGTATCTCTCTTTCCTACACAGCCTGGAACTGACATGATCACGATGCTATTTTATATGTATTTTCTTGTCCGAAAAGCAATAAAAATGAAAATGCATATTCACTTGGGCTACTAGGTCCGAGCAAAAAAACATTTGAGGGATAATTCTACTTGTGATTTTCTATTAGAAAATCAAAAGTATTGTCTCCGCCTAACGCCCTCCATACACCAACAAACCCTAAAGAAGTGACCTGCAAAGCAGCCGCATACCTAGGCAAGCCCTCAGACCACTCTGTTACCCACACTCTCCTTACCCTTGCCATCCTTATTGATAACTCCCTTGAAGGCTACTCATGTCCCATTAGTGATTCAAACCAATTACAATTGATCTATCATACTACTTACCTTGAATGCAGCCTCCCCTCATGCCTCTCTGCAGGCGCTGAAGGTTTTAAGGCTTTTCTGCTTCAGGTCTTTATTCTCTGGCCACCTAGGATGACCAATCCAGCCCTCATAACTTGGACCTAGTTGAAACATTTCTCTAGTCACCCTAGCCATCCAGAAAGACTACCAAGAAGGCTAGGCAGGACAAGGTAGATCTCTGTCGTTAGTTCATAGCTGACAAAGTGCAGGAAGGCCATCCTTCGACCCGACCGTGGGCCCTGCAGGGTGAGACATGTTAGTTTAGCGCAGGGGAGGAGGACGGCAGGGAACAGTAGGCGACTGTTGAGGAGTTGAGGACGGTGGGACTAGGAGACGGCCGGAGATGGAATGAGGTTTCTCTTACAATGTGGGAAGGACCTATCTAGAGGTGCACAATTTCAGCTTAGCTAGTACCTTAAGTCCAAGAGCTAGGACTATAGTCCCCTTCACTCCGTCTGGTCCTTACCTTGCTAGCTATCATCTGTCCTAACATCTCAACACAACAGTTGGGAACACTGCCTTTGTCAAGTTCTACTCTGTTTTGCCCGATCTTGTACTAAAAGGCTTGTGGGGTGTAATGAGATTTTTCCTTACTCCTTTTCACAGACGCTTCGAGTTTCTCTGTCTTATCTTTCCTATGTGTTCCTTTAGTTTCTTTCAAAGTATTTCTGTAACAGGTTTAGTCCTGTCTAACAAAAAGGTACAATAGAGGGCTAGCGGTTGACCGGCAAGCGCTAGCTCTAAGGGAGACCTCAGAGAGCTCGAGGATGAAGAGAGATAATAGTTAAAGGGCAAGTGGAACTCTGAGATCGCCATTCAACCAAGTATATTCTTAAAACATGAGTCTGCTGAAGTCTGCCATTCTCCTGCTAGCCAGGAGATGAGTTTAAATACAACAGTTTCTCCAGAGCGATAGTAATCAGATATCCTGCAACCACGATCATTACTGGAGAGTGCACCTTGCCCTACATGTCCTGTGATCCCACATGAAACCTAAGAGTCATAACACTGCCTCAATACTATTGTCAGCTTACATGACTGTTCCTTTACTTGTAATTCTAAATAAAACAATTAACATGCAAAACTAAACTTAACACAAGCTACCGGGCCTTCATATACCTCTGGGGCTGTAAAACAATTAAACTAATCAAAGTAGGCAAAGTAATCAAACTAAACATAATGAAATCCTGCACTCTACTCCTGTATACACTTACCAGAACATGTATACATGTTACAATTTTGTAATATTGGATATATCAGACTAGCGGATCATATCCAACCAAATGACCTACCCAATACAAACAATCATTACCCCTCTATGGCCAACTCGTGCAACCGTCCTTTAGTAACATCCCCGTACTAGCCAGTTATCAATTAAAAGAGAATCAATTAAAAGAGTATTCTTACAATCATAATACGACATTTTCTGTTTGGTAGTCAGCAGGAAGAAAAGTTTGATGCAGAAATTGATGGATAGAGTGGTTCTCCAGATATAAGAAGTATTGGGAGAACTTCCTCAGAAGCGAGAGATACCCACCTTACAGAGGTGGTAACACATATCATGTGGTATTGTCTGTAGACAAAATTTGCCGATATTTGTCACAAATCGTGACTAAGCAAGGCAGATTTCACATGACTAATAGTTATTAGTCATAAGGTATGTTTCTATGACTCACGATTGTGAGTCATAATTATATTTCACGCTATGCAGTCAGTTGACTCATAGTTCTCACATGACTCGCACTTGCGTGTTATTGTTATGTTATGATTGGTTAATGTTTCTATGACTCACGATTGTGAGCCATAATGATGTAATGACTTTCGCGCATGACTCACTTTATGAGTCATGAGTTCCACGCAGGTGACGCGCTTTGCGCACCTGACATGTTTTATGTTTTATGATTGGTTTATGGCATGTTACGCAGTGACTCATAGGAGTCATCTGATGGATTTCGGGTATGACTCATTATGAGTCATGATCGTGTGACTCATAGGTATGAGTCACCAGGGTCAGGGTTGTTGCGGGAAGAGGCCTATATAAAGGCTCGCGACGGGACGTAGATATAGGATCTTCACGCGACCATCTAAGTACTTTCTTACAATATAACTTTACCTTTACCTTTACCTAGCTCTTAGCGTAAGAGCAATCACGATACGAAGAAGTTCCCTCTACATCTCTCCCCAATAAGACATTGGTGTGAGATACGAAGACTATAAGATAGTCTATCAACAAAGAAGAGATTATAAGTTAATCTCGGAAAGAAGAATACTCTCTCGGATATTCAAGAACGATCAAGACTATAAGAATAGTCTAATAAGAACCACGCAAGTAATTCGTTACCTGTTGCATAAATAACCGCACCCGTGTAGGATTGTTACAATATTCAACCAACATGAAAATCTCCGGCCAACCCCAATATCATGAAAACCAAAAAAAAATCAAATCAAATCAAAATTATCAACTCACTGTTGAACTCACACTAACTATTATTTGATGTAGAGAAAATTTCTTTATGTATTGTTCGTTAACAAAATTAACCGACTACAATGAGCGTGAAAAATCTTTGCCGGACAACCACAACTCCCTCCACCAACCCCAACATCATAATAATAATAAAGAATTAAAAAATGTAAATACATAGGAGAAATCAATATTTAGTATACTATCCATCTGCCTTAATAATTGCTTCAATCCTATCCACCATTGAACCTGCTAGAGAATCAAAAATCTTTGGGTCAAGAAGTTCCCAACAATCAGTGATGGTCTCCTCTATAACATTTTTGACTTCACTGTCAGAACCCTTCATAAGATATAGTTCAGGATAATGCTTCTGGAGCCTATCTTTCACCAGAGCCCAAACATTTTCAATTGGATTGAGATCTCGTGAATAGGGAGGAATTTCCATAATAGTAACTCCCTGTCTTCTAAGCCATCTTCTAAAAGGCAAGTGAGTCTTAGCATTGTCAATGATAAACAAGACCTCTTCCTCTCCAAGATGCCTTCTGATATCCTCCCATATTCCTAAAAAGTCATACTGATCATAAACATCAATAATTGACTTTCCAGTTACTCCACCTCCAGCAGAAGAAGGATCAGGAAAAACAGGCAACAAGAGACCATGAGTTTGACCATAAAAACAAACAGTCATCATCTGCCCAATCTTCCTCTCTCTTACCCTAGCAGTAGGTTCAACACAATCCCTATTCCACTTCTCCTTTAGATATCTTAATACCCATTTTCTCCTCTTCCCTCCCCCTCTCTGTACAGCCATCTCATCTCCCCACATTGCCTTTCTCCTCCACATCTCTATTGTCCAATGCCTATGAGCTAATGCCCATTCCAACCTCTCCTGAGCTAGATCCTCATCCAAGTGAACCCTCTCTTGTTCTAACTATTTTTTAAGATGCTTTTGTGCAAGTCTTCTCCTTACTGTCATAGACGAAACATTTGGAGCAACTTTTTCAACAATCTCAAAATAGGTGGTATTGCAATTTTTCAGAGCTTCCTCCACCATAGCATCATCCTCTAACTTGGTAGTCTTAGGATTTCTTCCTCTACCCCTCCTCTGCTTTCCCTCTAAATTTTCCTTTGAGATTGTATCTTTAATAGTTGTGAGAGGGATGTTCAGGTAGTCAGAAATTTGTTGATACCCAATTTGAGGCTCGTGTAACCCAAGGATTCTGCCCCTGGTAAACTCAGACAAGTGATGGGTATCAATAGGCTTTTTAGGATAACTGCGAAGAATAGGAGGCATAGTATTGAGAAGAAAAAGAATCAGGTAAAGTGGTTAGGCTTTGGTTGAGTTAAAAAAATTTCTTTATGTGGGGTTGAGAGTAAGGGGTAGAGATGAGCGTTGTGTTGCTCCTCAGCACGGCGGTCGGTTATTTTTGTTAACAAACAATAGTGTTGAAAGCACAGAGAGACGAGGGTGTCAGGTTCCGATAAATGCTCACTTCGCGGTTAATTTTGTCCACACACCATATACTTGAGTACTATTGTCCGATGACATTGTCCGGTGACAAAATTAACCAAAGAATCACAAAGGAACACTCTCTATTAAAATTTTGCCCTATCAACTATGATAATAATAATAATAAAATAATAAAAAATAGATACATTCATATTATCATAGCAATAATCAGCACTTGGTCATAAAAAGCAGAAGAAATCAAGTCATAATATATCCATTGTGCGGTAATGATTTTCTGGGAGGGTTTGTTGAGGGGAGCTATCATATTTATGATACTAGCGATGTTCAGTAAACTTGCCAATGCACAATATGTATAGTACTGTACCATATTTGGGGAATACCATCAGTTGAGTAACACTCATATAAAGTATGATAACTAGTCCCTTTGCCAATACATACCCGTTTTGTGTCTTTTTCCCATATCATTTGAGGCTGTATAAGTTAAAACCTGACTATTGGCCTTTTTTGTTGTGAGTGGGAAAATGCATGACAACCTATGTAACCAAGGAGAAATGCTTTGAGATAACTCCACTTTTATGTAGAGATAGCTTTAAATAACAACTAGACAGTCCAAAAAAACCCTAATATAATTCTTAATATACTAAAATTTAATCCCAGATGACAATTCTCAGTGTATGAAGTCAAAGGATAAAAATATTTGTTATAATAGTTTTATCCTTATTTTTGTCAGAAAGAGGGTGTAAACTTGCTTGATTATATGATAACAATTTTTCATAATCTACCTATTTTATATGTACAAATAGGATGTTACAGTAGTAGTATTTTGCCACAATGATCTTCAAAGCTAAATAGCTCAACAACCAATAGCCTTTCAGCTATTATTATTAGTTTAGCAGGTACCTAGCAAGCTAGAATGACTTTACATGATAAAAAAACTATTTTTCAAAATTTTAGTTTTTATCTACATAAAATGTGCTACAGAGGTCATCTATTGATAAATAATATTTTCTGAGCCACTGAATACATACTCTATAGGCCTAGCGAAATGGCTAAGCCAAAATAAATGTTTTGTGGTCGAGGCCCGATAGTCAGGTTTTAACTTATACAGCCTCATATGGTAGAAAAAAGTCAGGACACACCCTGGATCATCAATAAAGCAAGACTTTCCGGGGCACTGCTCCCCACTCACCCAAGTATATACCTGAGTACAGAATCAGTACAGTATTGTCCAGTACTGTACAAGCACAGCCACAACCGTAGATTGTGTTATTAGTTTCACACTTCCTACGATTTTGGGAAACCCTTTTCAATACCAGTACGGTACCGTACCAGTCAGCCTCGCATCCTTCCTATAGAATTTCAGTAATATTTCCCTGTCCCGCAAAAGCTAAATGTTTCATCCACTAATTTCCCATCCAATGGCAAAAATTCTGATTTTTGGGCAACACAGACTATCTGGACAATTCCCCCTTCGTGTTAGAGACAATTCAAAAAACAAAATTAGCAGTATTTCTGGACTATTGTATAAAATATATGATAAATCTTTTTATTATTTTTACAATTCTTCCTCATAGCGTGTTTACTTGTTTAGAAGTTGAAGTATTATTTCCTAGGCTCTGCCCAAAACTGCACTAGAATATAAAGTGAAAAGAGCACCCAGTAGGATTGTGGAGTGATCAGCGGAACAAAATCATAAAAATCCCAATCACTTCACAAAGAACATAAAGGTTACGGCAGACAGGAGGACTACTGAGAACATCCAATCGACAGCCGAAAGGCCGGTTAAAGAATCAATAACCTCCATACATAAGCCATATTATCTAGTTTCGGGGGGGGGGGGGGCGCGGCCGGGGGGGGGGGGCCGGGGGGGGGGGGGGGGGGGGGGGGGAGGGGGGCGA
>Ga0307509_10011012_pt1 | contig 11018 bp, 8 predicted proteins | sample 10_EM_MG_FD_202245 | JGI IMG/M metagenome (GOLD analysis project Ga0307509, IMG submission 202245) | Populus trichocarpa ectomycorrhiza microbial communities from riparian zone in the Pacific Northwest, United States - 10_EM | ecosystem: Host-associated > Plants > Roots > Unclassified | place... | reverse complement strand
TCCTGATCGGTCTCGTAATACATCTCGCTCATCCGGCCCAGCAACTCGCGCCAGGTCTCCAGCGACGGCACCTCCGCATCGGAGGCCCCGACGCAGCTCAGCAGCTGGCCGACGAGCGGATGGTGCCCAACAGGAGTCATGATGGAGCAAAACGTTACAGGGCCTGGTGCGTCGTGCAGCCTCGCTACCCAACTACACCACGATGGTCATGCCAAGTCCGCCCCCGCGTCTTCCGCCGTCGCATCGACCATCATCTGTCGCCCGCCGCCGCCGCGGCTGTCTCGAACTGCAGCGATTTGCTGCAGTTCTCGTGGGCCCGCCGCGCACACAGGTCGCAGCCAACTGCCGCGAAACAGCGCTCGCCCCTTGACGCGCGCCCCCCACAGGGCTAAGAAACACCCGCGCTGACAACTTGATGCGGGGTGGAGCAGCCTGGTAGCTCGTCGGGCTCATAACCCGAAGGTCGCAGGTTCAAATCCTGCCCCCGCTACGAAGATACGAGACGCTAAGCCCCTGAAGTTGCTACCACTTCAGGGGCCTCGTCGTTTTCGGCCCGCCATCGGACCACGATTCATTCTTTTCGGAGGGTCGCAACCTCGAGGGCGCCGACCGCGGCTGTCAGCCGTCTCGAAACACGTCGCCGATCGAGGTCGCGGTCACCGCGGCTTCGAGCCACGCCTCGAGCCTGGTGACATCCGGTTCGCCATCGATGCGGGTGCGGACGTCCGGGGTCACCATGAACGATCGCGCCACGAGCACCCTGTGCAGCAGCAAGCGCGCCTCGGCAGCACGGCCCTTGTCCTCCCACTCGCCGATGAGCTCCTGCACGTTCGGGTCTTGAATAATCGATTCCACGTGGAAAATCCTCCGGGCCGTATCACTGCCGAGGATAGCGGCCGAGACAACGTACAGCAACTGCATTGCACTCTGTCGATCGCGCTTTGCGAGGCCCCGATCTGATCGAACGTCGTCGGCGAGCTCGCGGACGAATGTCTCGTCCGCACCACGCATGGCAGCGCAGAAGGGCGCGCCTTCGAGACCGAGCTGCTTTCGCATGCGGCGTGCATCGAGCCGCCACAGCGGCACGACGTGATAGCGGAACACGAACGCATCGCCTCCCACGCCGGGGATGCGATAGACGCCGGTGCTTCCTGGCGGGCGTCCACCGGGGCGAAGCAGCACAACGACGGACCACACCGGCAGTCTCGTCGCCACCACGGCGGCACTGGCGTACTCGAACAGCCGGCGCGGGATCTCGGTTCGCCACGAGCGCTCGATCTCGACGTGCACGGCAGCCTCTCGGGCACCGTCGTGCACGCGGAACAAGCTATCTGCCGTCCGTTGCCGCGGCCGATCGACGCTGGGGTCGAGCGGGCCGAGCGGCTCGAGCCGGCGGCGCGGGAACGCCAGCCGCAAGATCGGTCGCGGCAGCCCGCGCAGCAGATGCCGGAAGGTGACGTCGGTCTCGCCCATTGCCACGCGCACACTACCGCGCAACTCTGACAGTGAATCGGCACCGACTACGACTGAAACCGATTACCAGGCACCATCTGAGCATTGCATCTGATCTACTACCAATGCTTCGTTGCGTACTGGCTCCGGTGCCCACCCGCTCGTGTGCTTCGTGTCGCTTGCTGGAGGCCTGTCCGGTTGTCCGGAGTGTCCGCTCATCGGACAGCGCGCGACGATTGGCCGAGAACCGGACGCCAAACTAACCTCGTACGGGTGTTTTCACCGGTGGGTAGAGGAGGCGCACGGTCACCCGCGAGTCTCCAATGTCAGAGCGCAGCTGGCGCGTGCGCGCTGTGGAGATAGCCCCCAGCTGCGATGTACTCCTCGACATCGCGAAACCACCGACGACGCACATCTCGACCTCCCCACCGTCTCGCCCCGCGTGCGAGACGCCGCATTCTACGCATCTTGGTGCGACAGGTTCCTGACGTCGGCGTGCAGCGAAAGGCTGCGCTTCATGCTGCCACGGACCTCATCCAGACCGATCATGACGCTCGCAGCCCTGCGGTAGTCGACGGAGCGCTGACATCGGCCACCGGCGTTTCCAAGATGGGCACAGCAGTTCGCGGCCATCAACCTTGCGCGCGGTCGGCATCATATTCGCCCTATTTGCGTGTCGTGAACCCGCTGCTCACGCCGCCTCATCCACGCAGCGTCCATGATCCAGCTTGCCAGCCGCCGAGGTCTACCCGTTGACCAAGCACACACTCCTGCTCCTCGATGCGAACTGCGCTGCGAACCCAGTCGGGTACCGATCGACTCGCGCTCGACAGAGAACCGCGGCCATCCAGGTCGAGCTCGAGCGAAGCGGGCACCGTGACCAGTTCGAACTCGTCACACGTTCGGCGGAGCCGCCGAGACATGCCGAGGCTCGCATCGAGAAGCTGACTTGCGAGCGGGAGCAAGCCCCGATAGCGGACGGCGTTCCAGGGCGGCTGAAATTCGTTAGGCTGCGGCGTATGTTGAACGCCCGCCGCGAGCAACTGCCTGCGGCGCACCTGTATGATCCGAACCGGGGAGTTGCGCGCGCATGTCGTTGCCCGTTGATCTGGTACAGCGCCTTGAGGCAGCGTTGCTCGGTGCCTTCCCTGACGATGACGCTCTCGACAGGCTAATCCGGCGCGTAGAGCTGCAGGGTTGGGTTCTCTCTCGCGCGGCGCTCGTCACGCGCGTCGATAAGCTCATCCAGGTCGTCGATGCACATGGCCGCGTTCGCGACCTGCTCGACGCTGCGTTGGAACTTGCTCCGGGCAACGTGGCGCTCTCGCAAGCACAGCCGGTGATCCTCGAACAGCTAGACCAGGCTCAGGCCCCGCCGACCAGAGCGGTGGTGCATCCCGCGGCAACGTCGATGCCTGCGCGTTCCAGCGCGGAGGCCCAAGCGCTGAGCGAACCTGTCCGGCGTACTCCGACAGCCCAAGACGCAAATAGCGATCGACCCGACCGACGCACTGCGAGCGGTTCCAGCCCCCCATTGCGCCTCGACGCGGAGACGTACATTGGTGTTCAGGCGATTCGAGAAATCGAGGCTGCGGCGAACCCACCACGACTTCGAGTGCCACTGTTTCACTATGGAGGTGTGGTTCCGCCCAGCTACTTCATTGGTCGTGCGGAAGAGTTAGAACTGGCGGAACAGCTCGTCCGCTCGCGACAAAGCTTCTTGCTCGTTGGCGAGCGGCGCTCGGGAAAGACGAGTTTCTGCGAAGCCCTAATTCATGGTCTGATGGGCAGACCAGAGAATGACGTTCTTGTCGGCAAGCTAAATCTGGAATCCTGCCAAAACCTCACTGTGGCGTCCTTCCTCGGCCACACACTTCTGAATCTCTTCGGCGAAATCGCGCGTCAGGTTTTTGGCTGTCACTACTCCACGCTTCTCCTGGCGAAGTCTGCAGCAAAGGAGCGACTTTCGCAAGATCCTGCCTTCGTGTCACTGCTGGATCTGCACCGCTTCATCATCGAGCGAATCCGTGCAGGGCAGGACACATCAGATTCACTCTTGCCGAACGAGTTTATCGCGTTCTGTGCCGAATTGCTCGACCTTATTGCGACACGCGGATGGCGCAGTTGCGCTATGATCTACGACGAGGCCAATCATCTAGCGAAGGATCTTTCCATCGATCTTCTAATGAACAATATGGAGGCACTAAGTTCAGCGATGATCGTGACTGTGTATGCTGCCAGTCCTGTCATGGCGGCTTCGTTTGGTGCTCTATCAGCATACTTGCCGCGCAGAGTGCCCATCGGTCCGTTCAAATCGCATATCGAGATGCGCCAGCTTCTCGCGCGCTATTACCACAATGATCCAAACCGACTCAGCGACTTGCCGATCACGAATGATGCGCAGGAGCTGACGTGGAAAATCTCAAAGGGAACGCCCTTTCGTATCCAGTGCATATTTGCATTTGCATTCGGACATGCGCGCCAGCAGGAAGCGCACTTGATCACGACTGAGCACATCAGTCAAGCGCTTGCGGATTTAAGGCAAGAGCTTCCACAATACTTCAATTCCCTCTGACTATGTCTCTATTGAACCATCGGAGGGCAGGGCAGCAGTCGCTTCGCGAGGCCGCGGAAATGGGACAATATTCGACGGCCTACCACGTGATTTTGGAATGGTTTGACGAGCTGTCATCGACCAATGCTGAGTGAGGTCTTGAGCGGATGCGAGGCCGTGCTGCGGTACCGCGACATGTTCTACTCTGGGGAGTTGTGCGCGGAGCTCCAACGTGCGTTCGAGGAGATCTCAAGATCAACCAGGAAGCCATCCGCCGCCGTGCGTGACGATGTCTCGTTTTCACAGGATGGCATAGCGGGCTTCTCCAGAGTCATCGTACTAGATGCGAAGCGCGCCGTGTCCCCTGCGGGCATCTTCGATTTCGATGTCTTTGTCGAAGTCATCGCGAGAGCAATTACCGAGGCACTTGGTTTTGACCTGGACACGCGCAACCTGCATCGCGAACAGCTATCACAACTCCTGAAAGACGAGCGTGACATTCTCTTTTGTTTCTTTTCCCTTGACCATTTGACCGAAGGACATTATCGGCAGCTCCGCGGGTTGGGCTTTACTCAGACTGACCATCGCATTCTGTTCTGTGGCCGAAGCGAGTTTTTGAGGAGCCGGTCGACCTCGTCCGCCGAGTCGCTGGGTTCGGCGCCGGCGTTTTCGCCACATCGTACCCTCCAGTTCGAATCTGAAGAGCCGCCGTCCGCCGAGGTCTTGCGCGAGCGCGAGCGCGAGCGCTCTGCCCACCTCCGCACGCCCCAGCCTCCGAATGTCTATTCGATGTTCCCGGGGGACTCCCCGCCAGCCATCGCTGTCCGCGAACAACTGCGCGTTCTCGTCGCGGCGATCGATCATGTCCTCATTTGCGGAGAGACGGGCACCGGCAAGGAGCATGTTGCCCGCTCGATGATTCCGGCAGACTCAACGGGCCCATTCATCCGCCAGAACTGTGCCGAGCTCACGAGAGACCTTGCGCGCTCCGAGTTCCTCGGCTATCCGCGTGGTACTGTCTACGGCACCCGCCACGTCAAGGCAGGCCTGTTGGCCCCCGAGGGTGTTCTTTTCCTCGATGAGGTTTGCGAGCTTTCCAACGACGTTCAGGTGGACCTCCTCCGCTTTCTCGAAAACGACAGTTACTGGCCGATCGGCGTACGCAGGCTCGTGTCCAGACGCATCGTTGCCGCGACGAAGGTCGATCTCGATCAGGCAGTCGCAAGCGGCCAGTTTCGGCACGATCTGCTCGCGCGCTTTCGGGCAGCCAGCGCGCCGCTGCAACTGCCGCCGCTGCGTGAGCGGCGAGAAGACATCTTGCCTTGGGCGCGGCGATTTCTTCTCGCGGCTCGAGCGAGGGCGCCGGCCGATCCGTGGAGCCCACGAGCGGCGGAGTATCTCGTCTGCTACGACTGGCCGGAAAACCTTCGCGAGCTTCGCGAGGTCGTGCGGGCGTTGGTCAAGGAGTCGCGCTCATTTCCGGTCGACCACTCGGATCTGCCGGAGAAGATCAAGACGCACTCGGAGGCGCTGCGCGAGCCTCAACGGACATTTGTTACCGGGCGGCCTGTTGAGGCGCTTTGAGGCCGCCTGATTGATGGCCATCACGCGACGCGACGCGACGCGACGCCGGAGTGCGGCTCGAACCCGAAGGCGTGCTTCGATCGTGCGTGTCCGATCGCCAGACCGCAGCCGGCCCAGGCGATTCCCCCGCGGGCGGGCGCGGTACTCTCCGCGCCCTTTCGGACCGACAGTGCGCCGGGCTCGACGCGACGGCGGTCGCCGCCGCGTCGGTGGACGTCAGCTCGCGAGTCGAGCGAGTGCCGCGCAGAATGCCGCCGCGGCGTCGCGACGTGCCTTCCAACGATGCGGCAGCAGGTCGGGAAGATCACGTAGCCGCACGGGACGGGCGAGCCGCGGAAACACGTCGGCGAGGTACTCGGTAGGGTTGATGCCGACGATCCGGCAGCAGCCGAGGATCGTAAATGCGATCGCAGCGCGCTCGCCGAAGTCGTGGTTGCCCGCGAACAAGAAATTCTTGCGATTATGAAAAGCTCGGCATAATCGCAATTATGCGCACGTCCCGATTATGCGGAGTGCGGCCCGCCGCGCTCTCGCGGACCAGCGTGGTCTTGTGGCTGGCGGTGCGGTGAGCTGTGCATAATCCTTGCGCCTTTCTTCGCCCGTTGCGGGCAGAAAGTCAGGCGCTGTGCTGGAGAAAGTGTTTCGTCGCGCGACCGTCAGGGTAGCCATGACGTCCGTGAAGTTGTCGCGCCAGATCGCCGGAAGCTCGCTCACAGTTGCCGTGTTGACCGCCGGTTGCGGCGTGTGCGCGCTCACCGGCATCGCGTGATCCGTCAGTGTCGCTGCCACCGGACGCAAGGCGTGGTGACGCGTTCGATCGCACACCACGCGATGTCCCCCGCCACGCTCGACCCGAACGATGATCGTGCTGCACGGGCTACCCACGCCTATGCCATCTGTGACCGCCTGATCCACAACGCCCACAAGCGCAACTTCAGTGCGGCTGTGGCCGAGTCGATATCGTGCAACTGGCTGCGGTGTGCGTCAGTCTTTCGACGCCGGGGGCCACCAGTCCGCAACGTTAAGCGGTACCACATCGAACGGTTCGATCCGCGCCTCGGTCTCGTCGGTATATACACCGAGCGTGAGCCAGCGGCCGGACTCGAGACGCTGCGCGGTCAGGACGCGGGCCTCGAGATCGACGAGCCACGCGTAGGGAACCCCGACCTTTGCGTAGTAGGGCATCTTGGTGACAAGGTCGTGGCGCCGGGTGTTCGGCGACAAGACCTCGCAGACCCAGTCGGGCACAACGCGGATCGGCTCGTCGGCCGGCATGATCGGCATGCGTTCGCGCCGCCAGCCGGCCACGTCCGGGGAGATCTCGGGCGTGTTCGGCAATTCGATCCCGGGCTCGGTGACGATCCACCAACCGCCTGGACCGCCGCGGCCCTTGCCGAATGGGTTGCGGAGGTCGCCATGGATCTCGCCGGCGACGTGCTGGTGTCGCATCCTCGGCTTGGTCATCGTGTACAGCACGCCCTCGATGATCTCGCCAACAAGCCCGGCTGGAAGGGCATCGAGATCGGCGACCGTCGGTGGGTTCGTGGGGCGTACGTGCTTGGTGACCATGGGCTTGCCGGGATGACTTCGTAGGGACCAGCCGAGTGTACAACGCGCCGACAGCAGGCACATGCACGCAGCGACCCTCGGCCCTCACCGACGACAGCGAGGGAGTCCAGCCGCGTCTGATGCCGAGCCTCGGCCGACCCCGGCGACGAGGCCCGGACTTGATCGAGCCGGAGCGTCATTCACGCGCAGCGACGACTATAAAAGCACGTAGATCTAAGTAGATAGATGTGCAAATCCTGCCGCCGCTACAGCGAGAGGCCGTTGACGGCTGCGCGGCCGGCCTTCTTCGTGGACATGGCGGACTCCTCGGAGGTGGTGCTCGCAGTGGCGAGCAGCGTGGCAAGTGCGAGGCGGTTCACGACAGCACCTCCGGTAAGCCGAACGCGGCGACGAGCGTCTCGGAACACTTCGCCGATCGAGATCGCGGTCACTGCGGCCTCGAGCCAGGACTCCAGCCGGGTGACATCCGGTTCGCCGTCGATGCGGGAGCGGACATCCGGCGTCATCGGGAACGACCGCGCCGCAAGCACCCGGTTCAGCAGCACGCGTGCTTCCGGAGCACGGCCCTGTTCACGACACTTGTCCTCCCACTCAGCAATGAGCTCCTGAACGTTCGGGTCTTGAATGATCGATTCCGCGGGAAAATCTCCGGGCCGTATCACTGCCGAGGATAGCCGCCGAAACACGTGCAGCAACTGCATTGCACTCTGCCGATCGTGGGCGGATCATGCGCGCCACTTACCACCCCAGGGGTGCCATGCGCACAGTCAGCAATGAGCTCATCAGTATCCGCCATGTGCTCACCGCTTTGTCGCTCCTCGCGCTCGCACAGGTTCGTCCGGCGAGAGCGTTCAACTACGTCACCGACGCAACCGGCACCTGGTGGGGCATTCAGGACGCCGCTCCTCCGCGCGTCGACACCGGCAGCATCCGCGCGACACAAACCGGCCCGGGCGATTGCCTATTTAATGGCTGTGTCACTCCACCTTACAGCACCTCGATCAACGGGTTCGCGGGAATCAAGGTTCTCGTGCAGACAACGCCGTCGCCGCGGATGAACGGCGAGATCATGCGCGGCTATGGCCTGGCTTTCAACGGCGTCAACCGGTTCACGACGACGCGGTCGATCGACCTTGGTGGCATCACGATTTCGCGGTCGGTCTACATCAACAGCAACGCAAACTGGGGCCGCTGGCTCGACAGCTTCACCAACACCACGAGAGCGCCTATCACGATAAAAGTCGCATTCGGTGGTCAATCGGGAATCGGTACCGCTAGCGGTGCGGCGCCGGCCAACTCGAACGCGAGCGCGATCGTGAACACGTCCAGTGGAGATGCCATCGTGACGGCCGCTGACTCGTGGGTGGAGGTCGCGACACCGCTCTCGGGATCGACGCCCGTGGGCGGTCCGCAGGTGACGGTGCTCGGCACGCCCACGTCTCCGGCCGAACCATTCAATGGCGCGATGAGCTTTGCGGGCAACTGGTTGTTCGACACGTTCAACAACCCGCTGTCGTACAGCGGGCATGAAGCGAACTTCCAGGCCTACGTGAACACGATCACGCTGCAGCCGGGGAAGACGCGATCGCTTCTGCACTTCGTCGTCCTCGGTCAGATGGTCACCGATACCTCGTCGGCCGGCGTTCGCGCTGCGGTTGAAGCCACGGCCCAAAGCCTTGCCAGCGCTCCCGAGATCCACGATCTGACGTTGGCCGAGGTCTGCTCGATCGACAATTTCAAGGTCGCCGCCCTGACGGCTGGCGGTTTCGACGTCGCCGCGTGCATGAAGAACCACGTGAACGCGCTCAAGGTTGCGCAGCCGCCCGTGCCGGCGGCGCAAAGGCTAACGACGAGAGTGAAGTACGACGTCGTTGGAAAGACGATCGGCCAGCTTCGCGCCGACATGGAAGCCGGTACCACGACGTCGCGGGAGATCACCGAAGCGTATCTCGATCGCATCGAGGCCTACGACAAAGGGCAGTTCGGGTTCAACGCCTTCGAAATCGTGGCCCGGCATGCAATCCGGCAGGCAACGGCCGCCGACGTTGCCAGAAGGAAGGGCGCCACTGGTCCTGTCCTCGGAATCCCGATCGCCGTCAAGAGTCTGTACGACACATTCGACATGCCGACGACGAACGGCAGCATGACCTTTGCGGGATTTCGTCCGGCGCGAGACGCGTTTCAGGTCGCGCGGCTGCGCGCCGCCGGCGCCGTGATCATCGGCAAGACGGCACTCGAGGAATACGCGACCTACGGCGGCTACTCCAACGATGCGTGGGGGCAGGTGTGGAATGTGTTCAATCCGTCGAAATCGGCAATCGCGTCGAGCGGTGGTTCGGCCAGCGCACTCGCGGCCAACCTTGCGGCAGGAGCGATGGGATCGCAGACCGGTGATTCGCTGTACGGGCCTTCGAGTGCCGCAAGCCTGGTGACGCTGCGCGGGACCGATGGCCTCGAGAGTGGCACCGGCGTCATGCCGCTCGTCTATCTCACCGACTTCGGCGGCGTCATGGCGCGCTGCGTTTCCGATCTCGCCGATATGTTGAACGTCGTCGTCGCCGTCGATCCCGACGATCCCGAAACGTCGGCGCCCGGCCGCCACACTCCCGCGGACTGGCGATCGGTGCTCGATCCGGCCGCGCTGCGCGGAAAACGAATCGGCTACGTCCCGTCTGCGTGGGTAGATCCGTCCGGGACGACGAACACGACCGATGCCGAGAAGGCGGCGCGGCAATTCCTCGTGGACGCCGGCGCGACGATCGTCGAGATCGGCGTGACGGTGGGTGGCACCGACACCCCGCCGGCACCGCAGGCGCCTGCCGGCAACATCCGCGACCAGGGCTGGTGGCACTACATCGACACTCACCCCGAGCTGGCCAAGCAGGGGTTCCGGATCTCCACGCCGGTGGACGTGAACTGCTCGCAGAAGAAAGTCGCGTTCGTGCGTCCGGACCCGAGCTCCTGCTCGGCGACACCCCCGCCGCGGATGTCAGACGCCGACGTGCAGGTGTTCCGCGACTACCGTCGAGGGCGTCAGGCGACGGCGAAAACATGGATGGACACCGCGGGCGCCGATCATCTCGGCGTCGACGCGGTGGTCTATCCGGGACTCCTGAGCGACATCAGCCTGAACGACGGCGGCGGCAGCAAGGGAAGTTTCGGCCGACGCGACACGCCGAGTGCGGCCAACGGAATCCCGACGGTTGCTTTCCCCGCCGGATACAACAACCACGGCGAGCCGATCAACATCCAGTTGATGGGGCGCGCGTGGGATGATGGCAAGCTCGTGGGGATGGCCTTTGCGTTCGAGAACGTCGCGAACCCGGCGGGCCGCGGCCACGTCGAAGCCACCACTGCGCCGCCGCTGCCGCACGACCGTCGGAAGGAGTAGCCGCCGAGTCCTCGACGCGGTCTTCGAGAGTCCAGGCTCGTCGCAACCAGTCGCAAGGCGCGCCCGACGACGACTGCCGGGCGCGTCGCGCATGCGGGTCGGCCGCGTCTCACCGCTTGCGCACCGCGTAGCGCACGTGGGTCACGTGCGGCGAGGCGATGGTCTCCACGAGCTCGACACCGACCTCGCGGCTGATGGCTTCGAATAGCCGGCGCCCGCCGCCGAACATGACCGGCGAGATCGCGAGCGCGAACTCGTCGACGAGCCCGGCGCGCAGGTACTGCTGGATCACGTCGGCGCCACCGGCGATGCGGATGTCGCGGTCGCCGGCCGCCGCGCGCGCCTGGCGCAGCGCACTGGCGATGCCGTCGTTGACGAAGCTGAACGTCGTGCCGCCGGGCCGCACCCACGGCACACGGACCTGCGAAGTCAGCACGAACACCGGCGTGTGGAACGGTGCTTCTTCGG
>Ga0307509_10011011_pt1 | contig 11019 bp, 7 predicted proteins | sample 10_EM_MG_FD_202245 | JGI IMG/M metagenome (GOLD analysis project Ga0307509, IMG submission 202245) | Populus trichocarpa ectomycorrhiza microbial communities from riparian zone in the Pacific Northwest, United States - 10_EM | ecosystem: Host-associated > Plants > Roots > Unclassified | place... | reverse complement strand
CACCCTTGGCCTTGATGGCCAACATTCCCTTTTACCCAAAGTTATTAAACCAGCCCAACAATGTCATTGCCAAAGGCTCGTGTAAAGACTTGAATTAATTAAATGTAAATATTGTCTATAATTGGGGTGCCCTGGCCCGCACCCTTCAATGTGGTTCCGCCTCTACCAGCTAGGAAATTTCCCATGCACAATCATTTTAGCATCTTGCCTCCAAAAAGCCTTCCTTTTGCAATCATTTCAAAAAACTATATAACCTTTACATAAAATGATAAAAAAATAAATAAATTATTGGGATAATTCACATGATCCTTGCCTATCTAGTTCCATCAACAGTAATATCACGTTGCATTACAAAGGAATACAGTAATAAGTAATTACTTAAGATAAAAAAAAAATTTACCTATCTTGGAATAGGCCAATGGGCCAAACCAAGATATCAGTTGTGTGGTCATTACAATTGTCACCGTGTCTTTTACTTGGGAATTCTCTACGTGTTTTGGGCCGTTAAAAGGCACAGCAAGATTAAGAAAAAATGAAGAGCTGATCCTCTTGTGATTTTGGTTATGATGAAGAAGAAGACAGGAAAAATAGAATTATATATATCAGTTGAAGTTAATCACAGTAAACAAGATCTGAAAATCCAAACAACAATCAAACATAGCCTAGAAGCAACACTAATTTCTAATCTTGGCCACTAGCAGCAGCCCTACTAAGAACACTGAAGTGAAATCTTGACTGATCATTGTCCCAGTAGAGTCCAATTTCATCGCTTTCCCTCAAATTCCTCCTTTTAACGAAGTGCTTTGTCCAGCCATCATTGAAAATATAGCTTTTAGAAGTGCTCCATCTTTTGAAGACCAACTGATGCATACTTCCAGTATCGATATCCCAAACCCAGACCTTCAAACCATTGATTTCTTGATTCGGAATTATAACCTGTTTAGTTTGATCCTCGTTCAAGAAAGGCAGGATATGTTTCTCAACCAAATCTGCAGACACAAGCAGCCTGCATAGATTACCCAGATCACTTGGCTTCATCTTCTTCTTGATCTCGAATGGGTCATGATGATACAGACTTAGTTGAGTTGATACCCCACGAGACCTCTCCTCTAGCAAATCCCCGAGGCTAAAAGACGATCTCATCATCCTAAGATTAAAAGCCACCCTTCTCTCCAACTCTTCTCCAGATTCATTGTTTCTTGAATCAGGATCAACAGAGTTCTTGAAAACCCAGCTTTCATCAAAAAGCTTTGGTTCCTTTAAAACCCTCCCTGGATTTCTTGAAGCAACAACAATGGAACCAATTCCGCTGCTTGTTTTTGGCTTCTTGAACCAAAAAGGATGCTCATTGAAAATTGGCTGTGACCCAGCAAACACTTCTCTCTCGGCTTGTTGACATTCACATTCTTTTCTTTTCTTAGGATTATTGGTGTTCCTGGAAGGAAAACAAGGACTCAAAACACAAAATTGTTGTTGTTTCTCCATTGTTGCAATAACAGATAAAATAAACAACGAGACGCAGATAAGAATCAAAATTTTCTCACAAATGTTTTACTCTGTGGGCGTGGATTAATAAATATACAGACTGGAGTTTATCAGTGTGGAGTCCGGAAAGTCAGTCAGTATGCGATTCGGAAAAGAAAGAAACTTTGTTACCAAGTAATTCAACGGTAAGTACTAATTTGGTTTGTAAATCTATTAAGACTTGAGACGGGAAATCAAATCAGTTTTCTCCCGCTCTTTTCCTATCGCCCGTTATGTTGCCGCCCTGCATCTCATATTATCTTCCTCTTGGGCTCGGCCCTTCACATAGTTACCGAACCTGTCCTTTTAAACTGTATGAGGAGTTTAACAGGTTAAATTCAGGTGATTTAACATGGCAATTCGTAAGGGAAGATCTAAACAATTATTTTTAAAAAAAATTATTCAAAATGATTTTGTTTTAGTTTTTTTTTTTTTAAATAGTCCAAAACAACATCATTTTATTCTAAAAACTCAATTGACCAACTCATAGATAGACAAATTGCTAGACCTTGAGCCAAGCCAGATATTATAACTATGGATATGTGAAGTGCCCCTGCTCCCATCATTCCATGTCTAATAAATGAAAGAACACCATGCAAGCTCCATGACAACAGACTGAAAATTCTTCTTCTGCGGTTTTTCCTTACCCCAACAGAACTCAGTATTCAAACCAATGAGTGGCATGTTACTAATACATAAATGTAGATTCCGTTCACCACTAGAAAATTAGAAATCATGAACAAAATATTTCATCGACGAGTTAACATGATTCTGTCACCCATGTTAATGGCTGACAGAGTTCGACGAAATGTTGACGTCAACAGTAGCAGAGCTAGAAAATAAAATTAAGGGGGCCAAATCAGGAAAATTATTCTATGGGGGAAATTTTTTTCATTTTTTCTACTTTTTAGGCTAAAACTATAGATTAATATTGTTAAGGGGGCTGGAAAAAAATTTATGGCAAATAAATTAAATGCACCAGCAAGATTATGCCCGTCATTATGTAGTAAATATTACTAATGTGTTTGCTAATTATGGCCTGTTACAGAAATTTTAATCTGATTTATTTGCCATAAATTGTAAGCTTCATGGATGATTAATTGATTATTGCCTTTTGGTCTTTCTATTCCCTTCCAAGATCCAAGTACCACACGTTCTCTCATTTCCTTCCTGCCTTGTGTGTAACTTTCAAGAAATGTAACGTTCAAATTAATTCAACATCGCATGCTCTATAATTCCTATATAAATCACGCAGCAATCTCCATTGCCAGATCAAATACCACTCTCTCTATAATATCACCTTCAAAATGGCTTTTAATCTTAAGCTCTTTCTTTTCGTTGCTTTATTGGCATGCAGCAGCTTGGGCTGCTACAAGGCCAAGGCAAGACCGCTGGCCGCTTCAATCTCAAACCTTTCGACTCGCTTAAAATTAGATGAAGAGTCATCAAACTGCTGGGACTCTTTGTTGCAACTACAAGCATGTACTGGGGAGATTGTTCTTTTCTTCCTTAACGGCGAGACTCAACTTGGTCATAGCTGTTGCCAAGCTTTGAGCACCATTGGTGAACATTGCTGGCCTAACATGATTGATACACTAGGATTTACCACTGAAGAGAGCCAAATTCTTGAAGGCTACTGTGATAAAGCTGCCGATCCCACTACTCCATCACCGTCAGCACCATCTGTGGTGCCTGTTGAGATTGTTCCAAAGCAAACTTTGGTTCCTTGAAGGCTTGAATGGAATTTGAGGTTAGCTGTTAGTGGTAGTAACAGAGCGAAAAAAACAGCAATAAAGAATAATTACACTCTTTCTCTGTGCTTTAGATTTTATATATATGTTATGTTGATCAAGTAATTTGCTTTGCTCATGAGAGACGTTATTTGAGAAAGAGTGGACGTCTCTCTCTCTCTCTTTCGTTTTTTCTTTATCTGATCTTTCATTGCGAAGAGAAATTAACAACACCAATATATAATCACTCAATATATATATATATATATATATATATATATTCACATGACCAATTAAACTAATTAATTTTATTTTTAAGCCGAAACGATAATTATATCAAACAAGAAACAACTCTAATAATGATTGAATTTGAATAATAAAATAACTACTTAAACTATATATGAAATCCATTAAACTCAAGGGGTGCCTTTCATTTTTGGTTTAAATATGAAATAATAATTATGCAATGGATGATCCAATAACCATCATTCATTGTTTAAATATGAAACAATAATATTCATTTTATAATTTTATAAAAAATCAATTTTCTTTAAATTTTCAATTTAATAATAAAATCCATTAAAATTAATCATCATTTATTCAATTACAACACACCTAAATTATAAAATCAAACTTAATTTCATCAAATGACAATAAAATTCAGTTTTTCTCAAATCCCAAATAAACCCTAGCATACAAATTATATATTAATACATAATTTTTTCATAGTAAAAAGTTATAAAACACTTAAATATACAAGTAAACTACTAAAATAATTCAATAAATTAACGTAAAACATAGATGAATTACAAAAAAATAGGCGGGTCTGTTTACTTTGTGTATCGAAACTTCACAAAAAATCCAACGATCGATGCTAATATTATTGATAGATGTAGATGCGGGTTACTAAAAAAATTCAATAAATTAACACAAAATATAGATGAATTACAAAAAAAAAAATAAGTGGATTTATTTATTTTGTGCATTGAAACTTCACAAAAAATCCAACTATCAATGCTTATTGATAGATGTAAATGTGGGTTGGGGTGCATGGAGGAGGAGGGGGGAAAAATAAGGGGAACAAATGTCGTTATAACATATTAACATTTGTCGATGGAAATAATTTGTCAGCAATTCTGTATTAAATAGTGATGAGTAATTAAAATTATGGACTGAACGTAATCCATCATAATTTCTGTGGAAAATTAATGGTGGAAATTATTTGTTATCATTTCCATCGGAAATTAGCGATGAAATTTTTCCTATCGACGTTTATGCTGCTATTTACAAATTTTCTGGTTGTGGTTCTAAATTTGTTAATGAAGGTGCAGGTGAAGAATGAGTGATCTCTATCCTCATCTACAGAAATGCAGACACGAACAAGATCATTATTAACTTGTGTAAGCTTTGAGGTTGTAGGCAATTAATCCGACTCAAACATAATTAAGCCTTCGGCCATAATTTCTTAGGTCCATGAGGATGCCAAGAGTCCCACCACAAAAAAAGAAATTCTCTCCATTGCCTACTGTATGCTCGATTTGATCCCAAATTAGAGTTCTAAGCTTAAGTAATTTTTTCCAATTCTGAACAGTCATTTGGAATAGTTGAGCACCATAAATTCTAAATTTTAATTAGGAGATGAGCCATGCACCAAGCCACCTTTAGAGATCCTGCTTGTATAATCAGACACCTTCCTCAAGACACATGCAGAATTACATCCCTTCTAACTTTTTGATTCCTAATCCTCCTTCCTGTATAGGAAAAGTCGATTCTTGCCAAGAAACTTTAATTAGCAACAGATGCAGTGTTCTCCTTCCCATGCCATAAAAATGCACTGTGATCTTCCCATGTCACATACTAGCTGACTCGTAAAAAAAGAAGTAAAAGCATGACTAATAAATAATAGAAACCGTCAGCCCGTATGAAAATTAGTTAACCTTCTAACCTATTTTTTCTTTTACTGTCATAAACATTAGATTAGCCTTGTATCATCGATCGCTTGATGAGCCTTTGAAGCTCTACGATGAGAATATGTTAAACAGAACTGGGAATAATGGATTGGTTGATTGAAATCAAACCAGGCAAAAGAAATCTTTCAAACTAAACTGGATTGATTATAACAGAATATTAACAGCAGAAGTTGACTACAATAAAACAAGCAAGCATCTCAGATTCTAAACAACAATCAAACATAACCTAAGAGCAAATACAAAATCTTAGTCTTAGCCAGTAGCAGCAGCTCTACTCAGAACACTGAAATGAAATCTTGACTGATCATTGTCCCAGTAGAGTCCAATTTCATCTCCTTCAACCAAATTCCTCCTTTTAACGAAGTGCTTTGTCCAGCCATCATTGAAAATATAACTTTTAGAAGTGCTCCATCTTTTGAAGACCAACTGATGCATACTTTCAGTGTCAATATCCCTAACCCAGACCTTCAAACCATTCCTTTCTTGATTCGGAATTATAACCTGTTTAGTTTGATCCTCGTTCAAGAAAGGCAGGATATGTTTCTCAACCAAATCTGCAGACACAAGCAGCCTGCATAGATTACCCAGATCACTTGGCTTCATCTTCTTCTTGATCTCGAATGGGTCATGATGATACAGACTTAGTTGAGTTGATACCCCACGAGACCTCTCCTCTAGCAAATCCCCAAGGCTAAAAGACGATCTCATCGTCCTAAGATTAAAAGCCACCCTTCTCTCCAACTCTTCCGCAGATTCTTTGTTTCTTGAATCACTATCAACAGAGTTCTTGAAAACCCAGTTTTCATCAAAAAGCTTTGGTTCCTTTACAACCCTCCCTGGATTTCTTGAAGCAACAACAATGGAACCAATTCCGCTGCTTGTTTTTGGCTTCTTGAACCAAAAAGGATGCTCATTGAAAGGTGGCGGGGACCCAGCAAACACTTCTCTCTCGGCTTGTTGACATTCACATTCTTTTCTTTTATTTGGATTCTTAATTTTCTTGAGAATAGAACAAGAATCAGAAACATGAAACAGTTGTTGTCTCTCCATTGCTGTAAGTAATGACAGAACTACAACAAGACACAGATAAACAAAAACCAATTAATCTTTTCTTCTCATATGTTTTAGTTTGTGGGTGTGGGTTAGCATTCTTATATAGACTGAAATTAATCAGTATAGAGTCCGGATTGTATAGAAAAATCAGTATGCAATTAGGAAATCAAGATCGAAACTTTTCACCAAGTAATTCAACGTCAACGGTAACTAATGTTTGGTTAGTTTTTCTGTCGAGTCAGGAACCAAAATCAGTTAGCCCCCGCTCTTTCCGACCTCCTCACTGATTCCTTTGCATCGCTGCACTACAGATTTTGGGCTTGCCCCTTTCCTATAAATCGTTCATGGGCTTTCAAAGGTCTAAAAGGTACAAGATAATTTTCTGTTTTGGCTTTTAAAAATAATCTCATTTTTTTATTAAGAAATATAAATATAGTTATTAAACCTGATTTATGATAAATTAATTTTAAAAAATAGGGTCAGGTTTTTGGTTTTTTTTGAGAATCTTCTACTTTATTATGTTATTAATCAAATCTAAAAAAAATTATTATTACTTTATTAAATAGTTGGTTTTAAAAATAACGAAATACCTGTAAATATTTTATTGTAAAAGGTTTTTCTGTTCAACAAGTTATATGGTGTAACTTTATATTTTTATTTTTTTTTCTTTCAATTAGAAGATACCTTCACATCAAAACATAATTAATCATATGGTTAATCCAAGTAATAAATTGATTATTTGAAATTTATTATTCAAAAAACTAATTTATTTATGTGTATCTTCCGAGTTATGATTAAGGCTTGCAAACAAGAATAAGAAGGGAATAGATCTTACTTATATACTCTAACACGATGGTAATTAAAATTAATGTTGCAATTCCATGTCTAATCCTTCTCATATCTCCTTAATTACTTGTATTTTTTTTTTCCTGTCATAATAATTAGGAAGGAAAATTTGTCTATGAAGATATGATCAGAGCCCAAGAGGAGTTGGATGCCACATGTATTCAATTTATATGAGTAAATACTGTAAGATATATTTGGAATGATAAATAAATCTTTTTCTCTCTCTCTTTTTTAGCAAGTTAATTGTGGCAATATTTAGTATTAGTGTTTCAAACGTTGTAAAATTAATTCGTTTCATCCAGTAATTATGGAAAAGAATATATAAACATATTATATGAAGATATATATCAAGGTTTAACAAAGGGAAGAAAAAAAAAGGTACGTAGCTATGCAATATTTTGTCATTAATATATATTATTGAAGAGCAGAATATTGATGAGATGAAATTTACTCCATGATTTTATGGCATCTTTTCTTCAAGGTTACACCGGTATAATGCAATCCAAATCCCAGTTCTTGCAATATTGGAACAAGAGCTCATTTTGGTGAGTTATGATTGTTTATGTTTAGTTAGTTCTAGATTTATAAAAAAAAAATATAAATGTGTTTGGTTAGAAAAATAAAAATGAAGATATAAAAAAATAATATATCTCTTAAATAGTTTTAAAATAAATTTTTATTATTTTAAAATAAAAGGTACTGAAAATATATTACCTTTATATTCAATTATCTCTGGTTTTTTTTTTTAAGATAGTAATTAAACACAACCTTAATTAAATACAATAATAGCAAAGGGCAAAGATCACATTTTAGAAAGCAATATAGAGAGAGAAAACAAAAAATAAGGAATTGAAATTAAGGCTAAATTAAGCTAATATTTACAGAGAAATTCAAGAAATAATAGAAAACAATGAAATCAACTAACCATGTATATGTATACATTACTGTAGGTCAATGTGAATTTTGACAAATAACAAAGCAACATATATGTATAGAACATGCTAAAGCTTTAGAGACAAATCAAGTCCTAATGGATTCGCTTGATCATTTTTTGGAGGTTCAATTAGCTGGAGCTGATCAGTATCAATGGATGGCTTATTGGTTGCAATATTTGATGACAACGAACCACCAAAGTTGCGAAATAAGTCATTAATGTCCTCAAACCTTGAAGAAGAAGAAGAAGAAGAGGCAGTAGAGTTTCCATATCTACCATTAAGAGAATTCAAACTCTCCATTCTTAGCCTATCAATGGAAGTCGGTTGTGCATTCATCATGGCCTGCCTTGACCACCCACCAAGGCCAAAACGATACCCACTTGAGGATGTACTCCATGGATAAGATGATGGCTTGCGAATCAAGGAATCCATCTCCATGCCAAGTGACCTATTGAAAGATCCATAATAAGGGTGTGTTGAAGGGTTTGAACAGGGATAGTATGGAAAGTGCCCAAAAGCATCCACATCCATCCCTTGACGCCTTTTGGCTATTGCACGCTCTTGTTTGTGTGCGTTTTGATGCCCACCAAGAGCTTGGGATGTGGAGAACTCTCTCTTGCAATAGCTGCACGAGAAAACCCTTGAATCTGCTGGTTTCAAAGTCTCATCTATTGATTCATTTGCATGAAAAGATCCTGCATTAATAGGGCTAAAAAGATTGAATTCTAGCTTTGATCCACCGAGAGAATCATCATTAGAAAGCTTCAAATCGAGCAAAACAGGAGAACTTGATGAATCGGGCAAGGTTGATGGTTCAGTTCCACTAACAACTTTCTCTTTCATATTCAGATTGATCATGTTTTTCTGATCATGATCACCACTATGTCTGCATAATGTTTCTTCGGAGGCTGCTGAGATGCTTGAGGTCCTAGAGGGACACCTTTCTGCACCAATTGATTCCATTGAAAACAAAAAGAAATTAAAATGATCCAAATTTTTGATTTGAAGTAAAAATTGTTTAGGATATTCTCTTTTTATTGAGTCCTGAATGAATGAATATCTTTCAATCAATGGAAACAAATTAATCCCATTATGGTGTTGGTGCAATGCATCAATAGAGAGAAAAGATTGAAGTGATGAGTATAATCTTGCAAGATTTTGTTTTTTATTTTTTTTTATTAGGGCTTGCCACACAATTATTCCTACCATGTATTTGATACTATGTCAACATGGTTGATTACTAAAGAAAAGTCAAACTTCCATAAGAAGAGTTAATGAAAAACATTTATGGAAACATTAGACATTTCCTTTAATATGTAATATACTAAATACTTATAATATTTGGATTCGCTAAACAAATTATAAGAATTCACTCACTTATTTAACAATTATATCTTTAATTTTCTTTCATGTTTCTCTCTCCCTCTTATATTAATTTCTCTATTATGCTATAAATTTTTATTAGTTATAACCTAAATATCACAAAATTTCTGGGTCAAATGCACACAAATCATCATGTATCATGATTCATAGTACTAGTTTATCTATACCTGTTTAAAATTGAGAATATTGAACCTGTTTTTTTTTTTTATCAAAATCTTAAAAAAATTACTTTAAATTAAAAACAAATAGTGTTTTTTAATAAGTTGTATGCTTTAGAAAATAATATATATATATATGATAAAAATAAAATAAAATTATAATGAAAAAGATTTATAGCTAGTAGCTCATTTATTGTCTTTTTTTTTTATAGGTGTTTGAGAATATGATACAATCTGTTTTTATATGCATTTTAAAAATATATTTAATTTAAAAAAAATATTAACTTAATAATTTTTATGTCTTTTAATATGATGATATTAAAAAAATAAAAAATAAAATCATTTTAGCATATTTTCTTTTAAAAAATATCTCATATTACACTAACAAAATAAAATTATATAAAATGTCTAGGTTAAATATATATTTGAGATTGTGTTGCAGGATATTTTTTAAAATAATTTTTTATTTTAAAATATATTAAAATATTTTTTTATCTTTTATATTATCATATTAAAGTTATAAAAAAATATTAAAAAATATCAATTTAAATATATTTTTTTATAATTTTTTTTAATAAAAACACTTTCTAGAAACATCCACTACGATGCATGTTGATAGATTCTCTAATGTCTTCAACAGTAAACTTTGACGTCTTTCATACTATCATTTCCTTGGATGGACATGAGAGTATCAAATAAAAAGTCAAATATTATTTTTAATTTACTCCTTGAAATTTATCAACCTTTTCAATTTACCCCTAGAACTTTTTTCTTGTGTTGATCAGCCCTTGAAGTGTAAAAGAAATTTACAATCACTCTTTGGATTATTGAAGAGACAACGTGGACTTTTTTTATTTTTCTATTTCAATCGACCTTCTGATATTGAAGTCTTGATAAACACCTATTCCATAATTATACCATGATTTGTGAATTTGCCTCACTACAATCTATTATATCTATGGCAAATATCACATTAAATTTAAAACCTAGGATAATCTTCCATCAAACATTAGGCTCAACAAGAACAAAGTCCATAAGAAGTATTGCAAATTAAAGTTTACGTGGGAGAGAGATGAAGAAATTAAGAAATAAAAGCTAAAAAAACATTTTATTATGTTTGTCCAGTTTATGTTATTATAGCGATTTTAGATTTTGAAAGGTAATTATTATATTTTTATGATAAAAAAAATAGACACAAGTAATTTGATTAATTAAAATTTAATCTTATGTCCAACACTACGATCATATGATATGATATGAAAGTTCATAGTCTTTATAAAATTTGTTTTTGTAGTTTTTAATGCTTAGTATTTTTGTCATAAATATAAATCAATTGTAATTACCCATAAAAAAATCACTATAATTTTCATTAACCATCAATATAATTGCGACATATTATATTAGGTTACTATCTTAATTA
>Ga0307509_10011010_pt1 | contig 11021 bp, 8 predicted proteins | sample 10_EM_MG_FD_202245 | JGI IMG/M metagenome (GOLD analysis project Ga0307509, IMG submission 202245) | Populus trichocarpa ectomycorrhiza microbial communities from riparian zone in the Pacific Northwest, United States - 10_EM | ecosystem: Host-associated > Plants > Roots > Unclassified | place... | reverse complement strand
CGTGAATTAGATAACCCGGGTCAACACATCACACCTGTAAACTAGGTAATGAACTCCATTGACATTAATAACTTATTTTTTCTAAACTATTATTTATTTAACTATATGAGAAGAAAAATAGACTATCGCAAAATCGAGCGTCAAACCAATACTGAGATTTTTTTTAAAACTAAAATAATCTCATAAAAAACAAAATTGAAAAAAATAAATTTATTAAAAAAAAGGGTTAAACTTACCACACAATAAATTTTAAATCTTACTTGGCGATTAAATTTTAACATCATAATCTAGATTAAATTTTAAAATATATTTAGATTGAAAAATTATTAAGTCCAAACATTCTCTCACGACTATCATGTTACCAAACAGAGGTGAAAAAAAAAAGAAGCAAAACTGTACTATTCCTTTTGGGGGAGCGGTCAGCCACACAAACATTCAAGTGAAGGTTTTTTTTTTTATAAAAAAAAACATTCAAGTGAAGTTAATTTATTTGTAATTACGCATAAAAAAAAAGAAAAACGAAGAGAGAGAGAGAGAGAGAGAGGATAGGGAATGACAATCCCAACAAACCCATAATAGTAGCAGCAGTTACAGATGACATATCAGAATCCATAGTCTCTGTCTCTCTCTCACAAACAAACAAAGTAACAACAACTTTAGCTGCTTAAGTCATCTTACGTTAGCAGCTGTCCTTCCTCTCCATTTTTAACGTTCCTCCCTTTCAACTCTCTCTCTTCTTCTCCCCCTCTATTGAGTAAGAGGGAACATTCTCAAAAAAAAAAAGAAAAAAGAAAGAAAAAAAACAAACAAATAAAAAAGCCAAATGTTCTTCTCTCGCATTTTCACCTCCCACTGCCAAAAGCCCTAACTTTATTTCGCTCTCTCTCTCTCTCTTTACGTTCTCTCACTGCAGAATAAATAAATAAATAAATAGAACTAACAACTTTGATCACTCATTCCTCCTTTTTTTTTTCCTTTCCATTTCGGCTTAATATGTATCATCTCTGTCAGAATTCATCATCATCTTCATCATCATCATCGTATCCCTTTAATCTCTCTCTATAAGCTTATTACATTTCTATACATTTTCCTCTTCCTATCTGATCTTGCCTCTATTTCTCTTTCTCTTTCCTTTTCACTGATAGAAATAAAAAAAAACTTGGTTGGATTTTATGCTCAGTAGTGTTTCTTGATTTCCAATAAATAAATAAAGTTAAGGTCTTTCTGGTTTCTGGGTTTTTTAGCATCTATCCATGGCTGCGGTTGCTGAGATTACCAGTGAGGCTGCAGTGGCTTCCAACAACACCACCACCGCCGCCAACAAAAATGATAACAACAATAATTTGGACTCAGAAACAAAGCCAACATCAGAATCTGAATTCACTGTCCAAAAGCTTGTGGATATGTTCACCAAGCTGAATCCCTTGGCTAAGGAGTTTTTCCCATCGTCTTATAGTAAAAATAATCCAAACGAACTTCATTTCAACAATTTTGCAGTCCCTGTTAAGCAATCGGCCAATGACAACTTCCCTAAAAGGGTACTCTTTTTTTTTTTGTCTGATCGTTTCCATTTTGATCTTGCATTTCTGTTTTTTATATTTTTTTAATTGGTTCTATTTAGTTTTGATTGGTGTTTGGTCAATTCTTCTTCTTCTTCTTCTTCTTTCTGTGTTATTTGGGTTTTGTTTGTGTTTTTGACAAATGGGTTTTTTGGATTCTGCCAGATTTTGGAGTTCCCTATTTTTTGTACTCTTTGAGGTTATATATCTATCTATCAAATTTTGAATTTGATGACTGATCCATTTGTTTTCGGCTATAAAAATTATGTTGTTGATTTCTAAAATTAGCTAACAATTTGTTGTAATGTTATCGTTGGATTGAATATCATAACTGCCATTATGATTTCAACGATAACTGGGGTTTTAGGTTTTTATATATATTTTTTTTGTTAATCATTGGTCAATATGATTTTAGCTGGGTATGATAGAAGGGCTTTGTTATCTTAATCAGATCCTAAATTAATATGGTTGGTTGAATTAGAAGATAGGTTTCCCCATTTTACGTCTTAATTCGATTTTGTAGTTCTTACCGTGTATTAATCCTTCTTTATAATATTAATTTATATGTTATGAAGCGGGTTTCTGATATATGGTATGTTGTCTTTGAGTTAATTCGATTTTATAATATTAATTCGATTTTGTAGTTCTTACCGTGCATTTTTTTTTCTTAACCGTCGGTAGGATCACTCTGCATGTTTTTAGTTCTAAGCTGCTCGGCCTTTCATTCAACCGGGGATAGTTTTTTTCCCTCTTTTTTCTGCGTGTTTTTTTTTTATTAAAGTTTTAAGATTTTGGCAATTTCAGCAAACATTTCTTTTTCGGAATTAATATGGCAACGCCACTGGAAAACTATGAGAGAAGCTTTTGTGTCATGCTACTCTTTTTTATCTGTTCTTTTTCTTGGTTATGTTTGCTGAAATCTTACTTGTGTTTTTACAGAAAAGAAATAACTTTAACCAGGGGAGGAGGAAGTTGAATGGGAGAGCTTATAGAGCCCAACAAGAAGACAGTATTAGACGAACAGTATATGTTTCTGACATTGATCAACATGTATGTTTCTGAGTTCCATAGCAAAAGTTTTACGCTACGTTGATGCATCGATTTTTATAGCTAGTGGTTTTGCTCTTCTGTTCTGAGTTTAGAGAAACTGGTTCACAATTTAGGTAACTGAAGAGCGGCTTGCTGGCTTATTTAGTGGTTGTGGACAAGTAAGTTACGATCCTCATTAATATTAATTCGTTATTTGGCAGTTTCTACTACAAGGATAATTCTGAATCTCGGTGATCCATGTTAGTACATCATGCGTTTTTTTTATTTTTTATTTTTTATTTTAATTTTATTATCATGATGGCCCTGTTTCACTTCAAAATGATCTTTCCCCCCCCAGCGAAGTGGATTTCATTTCCTTATTCATTAGTTGTGTTTAGTTCATCCTAAAGAACTAGAACTTGGAATATGTGCTCGCTTGATATTTTGCTCGTATGTTGTGTGTTTTTCCTTTGATCAATTGGTTCCTGTAGTTTTTCCACAGTTTATGATCATTATTTTTTCCTGTTTCTCAACAATATTGATGTCATTCTAATGAACAAGGATGAAGACATGCCAAATTCTCAGATATGGTGTCCTTACTTTAGTTTGGAAATTCTTAGAGTTTCGTTCATTTGTTTTCAATAAGAATTTGTTCAATTCAAGTACCATTGCTGTGTTTTCTGGAGACCACTAATTCTTTGGACCATACCATGAAAGTTCTATGGAAGGCAAATCTAAAGTTTGCCTTGAGGTTGCCCTTGATGTGAGGTACAAATTGCTGTTAGGTGTAAGTTGCCATTTGGCACTAAATCACAAGGAGCATACTTTATGTGCCCTAATCCAGTTGAATCATACCATTTTAACCTCAACTCATAGTGTTGCTGCACATTTTTCTTTCTCTTTTATATTTTTCCTTTCTAAAAAAAATTGAATTATGCACAACTTATGGGATAACTTTCCTTTCTTTTATTGATGGTGGGAGTGAGTAGAGTTTGATCAAGGTTCATGGAAGGACTTTAACTTTTCCAATTTAGCTTCTATTAATCCTACTAATAATATTTAAGGGCTCTCGGTCGGCGCGCAAACTGAAAGAAAAAACACAAGTTAGCACACCCACAGTTAATTGTTTGGGAGTGTGATAATAGTTGCTTTTCATCTAGAAATGCATTAAAATAATATTTTTTTATTTTTTAAAAATCATTTTGACATCAGCACATCAAAACGATTTGAAAACATTTAAAAAAATTAAATTTAAGCAAAAAAAAATTTTTTTTTTTTGAATTTTTGTGGAACGCGGTTTGTACCGCGTTCCCAAACAGTCTCTTAGTTGCATATACTCATAATTGGTTTCAGATTTTGCATTTGAGTATAATTTTTAATAAAAAAAATATTTTTTATGTTGTTACTTTACCAATTCAATATATTTGTTTTATTATTTGGTCGTGTCGGATTCTTAGAATTACTGTTGATAGTTTCACACATTTGTTAAAATCTATTGGACTTAATAAAATTCAAGCTAGTTGTGGTAGTATGGCGATGTTTTGACTAGGAGATTTATGTTTTCCTTCTTGATCTTCATCTGGTATGTAGTTTTCATAATGGATGCTATTTATGGAACTGGCCTCGTGTGTTTCTGTTATTGACATATTTCTTTTCTTCTCACTGTTTTAACTTCTGCTAGAGAGTTGCAGTTCATGTTATCAGTTCTATATTGCTGGTTTTATTACATTATAATGACTTTATGTTGCATAAGAGCTTGTGAAGTTTTTGTCTTCTCATAGTTTAAAAGATTTGTAGTTTCAATGGATCTCTGCTATCATCTTTCTATCATACAATATAGTTTCCATACAAACATGATGGCAAGCATTTTTATCTCTCCAGAGGTTATAGGTGTATTATGTGCATGTACAGATATGCGCACATAATCAATTTGTGGTGAGTGTTTTAGTACTGTCTTGTATTTCATTATTTGTCAATTTGTGCCTCCACTTTTTTCTTTTTGTTTTCATCCATAATATGTTGGGTCCATGCTATTACCAATGGTTAAAAGTTCCCTTTTTATTTATTTTATCTCACATGCAAACTTAGACCATATTTTGAAGGATGTTTACAAGTCAGGTTCCACATTTACTTGTATTGAAGAATGAAGAAGTGACCTAAATTCTCAGCCTGGGCTATAAATAACAAGATAGCCTATGATTATCTACCATTTGTGTAACAGACAAAACTGGTTGAAATTTCTTATAACCCCTGAACCAACTTAATGATTGATGATTTACTTGTTTTGTTACTGCTTTCTTGTAATTGTTCAGTAGATGGTTTCCCTTTCACATTTTGCCATTCATTAACTTTGCTTTCACACAAGAGCCACCTTTTTTTAATGCTTAAAATTCAGATAAATTATAAATTAGTCCTTGTAGTTTTGAGAAATGAATTAATTAGTCCCCCCCTTTTCAAAAACTAATTATTTAATACTTTTCATCCATTTTATGTTCTTTTCCAATTTTAAAAAATCATAAAAGGAAAAAAATAAATAGATATTATGGAAATATTGATAAGAAAAGAAGACAATTTTTGAAATAAATTAATATTAAATTAAGCATGGTCATCACTGGCCAATAGACTAAATAATTAGGTTTTGATACATGGGGGACTAATTAATTTGTTTCTCAAAACTAGAGGGACTAATTTATAATTTACTCTTAAAGATTCACATTAGAATTATTAATTAGATTTTATGAGCTACTATCTATTGGTTCTCGTAGTTCATGAGATATTTGGTTGTTTGCATATAAATTGAGGTAACCTGAAAAAATGGTTCAAAATTTGCAAGATGATAGATTTTCACAATTCCAAAGACTCATAACCAACCAGTGCTTGCGTCCTAGTTGCTGCACTGCAGCTCCTCGAGTCCTTTAGCCACAATTTTCCTCCTTCCATGTGTTTTATGGTGTTTATAACTTTTACTATACCCTTGTGCTTTTGTCTTGAGACTTTGCCTTTATGGGCATATCAAAAGGAAATACATTACCTTGCCCCTTTTTGTTCAAGCTGCATGCCCCTTTTTTCATGAGCATGGTTTTTGCTATCTCATCAGTATTTATATGTTGGATTGAAGGTTGTTGATTGCCGGGTTTGTGGTGATCCGCATTCAGTTCTTCGTTTTGCATTTGTGGAGTTTGCTGATGAGCGTGAGTGAACAGCTGCCTGCAATCATTTAACATATGTATTTGTATTTGCACAATCTATATGTAATTATAAGTATTTCTTACATGAGAAGTTGGATTTATTTCAACAGAAGGAGCAAGAGCAGCTTTAAACCTCGGTGGGACAATGCTAGGATACTATCCAGTCAGAGTGCTACCTTCAAAAACTGCTATCCTTCCAGTGAATCCTACATTCCTCCCTAGGGTATGAATGAATTTTATTTTGTCCCTTTTAACTTGTGTTAATTTCTGCATGATAGTGCTATTTTAGCAAGTGCACAAGTTTTGATGCTTGAGAGGGGGCTTTCTTGATGATACCAACATTTTTACTAACTGCAGTCTGAAGATGAACGGGAGATGTGCACTAGGACAGTCTATTGTACCAACATCGATAAAAAGGTAACACCTCCTCCTTGCATTAAAAAGATTGATGAACCTTTGAGTCTATTGGCATCATGGGCTCAACTGTCTTCTGATATTTGCCATTGTACTGTTATGCTTGCTGATTTAGTTCACAACTTCACTCCTATTTAAATTCTTCCAGTTAATGAAGTTCATTGTAAATGCAGGTTTCTCAAGTTGAAGTCAAGAATTTCTTTGAATCAATATGTGGTGAGGTGAGCATAGCACCAAAACATCTCCACCCTCCCCCTTCAGACGAGTGAATGCCAAGAGTTCTTCATTGAGTGACCCAACTCTTTCTCTTGTCTTGTTTTATTGACAGGTTACTCGCTTGAGACTTTTAGGGGATCAGGTGCATTCAACTCGTATAGCATTTGTTGAATTTGCTATGGTAAGCTATGATGTTGATGTTATTGAAAATTCTTGAAATTGCATCAAGTTTATGAAATTGATGGCTAGTGTGGTCACACACACACACACACACACACTCTTATGTAACAAAAGCACCATACTGGAAGCATGTTCGGCTTTTAATTTTGCTGGTTTGCACAAACTTTCCTTAATGAACAAAATTATTCTTTCATCTGTGTTTTTCACACACAACAATAGCTGACATAGTGTAAACATGTCTGTCTTTTCTTGGTACTGGTTTGAATGACCTGCCATTGGTTTTGTTTTTATGTTTTTCTTTATTTTTAAATCGAGGAGTTTTGGGGGCAGGGAGTATGGGAGCTATCTTGACTATTTTGATTTCAATTTTCTCTTATGGATTTTTGTTTTACCTATTTGGAGATATAAGTAGTCATTCTTCAACTCTGTATCATGGTTAGACTTAATGTAGTGAGAATAAACTTCTCGTGTTAAGAATAGGGTTCATATACTTTTCCACATAATATGCATCCTATCACACCATTTTACCCTTTTAGTGTCCTGTTTGTTGATGGCAGAGGCTGTGTGTATGCTATCTTGGGCAACTTGGAAGTACAATTGTTGTGATCGGTGGTTATTGAGCGGGATGCATGGAAATTTCATGGAAATTTTATATATATTTTTAGTATCCTATTGGATCTTGTATTTCCTTATGTTCATGTAGGATACACTTCTAGGACCTGCCCATGGATGTGGGAGAGGTAGTACTGACACTAAGTGCTGAATAAATTGTGACTATATTGAATGCATATTTGTTGCACTGCATCACATTTCATGGAACTTTAGGAGTATTTTTAGAATTTCAAGGTTTTCAAATCTTTTGAATTTCATACGAGTTTAGGAGAGTAATCTTGGGATTTAACAGACAAATGATATTTAAAATTTGATTATTTTAAGATTTTGATCTATTAGGATTTTTGATCATGTCTAGTGATAAGTTTCCCAAGTTTTTGGGTTTGTAAGTGCAGTCTTGGCTCAATAACCTGAACTTGCTACAAAATTATTTAAAGGATCTTAACAGTGCATTAAAGGTGAAAATTTTAAAAGGGCTATTCTCGTATTTTAAAAGCTGGACTAACTAAAGTTTTAAATTTTATTGAGACCCTCACCTCCTTAACTCTTTGACCAAATACCTCCACTAACCTGTCTCACTATTGTGAATTGCTGTGTATCCTTTCTTTTCATGTCATATGTTCCTTCATGTAGGTTCAGCTTCTCTCTCTCTCTCTCTCTCTCTATACACAACAATAACCATGAACTTGGCAAAAAAATTTTGAACTCTAAATATTAAAAAATCTTATTGACTGGACTTACTAAAGATTTGAATTTTATTGACTCACACTCATTTTCTCTCCCACTTTTCTAACACCTCCTTCCTCCATTTACTTTGTGAACACATACCTTCACCAACTTTTTCTCTCTATTGTGAATTGCTGTCATGCTGTGTGTCCTTTCCTTGCTTGTTAGATTTTCGTTCTTGTAGGTTCAGCCTTTGTATGTTTGCGTGTTGCACGTTTACTTGCAAGTGAGAGCAAAAATCATGCCCTGTATCTATAAAATATCATTTTCATGGATGCAATGAGAGAGTATTGTACAAGTTTTAGTGTGAATTTATTTCCAAGGTTGTTTAAGCTATTCAATTTGACAAAGGTGATTAATGATTCATTATGAAGAAAGTGGAACCTAGCATACCTCTAAAAGTTTGGTGTTGAACTAGATTTAATATCAGATAGTTGTTTAAGACAGGGAAATTGATAGGACTGGAGAGGGTATATGATAGCAACAGTAATCTATATAAGCTGCACTAGTACGTACTATACCCTATATTCTTCTTCTTCTTCTTCTTCTTACGATGGAGCTATTAATCATGTGCTTACATTCTCAGAAAAAGCAAAAAAAAAAAAAAGAAAAAAGAAAAAAGAAAAAAGAAAAAAAGCATTGCTTACCACTGATGTTGATTGTAATAGCTGTATTGCATCTTGCCGGCAACTGTATCGATTTATGTGCATGGTATTTTTACATGTAAATTAATCATCATAATGTTTAATATAGACAGCAAAGATGAAACATTTAGCTGTGATGCTCCCAGTTGATTTCATTTAATCATGCAAACAACTGCCATTCCTTTCCTTTTGCAATCTTGCTCTTTTCTGATTCTTTTGATTTTGTAAACAGGCAGAAAGTGCCATCGTTGCACTGAATTGCAGTGGGATGGCCCTGGGATCCCAGCCTGTCAGGTATATTGTCACTGAACTTGAATTGAATTTTCTTTTTAGAGGATTTGAACTAAGCCAATGCAACACATCTAAAGTATTTGAGTTTTTTTAGGGTAAGTCCTTCAAAGACTCCCGTGAGGCCGCGAGTTACTCGCCCAGCAATGCATTAACTAATCACCAGAGTCTAAGACCCTTGGATAGAATTCAGTTATTTCCTAGTTGAGAGGAACTCTGTCGTGCTGAAGGGATGGTGAAACTTTCTCTTGTTTCAGTGTTTCCATCTTTTCCATCGCAACCGAACTTTTAATGTGACTGAAACATATTGTTGCCTGCTTCAAATTGAAGTTTTTACAAGACTGTCTCAGTCTCCAAGGACCTTTTACCTTAATTCCATCCCTTTGTTTAAACCATTTCATCTGCTTTCTTAATTTTACCATCAATTGCATCTGTTATGATCGCGGTTCGCATATAACTTGATCAGGTAATTTCTTTTAATAAATTTTTAGTGCATTTTGCAGCAGTAATTGGGTGCCCCATCCTTGTAGTTGTGGAGGGGGCATTAATTCAGAAAAAAAGCTAACGTTTCAAGCAACCATGAATGATGCGGCACCTTCCTGACCACAACACTCAAATATTATTAGGGTTTACAAGTCATAGCCAGATCCGAAGGGGTTAGGAAATGAGGGAATTGGTGATGGGTGACGATTAGGATGTGTTTACTGAGTATTTGGAATCTGGAAAAAAGGAAAAACAAAGCTCTTAGAAGTCACTCCTAGGCTTCACGATTCACACCTTGGATAAAATGGAGCACGCTTCTACCATAAATTCAGTTTCCTAGATCGGATGTTCTAAAGGAGGTCCACCATAGCTTGTGCCAGGTAATACCGAAAGAGTTGATTGGTCAATCTGAGAAAATTACAAAACTACCCCTTATCATACCACCGTAATTTTTCTCTAAAAACTAGCAGAGCAATGTGATCCAAGTTAACCCCGACTGGGAGGAGTTAAATGATATTTTTAATAGTAATAAATGTTATTTTTTATAGTGTTTTTTATTTAAAAATATATTGAGATGATATTTTTTTATATTTTTAATATTAATATATTAAAATAATGAAAGATATTTAATTTAAAGTAAAGAAAAATTTAAAATTTCAACCATAGAGTCAAATACCTCACTATTTTTTTCATAAAGATTGAGATCGAGGCCTTAAAAAATTTCTGAGAAGCGATCTATGGCCATAAAGATTGTCATGGCTTGGCTTTAATTTGTTCTTGACAATCCAATACTAGGGCTTTAGACAAGGCTACTGTGGAATGAGAAACAGAGACCGGAATTCTGGCTCTTTCTGCTAGCCAATTAGCAAGTTTAGCAGAGTCTCCATCTTCATGGAGGCAGGCCCTCTCCTGTGTATTTCTCGTATATCTAACCTGGTCATGAATAGAATAGTCAGAAGCAAAGTCAATAACTTTAACATAGGTGTTCTTTTGGAGAGTCTTTGTTGAGATTTGTACATCTAGCGTAACTTTTATATCCATAGTAATAAGTAGAAACAACATTTTGCTAAAATTCTCAATGAGTTTGTATTCGACTCATCATGCGTCACATGTCGTTAAGCTTGGAGCCTAGAAAATGATATTTGACTATATTTGTTGCTTTTTTTTAGATTAATGTGGGTGTCTGGAGCAGCTTACGCGTATCTACCCTGAAGTTAACGACTATATAAGTCTTTAGTGGTCATAAGATTTGTTAAACTTGAATTGATGATCTCTAGAGAGCAAAATATTTGTTGCTTTCTTACTCAAAGTCTTCATTGACTAGGAATTGATGTGTTCTTGCACATTTATAACTTCATTAATAGCTAGTGTAGAAGGTTATTTTAGTCTCATAGCATGCTGGTTTAAACTTACAGCTTGCTTACATTTTCTCTCTCGTTAGTCTTGCTTTTTTCCATGTTATTTTTGCATTTTAACTCACCGACTATTCTCTATTTTATTCTCTATCAACATTTTGAATTGGTTTTTCATTCTCCACGTTGATATATAGTTTAGGTTTAGTGAAGTATTAATATTGGCCATACTCTGTACGCTTTAAACAAGTGTCCCAACCATCAGGCTTCTTCAATGCCATTGTCATTGCCCTTTTCTTTTTCTAGGAATATAGGACTAATTAGAAGTTA
>Ga0307509_10011009_pt1 | contig 11021 bp, 6 predicted proteins | sample 10_EM_MG_FD_202245 | JGI IMG/M metagenome (GOLD analysis project Ga0307509, IMG submission 202245) | Populus trichocarpa ectomycorrhiza microbial communities from riparian zone in the Pacific Northwest, United States - 10_EM | ecosystem: Host-associated > Plants > Roots > Unclassified | place... | reverse complement strand
TATGACAATAATCGGGGAAGAAAATGATACGATACGTGAATTTGCTATTTGTAAAGAATCAAAGGTTATTCCAATGCCAGAAACTTGGCTGAACCTGCGGATTAAGGGGTCGCAACATAGCCAATTTCTTAGAAGGAAGTGCAAGCACATCCCAAAGGGGCTTTTCTCTTATCCTGCTATTGTCAATGAGACCAGATATTCTATGCAATGGATATCAGAGGCGCACAGAAATTCATGGCATGCTCTCCTTGATGCCACAGGCATGGTTTTTGCCTTTTTGGAGAAGACAGGCTGGCCCTTGCACTCCACCGCCCTGACTTCGTGTTATGTACACTTGCTTAGTCAATCTTTTTCGATAAATCTTCGCTCTGGTAACAAGTAGTAAATCCAAGAAAACAAGAAACAAGCTAAGCTAAAATATGAATATGTTTGGATGCTAAAATAACAAAATAAAAGTACAAACTCAATCCGACAAGCATTAATAGTTCATACGGACATGTCAAAGCATATGACAGATGTAAACTAATTGGAATACTTATTAATAAATTCACATATTTAAATAATAAAGATAAGAGTATAAATATTCAACTAATTTTTTTTGAAAAGTTTGCATCGTAAATAATTCTCTTGGAAAACGCATTCGACTCTGACCCGTGATTCCACTAGCTTTACTGTTGTTATGTAATGATGGATGATATTTTTATAAAATATTTTTTAATTAAAAATATATTAAAATAATATTTTTTTTATGTATCAAAATATTTTAAAAAATATTAATTTATATTTTAAAAATGAAAAGTAATTTAAGAAGTTTACAAAAAAACGATTTGAACAAACAGTGACATTGCAAAATAGGAAACAGAATGCATGAAAACCCTTTCCTGCCTTCCAAACATTTTTTTCTTTGAAATTCGTGAACAAAACAAAAAGAAAAAGAAAAAAAAAGTTAAAAGCAGTTTTTCCTTCGTGTCATGGGCTCTCCTCCGCAATCTCATGAGACAAATTGATAGATGGCAGCTACCAATGGGCTCCACAATTTTAAAAAGTGTACTGATAAATGGCAACCTTAACATGCTTGATTCATTCCGCAAATTTAAAATGTATTTTACCACTATGCTGGTCTGCAGCAAAGAAATTGATAGATAGCCGCACAGGTGTCTATAAATCATTGATGATGAAAGTTACCCAAATATTGCAAGCAAATAGAGTAATTAACCTTCCATTTTGCAATTGCCACCTACAGCTTTTACCTAATAGAATATATTTTCTCGTTTTAAAATATTTTAATTTTTTTATATATTTTTAGATTGCTTTTACATGTTTATATTAAAAAAATTAAAAATTTATTTTAATACATTTCTAAACTAAAAAAATATTTTACAAAATAATAATTATCATAATACCAATCAGGCTGAAAATCCAATCCAGTGCGGAGTCACGTCCAAAAGATTCAACAATAACTCCAATATGAAGAAGAGGTTAGTTTGTTGGCAGCAGGTTTATTTTCTTAGAACATCAAGATTCAAATTTCAATATCAGAAGGTAAAAAAAAAAAACTAAATGTATATTTTTATTTTTTTAAATACTTTTTATTTGAAAAAATATTAAATTAATATTTTTATAAGTATTTTTAATAATTTTAATACTCTTATGAAAAATAAAAAATAATATTTTAATATATTTTCAATTAAAAATAATTTTAATAAGCACAATTTTTAAAAGCATATGTGCGTGCTTGTTATTGTATTTTTACGTGGGTTTTAAAATCATACATCAAAAATCCTTTTAGTGTTTTTTTTTATAATATTAATATGCTGATAATAAAAATAAAAAATAATCTTACTATATTTTTTAAATAAAAAACACCATATCAATATATTAAACGGGCAATACAAGACATCACTAAACACACACTATCTGATAGTGAAATAATTGGGCATCTACTTAAATCTCCATATTCAAATTTCATCTGTCCCCTGACTCAACCCACTCTTTTCCCTCGCAAGATATTTTCCGTGAAACAGAAATATAATAAAATAAAATTCTGTCACCTCTCTGTGTCTCATTTATCTATCTTGTCAGAAGCACAGAAAAAAGCGTTTTTTAGCAAAACCAACCATCACTCTGGCTCACATTAGCAGCTGGAGGGATCTCAAAATGCCATAGCCGCCCTACAGCCTTAACCAAATACTTCCTGCACAAAAACTCCTCCGCAAACATTTTCTCCACTCTCCGATTCACATCATGTAGAAACACATGCGTCACTCCTGATCCTTTCCTCTCCCTAGCCATCACCGCCGCTGAAAATATCGCCGCCATCCTCCCTGGTGCCTCCGGGAAGTACCCTCTTGGCGCATCAATCATTATCAAATCCCATTCCTTGTCATAAACTTCGTCAGGCAATCCAGTCAGTGCTAACCTACACTTATAATTGCCGCGTAAGTACGCTTTACTTGGCGAACACAACGGTTCAGACCGGTACGTTTTCAGGAGGCTGTCGGCTTCCTTTAGTTGCGTCAAGTACTGAACCGTATGCGCATTTAGCGTTGGAGTGTTTTTGACGATTGTCTGAACCCACTTAGGATCTTCTTCGAGAAACAAAGTGGTGCCATGTGGATTTAATGATGTCCACATGAGAGAATCAAAACCGAGACCAAATACAAGGAAGTTACAGGGTGAACGTGTTTTGAGGACATCGAAAGTGACTGATATTTCGGCTAAAGATTGTTGTGGGACGATCTTCGAAGTTGCATAGTGGAGGATGGATTGGAGTTGAGTTGGTGTAGCGGCGTACTCCGCGGCGGCGCGGGCTTTGGCCGAGGCAAATGAGCAGAGGCCGAAGGAAGAGATGTTACCAACGGACCGGATTAAGTTTGAAAAAAGAAGTGCACCGATTATTAGACCGGATAAAGCCACTACGAAGAGACAGGACCTTTCCGGAGTGAATTGGGGTCTCTTCATTTCTATTTCTTTTTCTTTTTGATAAATTTTCCGTTTGGTTTTGGGGGAAAAGAAAAGAAATGAAACAATGGGTTTTTGATTTGCGTTATGTTGTTATTATATAGAGAGATGGGAAACGAGTGGGTGACAGACTCGGCTACTCGTGAAGGTTTTGTTTTTGGACATAAATATTCACATGAGTTTAATTTTTTTAAAAATTTTATTAAAATAATAGGAGCCAAAAACAACAAGTAAAAGAAAGTTAAATGAGAATAAAATTTTTAAAAAATTATTTTTTAAAATTATTTTAAATAAATAAATAGTAATTAAAAGAATAAAAATCAAATCTAATAAAAAAAAGTTGAAACATGATAAAATTGAAAAAAAAAATCAATTTCATAAATTATTTTAAATAAAACAAATAATAATCAAAAGAATGAATATCAAACTTGATAGATAAAATTTTTGAAAGATGATTAAATTGAAAAAAAAATTAAATTTTATAAATTATCTTTAAAAAATAAATTGCAATTAAAATAATGAGGATTAAATTTGATATGTAAAAAAAATTTAATTAAGAAAATGATAGTAGAAAAATAAATAAAAATTAAAAGAACAAAAACCAAAATTGATATAAAAATCAAATTTTAAGAGACGATATTGAAAAACAATTAAAACAAAAGATTCAAAATAAAATATACAGCAATCAAAATGATCAAATTTGATATAATCAATAAATAATATGATTTTTTTTTTCACAATTTCTAGAAAGTGTATCCCATCTAAAATAAAAGAAAAACACTTTCTTCAAAACCAAGCTAATTTTTTCTTTAACCAGAAAGTTAAGTAAATTTTATTTATAAAGATTAAATTATCTTTATCGATGATGGATGGATTTTTTTATCAATATATATATTACCTGTTATTTCTTCTTCTTCTTTTTTTCCAATAAGAGATACCATACTTAAAAATTCAATCCTAAATAAAGACAAGTGATAGCCTCATAATTAAATAGAGTGTGAAATTCTTAACTTAATTTAACATATTAGGTAAAAAAAAAAGGGGGGGTAAAGCAATAAATATATAGAAAACTTGTAAAAGAATATATATATATATATATATAACAGGTAATATTTCCGGTTGCTAAACAATCTATTTATAATGCTACAAAGATCAGGTTTTACATGAACTATAAATTCTAATCATATACAAACTATTTATAACAAATAAGGATCTTATAACCTGAATTATGGTGCAACTAATACTTTCTATTTGTGCATTTTCTCATGATAGTTATATATATTAAAACTCTAATTATACCGTAATATTCATCAATATTGACTTATTTGCCTTTTAATTCGAACGCCAAGCTGACCATCAATGACATGATAAATCAAGCATTGCTTCTTTAAAATATAGTTTCATTTATTAATGTGTCAACCAACTAATCAATTTCAAAATGAAGTGTTGTTTGGCTTTGACGCGATGCTTAGGGTTATAAGAACTGTCATGCTAAATCTCTATCTATCAATTAATATTCAACTTTTTATCTTATGTATTATCTCTATAGTCACCATTGATATAAAGTGATGACCAATTTTGACCTTAAATGAGTATGAGAAGAATAAAGCTCTATTTTTTGGTGCAATGTCATTATGATTACTCATCTCTATCTCAAAAAGAATTTTTACCTCATCAATTTCCTTCATTGCATCTTAAATATTCATTTATTATACTAGAATTGCAAATTCACGGATATTAGTTGAATCCAATTTATGCTCTTTAAAAGGCAATTTGATTTGTTAATTATGTGACAATATTGTTGTCTTTTGATTTGTTGCTTTGTTTGATAATCACCACACTTGTAACGGGTTGAAGTTTTCTTCTATCGGGGTGAATTCATCGATTGTTTTGGTAGTAATATTACCTTTTTGTCCCTTATGGTAATCGAGGCAGCTTTTTTATTATATTGTTTGGGTGGCATAATTGCCATTTTTGTATTGCTCATTTCTTTTCTCTGGTTGTTGGCCTATAGCATTGAAAAACTTTACCATGTTTATGTTATTACTTGATATTTGAATTACTTGCATGGTTGGCCTTTACCTTCACCTTTTCAATTCATGGTGAGTTATTTTGTTCAAACTTTCTTATCATCTTGGCAATGGTGTTTTTTTCTTGTCATAACCTATTTTTAGATTATTCTTTAAATTCACCTTTTCTCTTTCAAAACAAAAATAAAAAATATATATTTAGAAGAAATTCAAAAAATAATAGTAGTGAGAAGATGATGTCAAAGCGCCCAGAAAATAGCTAAAAACTGGTTGAGGAGGTTCAAGAATACTAAAATTGAAATTTAACATTATATTTTTGACTGAAGAGAGACTTGTTGATAAAGAAAATTCAATTTAAGAAAGAAAAGATCAAAATTAGATGTTTATGGACTCAATTAAATTTTATTGAAGGTTTAATTGAATTTATGAAGGGTTTTATTGCAAGAAAAATTGATTTTTAAGTCAATTTGGGCTTTAATAGGAAGAACTTAAAGTTCAGGGGTTAAATTATAATTTTTAAGAGTTGATTTGATCAAATCATGGGCTTAATTGCATAAATATTGAAGTTTTATGGCCAATTAGAAACTTGATTGAAGAAATCCGAAACTAAGGACCAAACTGAAAAAGGCGTGTAAATAGAGGGGCTGAAATTGACTGAATTAGGGACTAAATTAAAAAAATTAGAAGTTTATTGATCAATTGAAGGTCAAACTGCGCAAAAAAAAATTATGTATCATCTGCTTGTAATCTTTTTTATCATCAAAGGTGGCTATGATGATTGGAAAATCGAAGTCCAAGTTTTTTTAACCCTAAAAGCCCAAATTTCAACGTTTGTTGACCTAAAAACATGAAAAATAATACATTATATGAACCTCTAAAATCTCCTTCATGAAAACAAAAGATCTTTAATTAAACAGAAAAAACTCAAAATCAATTCAAATAAAAAAATGAGTCATAACCTACCTTATTTAACATCATTAAATATAAAAATCGCCTCCATTAAATTTCTCTCTTAAAGACAAATCAAAAAACACTAAAATCATAGTTATTAGAGGTTAAAATTTGATCATCCAATAGCTTTTTCTCTTTCTTTTTTTTGTCAATGAGTTTCCTTGTCATCTTTAGACACGGATAGACTAGAACACAAAAAATAAATTTAGAGACTAAGACATAAAAACCCTAAATAATAGGGATCAAATATGAAAAAAGTGAAATTTGATGGTTGTATTGAACATTTTAACGTTATTTGAAAATTATAAGCAGGAGATTTTTTTTAATGTTAATTTTGATTATTAATCTTTCAATCTTTGTTTTAAGAACAATCTAATTTTTTTATATATAAAATTGTTCTTTAATTCAATGACAAATCTAAAATATATAGCAACGAAAAGAACCATGTAAACATCACTTACACGGATATAATCTAAAAGAAATAAAGTTTTGTGATGCAAGCAAAAAGATACCAAAATTTAAGAGATTAAGAAGGAAAAAAATAACTATAAATACTATATTATATTATGTAGATATGTGTTAAAAATCATTTAGAAACAAATATGCTAACATGTAAAGTAAAATTAATTTTAAAATATTTTTAAAATGAGATATAATTATTCTCTTTGAGCTTTTATAATAACAAAATTCAATTCAGTTACATAATAATTGTAAATCTTCCATAGAAAATTCATAATAAAATAAACATTAATTCATCAAAATCCATTTCACACCCCATTACCATGTAGCATGCTGTACATAATGCATATATATGAATCAGGATTGATAGTTTAAACTTATCATGATAAATCATTTTCAAAAATAAAAAATTAGTTTTTTTCTTTTCTTTTTTTTTTTTAAAAAAACCAACCTTTAATTTTGCAAATATCAATCTTTACTCACTGACAACAATTGAAATGTTTGCTTGTTCATCTCGTGAAAGTATTTAATTCCATATCGTAACCAATTCAATTAGAAATAATATAACTTTTAATTAATTCAAAACAATCAAATCAATGCCTATTATTCAAAAACAATTCAAAACAATCAAAAAAATTAAGGGGGCAATTGCCCCCTTTTACTCATATGTGGCTTCCACTACCCGTTTTTTTTTTAATGTCTGGCACTGCAGTTAGAAAAAAATTATTTTTTTATTTTAAATTAATATGTTTTTGATGTTTTTATATCATTTTGATATACTGATATCAAAAATAATTTTTAAAAAATAAAAAAATAATTAATTTAATGTGTTTTAGAATAGAAAACATTTTAAAAAACAATCACTACCATGTTTTCAATTACTTTATTTCAATGAGTAAACAAGTTTAAATGACGCATATTTTGATGCTATTGCAAATTTTTGAACGGCGTTTAAAAAAGAAGAAGGGAAGAGTTGGTTGGAAGAAATTTGAAGAAGTGGTTTGGTGACCGGAAATTGGGATCCATGGGCAGTGAAGTCAATGTCGAGCTTTCTGTCCGCTCCACGGCGTTTAAAAAAGAAGAAGGGAAGGGTTGGTTGGAAGAAATTTGAAGAAGTGGCTTGGTGACCGGAAATCGGGATCCATGGGCAGTGAAGTCAATGTCGAGCTTTCTGTCCGCTCCACGGCGTTTATAAAAGTAAAAAGGGAAGGGTTGGTTGGAAGAAATTCCATCGCATTAAAAGTGGAGGAATCATAGCATGCCGTTGTGCTTTTCTACATCATCGTTAGATTGCAAATAGAAATTGCCAGACATTGAATTGTATAACTGATTTTTCAAATAAGTAATATAGAAAATTTACTTACTGAGTATATTTTTAATTCAACGATAAAATATTTTTTTCTGAATGTTTATGCATCAATTGAAATAAAAAATTTATAAAACGCATTAATATTGACCCGCTGCTTAAGTTTTAAATAATAATAATAATTTATTTCTTACAATTCATGAAACTAGATTAAGTTTTTACATCTCTATTAAGTTTTGCTGTGTTATAATTTCTATTTTTAGATACATTCTAAGAATAAGTTTTATTTGAAAAATATTAAATTATTTTTTTAATGTTTTTTATGTAAAATACAAAATTAAAAAATTATTTTAATATATTTTTAAGTGATAAAAAAATTATGAATTTAAATTGTGATAGTAAAGAATAGTTATAATTGACATGTTTATAAGAAAAAAAGGTGTTCCATAATATATTATTAAAATATTTTTATGTGATAACATACTTAAAAACTCAAAATCTTTATTTTATACTTCTTGAATTTTGATTTTGTTCAGCTTTAATTTTAGGAGTTAGAAACTAAAAACTTATTTTATAGCCTGTTTGGGAGTATGATTACGGTTGTTTTTCAAATAACTTTTCGTGCTGAAATACATCAAAATAATATTTTTTTATTTTTAAAAAATTATTTTTAACATCAGCGCATCTAAATAATTTAAAAACAGTAAAAACATATTAATTTAAAATAAATAAAAAAATAAAAAAAATTTCAAAATTTTCCAAAAACGTTTTAGTACCCATCTAAAACGCTAATTTAAGCACTTTTGTAGAGAAAAAAAAGCTTATATCATGAAAAATTTGTAGCTGATGAGACACAAAAACTCAGTGATAATAAATGATCTAAAAGCTTATTAAACTTACTCCTATCATTTTGTCTATCTATCACCTTCTCTTCATGGCGTTGCTCTACTTTTTTTCAATAACCACATAGATCCTCTACTCTACAGTGACAACACGGATGCAGAAATATCTCTTCATATAAGCACCAACAACATCGCCGTGTCGACTAGGTTAGTATCAGGTTGCTGTTTGCGGAGGAAATTAGAATTCATATATTTTTATGTTTTAAATGTATTTTAAAAAAATTAAATTAATTTTTTTGTTTTAAATTATTTTTTTATATATATATTTTTATAGCGTTTTAATATGTTAATATCAAAAATAAATTTACACCCCACAGATATTAAAGTCTACATCTAGACCAAAAAAAAAACCTGAAATTTTTTTTTTTTTATTTTAGTCAAACCCTAATGGATGATTATAAACTCATTGTGATATTTATTTTTTCTTGAATTTTCAAAACATGAGAAAGATATAATTTTTTATATGAAAATACGCTTGGAAAACATTTTAGGATTTGGTTGTATGCATGAAAATAAAATATTTTTTGTTTTTTTTTTTAAGGAGAAATTAATTTAAAAGTTTTGAGATTTTTTTTTGAATTTTTTTAGAAAGGTTTCGAAAAAACCGGGTATTTAATATTGGATTTGTATCTTACAGTGTAAGTATACAATCCAATATTAAGCAAAACCGGTAAAAAAACATGCAATAAATAAATAAAAAATTTAAGGATTTTTGAAAAAAAAATTCTAATTTTTTTTTTTTGTCTAGTTATACTCAGCCCAAATATTGGGCTGGAAACTGGTCCAAGCCCACTAAATTTAGAAAGAAAGTGTCATTTGCATGCAGAATTTCTGGATGCAAATGGCTATGTGGCAGGTTTCAAGGTGGCAGAAGGAAGAGCATCCTTGCTTGGCTGGAGGTGGTGGCGTTGCCAGAGGTGGGAGAAAAAAGGGAGAAAGTTAGGCCGGCGGAGGGGGAAGAAAAATCTGGAAAAAAAGATGATTTTTTGCCAAAGTTTCACACTGATTTCTTCCTCTTTGGGGAATAGAATCCGCTTCTATTTATAGGGAATGTAAGAGGGACATGTTATCTTTACTGGTACAACTCTTGACCCTTGATTCTACCCGGAAGGATCCCAACCGTTGATTCAAATTTGCAACCATGGCCTGCAAAAGTTAACTGCTAAATTGTGGTTGAGTTGGCTATGGGGCACGTTTCAAGGGAGCAGAAGAAAGAGCAACCTTGCTTGGTCAGAGGTGAAGAGAGGCCGGAGGTGTTCTTGTCGTTTCAGGGAAGACCTGGGAGTGGTTGGTGGTGGAAAATGTGGCTGAGGCGTGGCGGTGGAGCTAGCCAATTTGGTGGCCAAGAGGAGGAAAAGATAGAAGAAATATGGCAGAAAAATGTTGGGCAAAGATGATTGTTTCTCAACTTTGGCTTCTCCTTTCTTCTTCCTCAGGTCATAAAATCCACCTCTATTTATAGAGGATGGAAGAGGGCAATTTTTTTTTCAATAGGGAAAAATTTCAACAATTCAAGGCTGCCTGAGTTGGTCACTTTAGACCGCGTCGGGGCCTCTGTTTTGTCATTCGGCCTGAACGGGCCATACCCGAGGATAGAGAGATGTCAATTGTCAGGTGATGATTTTTGTTCAGGTGTTGTCAAATTTGGTGGCCGTTAGAGTCATTAAATGCACCTACAAAGTAGTCTCCCTAAGCTGTCATTTCAGAGAAAATTGAAGAAGATGAAGAATAATAACCATTTTGGTAATGTTCATTTTGGTCCTTCAATTTCTGATTTATCTTATATAAACTCCTTATTGGCTTCAAACTTTCAATTATTTTCAATTTCACCCCCGGTTTCAACCAACTAAGCCCCTATAGTTCAGAGAATTTTACAAAATAGTCGTTCGCTGTGAATTTCTTCCATTTGACCCCTAATTGACCCTAAAACTTTATTTTTTTTTACGATTTTACCCCTGATTTCAATCAATTAAGTTGGTAAAAATTAAATTTGATCTCTTAAAATTTCAATCTTCTCAATTAAGCCCAAATTGAGCTTCAAAACTTAATTTTTCACCAACTAAGCCCCTAATAAAATTAATTTGACTCATTTAAAGTATAATTAAGTCCTTACACTTAATTAAATCCTTCAATTAGACCCAAATTAATACTTAAACATAATTAAAATTCAATTTGGCTCATGATTAAATCAAATTGGCCATTTAATCATTTAATTTGATATTGAATTTGTATTTTTCTCTATTTTTGAGCATAATGAGGCTACAATTAGATCTCGAATTTCCTCTATAATGGATGTTTTGAATTTGTATTGAATCACGTGAAATGCTTGCATTTTTCTCCAACAATTTAGTTCATGTTTTCTTAAGGTGTGAGGGAAGATGGATGATTGTTCCCCTTAATTTTTCATATTTC
>Ga0307509_10011008_pt1 | contig 11021 bp, 11 predicted proteins | sample 10_EM_MG_FD_202245 | JGI IMG/M metagenome (GOLD analysis project Ga0307509, IMG submission 202245) | Populus trichocarpa ectomycorrhiza microbial communities from riparian zone in the Pacific Northwest, United States - 10_EM | ecosystem: Host-associated > Plants > Roots > Unclassified | place... | reverse complement strand
ATCATGGAGACCATTCTGCGTATGCAAATGGTAAGCAAGACTCCATGCCGACGAAGATGGATCGTAACCAATGGACTGATGTGTGGGAGCACCGTCAGGTAATTTCATGGTGTTGCGATTCGGAAGTTGAAGTGAGATAACAGAATTGTCAGGGTCAAATGGTGTTCGCACTCTTAAGCAGAAGCTGGAGTTGTTAGTAGGTACTTAGTTAGTATGAGAACTAGATGTAGCCCGCGACCACCCAGACGCGGCATATTAATATCAAGGTGCCTCCTGAGCTGTTTGAACATCATAAAGCAACGGAGAAGAGATCTTATCGATATAAGTTTTTAGGCTAGAAAAATCTTTATCACTTTACCTACCTCTACTTTGAATCATTGAGCCTTCCTAGACAATCTCCGGTTACAATTAAGATTATCGGCCTGAGTTATCTCGCAAGACTTTGAGATAGGCTCCCGCCTAACACTAACGTCTTTGTCCCGAAAGTACCCTGGCCTCCTTGGACTGGCTAAGTACCACTAGGAAGACTACCCTACTACCCGTAGGCTAGGATAGACTTCTAGGTGCCGGAGGGACCATTTACGGGTGACCCCCATTTTGGTGGTTACCCATACTCCCCTTATATATCCTGCAAACGACATTCAGTCAGATGAACGGCGACCCTGTTCACGGTGTTATGGCCACTGCTCCAATGACCTCTTTTCACTAGCAAATGAGCAACTATGCAGCCGTCTGCCTATAACGCGCCTTCCCAACACTGGGGCTAGAGAGGGGTATTAACAAAACCCGGCCAAGTTCAATACTATGTTTGGGCCACCCCTACTCAGGTGTGGGACCTCCCCGTGCAGATATGTGTGCGCTCATGTACATCTAAGAGCCCCTAGAATGTGAGGCCATCTACCTCTAAGTTCTAGGATGACTTTGCCAGCAAAGGAAGGGTAACTTGGACTCTTCAGTAGGGTAACTGGGGTCTATGGTCATAATTGTCAAATTCTCAAGGTAGGGTAACTTGGCCCGCTTATGCCTTTAACTGTTTCAGAAGTCCTTCTGTCAACACCAAATCTTCTCCCGGAGGCCTGTGTATCCTGCCCATAAATTCGGTGACTTTATGCGAACTTATTCCCGAAAGGTTACCCTGCCTTGTAGAGTACCCAAGGCCACTTAACTATTCCCTAGGCCTCATCCTAGGTTAACCAGCTATTTGTATACGTAGTATACGAGACCATCCCACCTCTGGTTACCACTTGGTATACTATTTGGGCTAAGGAGATAGTTATTGTAGCTACCTATTTTAGGGTTGTTACACCAACTAAGTACCTATTAACAACTAGAGGGGTGGGTGCCCTGAATTACACTCTGTTATTATTACATTATAAACTAGCTCATCACCTAGTATCCTTCTGGAATCCGGTCACTAAATCCTCTACCCCTTTCCTGCTTTCCTGGAAAATACTCAAGCATATTAAAAAGTTTGCTAGAGCCAGCGTCCTGCAGAATAACCTCACAACAACCATTGAGGTAGCCCGCCACGCCCAGTGTTCCCAAGCGGCCAGTCTGGCCTAAATTATTAACCGCCGCCAAAGCCTGCAGGTGCCCAGGCAACCGCGGGGTAAAGATGATAGGCAACACCGGCAAAGCCCGCAGATGCCCAGGTAAAGCCCGCAGATGCCCAAGCAGCTAGAGATATTTTTCAACGCACAGGGCTTTCACAGCTAATCACTTGGGATGTGGGAGTGAAACAGTGAGTTTACAGCGTATTAGTAGATTTCGCTTAAGACCTGTAAGTGTCCTCTCCTGAATCCCAAGGATTGCTTTCATATCCATACAACGCGACCATGGTCTTTCCACTCATCCCTAAGCCCAATTATAATATTGAAATTCGTATATTACTTCTACTATATTAATCTTAACTGAGATTGCCTCATCTTTATCAAAATCTTATCACTCCCCCAACTACGATATTATTGTTATTAGATGCAGGATTTAGAGAGTACCATGATATAATTAATACAAAGATATCACCCTCTGACATAAGAGCCTCCAGTCTGAAATGCGTAAAGCCAACCAAGAGCTATGCGTGATTGGCTGTTTCAACCCTGACCCTAATACCCGGATATTTATTTTTAGGTTTGAGGGCTAAGGTTGACATACCAAATACCTGCAGGTGACCCAGGCCGGGCCCGGCTTTAGTTTTCGAAAGCCGGTTGCCCAGAGTCTGGCCTGGCCCTCCCTTAAAAAGCCTGGGTCAGTCCGGCCGTACCAAAAGCCGGAAGGACTGGCCACTTGGGATCACTGGCCTCGCCGGTGCAAGGGTCGACTAACTATTATGCCAACTCCTTGCAGGGTTAGTGGTGGGAAGTCCGAGCTTGGAATTCTGAGCTTGGGGAAATGGCGAGTTCTTAATGGATTTCATTTTTTTCTCTTTCTTGCTCTTTTCTTCATGTCAATTATCATTGTCCTCATAATCGACCATACTAGTCACAGGCTCACTCCTGTAAATAAATTATGCTATTAAGTGTATTAAATGACCACTCTTACTCTCTCTTGTTATTTCTTGATCTGGTTAAAGGGTTCCTTAGCTGTATCAATCGACAAGGAGCCAATTGGAGCCAATGAAATAGATGGCGTTGTGAATGAAGAAGGAAAAAAAAGGATTGTGGGAAGTGACAAAAAGAGAATGATTTCTGCCAGGCTCGAACCGGAGACCACCAGTGTGTTAGACTGGTGTAATAACCAACTACACTACAAAACCACCCTGATACAACCAAATACCCCTTTTCAGTTTGAATATGATGTTAAGTCATACACTAACACCCCACTCATAGGGTAATTTGGCAGTTACATGGCAAGTTTTCTCGCACTGTGACTTGCCCACCAGTGGATAGCTTGGCGTGCAGAATTTTCCACTTATAAGGGGCTCTCGTGTTTCCTTCCGGAAACAAGTGCAACCACACCTCTCTATCTCAACTACACCTTTCCATCCAACTACACCTTTCCATCCAACTACACCTTTCCATCTCAACCGACGTTCAATTATCCATGTAAGTATCATCACTTCAATTTCCCAGCATAGCAAACGGGTCACAACCGCATTTTCTACATTTCTTACTAACCTGTTTTCATGCACTAGTATTCTTCAACCACCTAACACTAAAGGTATAAAGGGTACGTCACCCCCCGCTAGAGGAGGTAAAGTTCTTTGATTTGCTTGGTCCGCGTTCCGTGAGTGAGACTATTTCTTTAATGGGTGATATTTGAACTAATCAGGATAGTGATCTTGTCTACCACTAAGCTAAAAGTGAGTGACAATCGGCACAGACAAAGCGATGCCTCCTAGGCTAGACAAAACAAGATCTAGCTTGGAACGGCTTAATGCCGACAAGCTCCGAGAGTTGTGCGCGAAGCAAAAGGTCAAAAGGTCAGGCACAAAGACTACTATGATTAATCGTTTGATGGCTTGCTCCATAAGCGAGTCAACCGCATCGTCCTCTATCAGCAAGTCAACCGCATCGTACTCTATAAGTGAGTCAACCGCATCGTGCTCTATAAGCGAGTCAACCACACCGAGTTTGAAAGGAAAAGAACTAGAGGACATGTGTCAGTGTGGAGTTATTGTGTTCACGACTACGAAAATCGCAACGGAACCTATCATGATTAAAGGAGCACAACAGGCGTTAGAAGACGTCCTCGAACATGAGGAGTTATTCGTGAAACGCGATCCTCTCCATGTAGGAAACCAGCGTGGCCTCTCTCTCATCAATCTTCCAGGTGAGATGGCTATCGTCAAAGCTGAACTCGCCTCCACAAAAATGGAGCTCGCATCCACAAAAATGAGAGTATTCTCCCTTGAAACCCGTACTGGAGACCTAACTGCATCGTTAGGTGCATATAAAAAGATCCGCCACCGCTTTATTGACACACATGCACGGATCAAAACTGCGAATGTGTCGGCACACACCAGAAAACAAATTCAAGAAGGGAGTGCAGCCGCCCATGGTGGCGACGTAAAGATTGATGCCGACCTATACCGTGAGGGTAAGCAGCGGAAGGATGTCGAAATATTCAAAGATTTGTATGGTATCCTCCCGCAAGTGGTCTGGTCATTCAGTAAGTAATCCTTCCCCTTGTTACAGGTCATATGTAGGCGAAACAGCTGGGATATATTTCCTATTGGCGCTCAGACACGTACAGATGTCTTGCTATATATTTCTTTAATCCCTGTTTTTGGGTACTTATGGCCTGGGAAAAGCATTGAAAATTACTTCATTATGTATAAATGCTAACTTAGCCAGCTTCGAGTCATATGGAATCGATCAACATCTTAAACGTTCACGCCGGAAAAAAGGCGGACCAGAGGCCCGGGGAGCTGATTGACCCAAGGTTTTCCAACCTTTTTTCCAATTTTATCCATGCCTGGACGCAATCCAATTTTTCGAGTGATTACCTGGGCCAGGATGTAATGGGCTCTGAAGAAGCAGCCGTCAATAAGGCGTACTGGGAGATCCAAAAATTCCTTCAGAGTGAACTGGAGAGGAAGAGAGAAGCCCGCAAGAAGGAAGAAGCCCGCAAGATAGCGGCGGGGGAGGGAAGGGCGTAAGGGAGGTGGAGGGAAGGGTGGAGAGCCGGGGGGGTTTATCAAAAGGTACAAACTAGAACTTAAGATTTGTGCCTCTGTTATTTTGCATACTGATATAAAGCATTGATAGGCTGTTGGTAAATTGGCTAGAGATTTCTTGTACGATGATTTCGTTCATATTAAATTCAGCCGTATTGGTAGCACTCACGAAGGTATTATTTAAGTGGTTATTTCTGTTCCAATGCTGATCTTGTCGCTCCCATTCTAATCTATGAATCGAATTGCCTAGGTTCTGTGGGTCGACGAAGCGAGAAAGAACGAGGCTATATACCATCTCTGGTCCACTGCTCCTCGCATGCACTCTTATCTTTATTAAGCACAAATGTGCTACCGACAGTCTAGATGACTATTTGTACAACAGTATGTCTCTTATGTCTGGGGTTTGACGAGGAGAATCGAAAGGTGAATATGTTTTAGTCTTGTTTTGCTACCGAGGTGCGGGGGCTGGAAAGACATTTATGATGAAACGAGAATTATTCTCAGCCGAGAGAAAAAAGGTTTCAATACTAACAAGCCTCAATGTCAGTTCGCTAGTAGTGGACAGGTTGGGCGACCAGGCCAGAGGAAAAACCACAGCCATTACCTGTTTCTTGCTTGACTTTGTAGCGTGAAAGGAGCAGTCTGTGATCTGTATTCTGGGTTCCTTACTGAGACAGGTCGTTGGCAGAATGGAAAGCGTTCCAGAGGAAATAACACGGGCCATTCAAGAGCAGAAAATGAGCATTGGTGGACAAGGACCACGACTGCCGGATATCGTGAAGATGCTACAGACCATCACCTCCTTATTGTGTATATTTATATGAATTGACGCTTGGGACGAATGCTCAGCAACGCATCAAATCAAGCTACTTAATTCACTAAAACAAATCCTCGAAACATCCCCAATCACACAAATATTCATCATCAAAAGCCCTGATATCCTGGCTGATATCAAAAAGCGTCTTGCTTGGCAAGTCATAAGTGTGTTGGTTGGCGCCAGCAATGCTGACATCATCGAATCCCTTCGTCTTAGGCTAGATGAGGACGAAACCTCTAACACCATGGACGAGAGTTTAGAGGCTGACATCCTGGAGAATATTCCCCAAAATATGTCTGAAATGTATGTAGGGGCAATGATACTAGGAACGCCACTGCACGCAATGGGCTAATAGATATGCATCTAGGTTTTTACTCATTTCCTTAAATATTGAGGCAATCTTACACAAACCGACAATCTCTCAAAGACCAGAAAGGCTAAGCAAAATGACAGAAGGAGTGAGGTTGGGGGATGTTTATAGTACGACAATTGAGCGGATCAAGGCGGAAGATGGCAAATCGGGACTAGGGATAGCGGCATTGATGTGGATCTGCCATGCCGAACGGCCGCCACAAGGGGATGAGCCCTGCCACGCCCTAGCAGTCCAGATAGGCTCCACGGATTTCAATGTTGGCAACATCCCTTCGATGTCAACATTGCTGAACTGCTGTCAAGGGCTTATTACCGTAGATAAGGAGGTATCATCTGTGCGATTGACTCACTTTACTCTGCAGGAGTATCTTTCCACTCATCCTGATATATTCACTAGCCCTCACTCGGCAATGGCAGAAATCTGCTTCACATATCGGAATTCCCGACAGGTCAAAGCCCTTTTGACCGCTCCTTCTTCTTATACTCAGAGCGTACCCGTTCTTCACTATTACTCCGTATACTAGGGAGTGCATGCAAAAAGGGAGCTCCTAGATTCACCGAGATCACTTGCACTGGAAGTCGTAAAGGGGCATCATTGCCAGATATCGACCAAATTACTTTTAGCCTAAACCAAGAATTTCTACCTCGGGATCATGATGCCCTCTTTCCGTTCGGTGAACTGCACTGCATATTATTCATCGGAATTGCTGAGGTTGTAGTTGGTTTGATAAAAATAGAATATTATGATACCAATGAAGAAGATTTTCTGGGTGGTAGACCGCCCGGATAGGCTGCCCGTAATGGACATGAGAAGGTGGTGAAAATTCTACTCCGGTGGGAAGAGGTCAACCCTGGCAAGCCAAATAATAACGACTGAACAGCACTCTTGAATGCCGCTGAGTATTGCCCCCACCAAGATTCACCAAGATAGGTTTAGTGGGGGAGAAGTCCACCGCTCCCCAACGTTCACATGGTGTACTACCAACTACACCACGAAACCGGTATAGTATACTTGTTCCCTACATGAAGGACTTAAACACAGGGTTCAGCAAACCGGGGAGAGGTCAGGCCAGGGGCAGGGTGGTGGTATGATACAGTCTCTACTGTACCAATGACGAAACTGGGCCTATGACGAACAGGGATTAATTACCAGTAATTCTTTCGTAATCATAACCTTGATGATTCACCTTTTTGCCCACCAAATACCCGTGTTTGTCACCCGCCCAATTTCGTCGGAGGTATGGTTAAGACTGTAAAGCACTTGCATAGTAGACCTGGGAGCTCTTGCCTGGGTATAATGCTAGTATGAGTATTAATTGGTGAGCTTGACCACTGCCTATCCCAAATGTTCATTCGAGCGAGTAAGCGAGCATGGTACTAACACGGAGGAATCGGAATAGGTCTCTGAGAGCACAGCTGCCCGCGAAGGGATCTTCGTGCCGACTTCAGCACAGGTTATAGCAAAGTCGATTAAAATCATCAATTTCTTCTCTGTGCCATTCCCCGTGCGCTCGGGCGGCCTTACCCCCTTCCCTGGGAGCGCAAGCACCTCCGACAAAATCCTCATTTCTCTTCAGAACCTCACCACCTTAGCACTCTCAGAATCAAAGGATCTTGTCTCTGTCGGCCCGGGGAATAGAGGGGTTAATGTCTACAAATTCCTAGAACCTTACAACCTCGCTGTTGTCGGTGGTAGAGTCCCTAGCATCGGCGTCGGCGGCCTAACCACTGGCGCAGGAAACTCTTACTTCTCAACCGGTCACGGAATGGCATGCGACAAGGTCGCTAGCTTCGAAGTCGTTACCGCAGATGGGAGCATCGTCACGGCATCTGCTACGGAGAATAAGGACTTGTTTTGGGCGCTTAAAGGCGGTAGCAATAACTTTGGGATTGTCACTCAGTTCGACTTGTTTGCCATCCCGATTCCCAAGGGGAAAGTCTGGGGCGGGAACACGTTTTTCTTATCTCAGCAGACTAACAATGTCACCGATGCTGCTCTTCAACTTCCTCTTCGGTGAGTACTCTCGTTTCACGCGAATGATCTAAAAAATTTCAAACTTCTAATAACTAGGATTTGCCCAGATATGACTTCCGAACCCTAAGCATTGGTGTCTCCCCGGACTTCTATCACGATATCACCGCCCTCTTTCAACAGACCTATGTCATGAACACCACCATCTCCTCTATCCCCGGGCTCTGCGTTACCTTTACCTTCCAGCCCATCGCCGCATCAACTGTGGCTCACGGCAAGGCCTGCGGCGGAAACGCATTGGGTGTGACGGAGAATGCCCAAACATGGCTCTGCTTGACAAACACCTGGGTGCTCCCGTCTGGCAACCAGGGCACACTCCCGCTCTCCATTAGCTTCATGAAGTGGGTCGAGGACCTGGTGAAAGCTAAGGGCCTGTTCGAGCCGTACTTGTTCCTCAACGACACTGGTATCGATCAGAAGGTTATTGCTAGCTATGGAGACGCACAGGTGAAAGAATTAGTGAAGGTTTCTAAGAAGTATGATCCTAAGGGCGTGTTTCAGAAGTTGGCAAAGGGAGGCTCTAAACTGCCTTAGACTTGGTAATGCGGTACTGTGGTTAGTTTTTGGGTCGCTGGCGTAATAAATTAGGGTGCATTAAGTATAATATTAATATTATATCATTATTTACTCTTCCAAGTCAGGTTTCCGTTTGTCCCAGCGTCTCTAGATAAATAAGGGTTTTAAGCAGCGATGTAGCCTTGTGAAAACAAACCGATCCAATCCTCAGAAGATGCGCAAAAGCAAAGCGATCATACACCCATCATGGGAGAGACGCATCCCATCTCGAGCCTTTGTGATGCTTACGTTTCTGCCCACAAAATCACCTACCAGTAGTGCAAGGAAAAAGCCTCCGAGTGAGCACCTGTGAAGCACGCGACGCCCCATCCCAGGCAATAGTATCCAAGAAGTTATCGCAGACGACCACACCACTGTAAGTAGACTAATTTCCTTTGTAATACAAAGGGCATCGTGATGACCAATGTAAGATGCTGCGATAGTACAAGGACAGACGGGCAGCGACCGTAGCACTGTATTGACTAAACGAAGTTATTCCGATTACTCTGCTTATGCTAGCATTCTAATATGCTTGAGTGGATAATACTAGTGTGGTATGATATGTTAATAGATCCCACAGACACCCAAGGCATTGGTTTCACGGGCTGAAAATGTCTTAAATGCGCCCACAGGTCTCCCACTGGGGGGCTTAATAGATTAGGTTTTTGGGTTGGGTGGGTCTTTCACATAGAGAATGCAGGTACTGGCACGATATTGTAGTAAATGCCTGGCTAATCCAAATTACGCGGTGATTATCTTACCCCATTTTTTTGCATTAAGCGGGGAAATATCCGATAATTATTGAACTCGAGTACCGTACTGTACTCCCACCGGGCTTCGGTGGGTGGTTGTTTTCCTGCTTGTGTGAACTTATATCTTGACATGTCTGGTGGAGGGGAATAAAAGCTTGGTATTATGATAAGGTGGTGTTGACGCCCCCACCGAAGTCAACGGTAATATTAGATCCCTGATGCCTGTGCCCAAAATTCCCATTCACCCTGTTGTACTCCCGAGAATCCTATCACGAGCACAGCTGCGCCTTGGGATAGAAACCCAACGCAGTCTCCTACGATTGGTTTAAATACAGAGAAAAAGAAAAAGAAAAAGTAGTAATCGTGTGAATGCTAGGAGGAAAGAATGAAGGAATGGTAAGGAAGAATAAGTACAGTATCCTCACTCTGTTAACCCCAAGCACCGCTATAAGAATTATGCAACCATGTCCTGAAAACCCGCAAGTCATCGAAACCACAGACACAAGTCAAATGCACAAAAGGAGAAACAATGGAAACGAAAAAGAGCTTCAAAGAAGCTTATAGCTAGCAATCCAAGACCTTGAACAAGCCCTGGGGGTGGCTATCTTGGTCGTCATCATCAAACCTTTGTAGATCGTGGTCGGTTGCCTTCTTAATCCACTTGACCAACTTACGAAAAGCCACTTCCCGAGCCGGGCTCCACTATGCCAAGGAGTCAGCAATGGTGGAGGCATGGGTGTTTATAGCTGAAATAAATTTTTCGCATACTAATAGTAGCCCCAGTTAGAAATACAAATAGTGCGATTGCAGAACACCTAATTATACAACCCCCCGAATACAGAGTCCCCAGGAGCGAACTGCGTATTCGAGGGGGTTGTGAATTAGGGTGTTTCACGATTGTAGTAGGAGACCCAAAGGAAAAAGGAAACATACTGAAAAGAGACTCTGCCTCTAATCAGGACAACCCGTACAGGGCTAAGAAGGTATCCTCATATTCAATTAACCGGTTCTTAAAAAGCCTAGCGTCCAAACGTACATCACGACTGTGTGCAGCAAAATTTCCGGAAAGGATTGTGGTCCTGTCGTCGTGTTTCCTTCGACGCTTCCGACGATGATAGGTAGCAAAGAATCGCTTGTGGATCTCAATAGCTGTAACAATCCTACCAGGGAGGGGTTAGTTATGCAACAGGTAACAAATTACTTACGTGAATATATTGAACTATCTTTATAGTTCTAGTTATTTCAAGTATCTGAGAGTGATCTTCTTTCCGAGATTAACTTATAATCGCGTCTTCGTCTCAGACTATATTATAGTCTTTTTATCTCACTCCAATCGGCTATTGGGGAGAGATGGTGAGGGAACTTCTTGTATCGTAATCTCTTTTCTCTTGAGAGAGATGTGAGACTGTCCTTGTCTTAACAAGGTCGTATTTGCTCTGACGCTTAAGAGCTAGATTGCTTGCATACAAGCGTGAGGTAAAGGTAAAGGTAAAGGTAAAGTTATATTGTAAGAAAGTACTTAGATGGTAGCGTGAAGAGCTCTAACTACTGTGACCAAGTTCTCTACTTATAGACTCTTCACGCCCATAACCCTAACCCTGGTGACTCATAACTTGAGTCACACGGTCCTATGACTCATAATGAGTCATGCCCGAAATCCATCAGATGACTCCTATGAGTCACTGCGCAACGTGCCGTAAACCAATCATAAAACATAAAACATATCAGGTGCGCAAAGCGCGTCACCTGCATGAGACTCGTGACTCATAATGTGAGTCACGCGCGAAAGTCATTACATCATTATGACTCACAATCGTGAGTCATAGAAACATCAACCAATCATAACATAACGATGACACGCAAGTGCGAGTCATGTGA
>Ga0307509_10011007_pt1 | contig 11022 bp, 11 predicted proteins | sample 10_EM_MG_FD_202245 | JGI IMG/M metagenome (GOLD analysis project Ga0307509, IMG submission 202245) | Populus trichocarpa ectomycorrhiza microbial communities from riparian zone in the Pacific Northwest, United States - 10_EM | ecosystem: Host-associated > Plants > Roots > Unclassified | place... | reverse complement strand
GGCATCATGCCCGGACTCAGTTCAAACTCTGATTCTGGACAAAATTCGTGGGACGATCCGTGGAAAGATGGAGCGAGAGCCTGCAGTCTGACAAGATCGCCGGGAAGGCTTCACGGACGATTGGGCTTCTGTGGCAGCAGAACTAGAGGGTCATAGTTCGACCAACCTTCCGCGATAGACCGCACCACAGATGCAAACTCCGAATAACCTGCACCTTGGGCCTCTGCCGGAGAGCCAAAACAGTTCTCAGGCGGCAGAAGCGTCTTTCGATTTCGGCACCGCGTCAGCAGCGGGCATTCTCAGATATCTAGATTCAGACCCTCTGAGTCCGGACTCTTCACCAGATGAGACCGTGGGGCTAAGGCTGGACGCCACAGTGAGCGCAACTCCGTCATGTCAGCTATCTCTGAGTCTTGAGATCTTGGAACCAGAACTCGAGGCAACAGTTCATAGTGACCTGGGAACTGAGGAGGAGGGAAATGGGGCAAGCGTATGAGAGGGTTCATAGGAAATGGTGTGTTTGTAGAGTAAGATATAGTAATAATTATTTTGTATTCCTAAGAAGACAGAACCAAAAGTGGAAATAGTAGAGCTCATCGCCAGAGCGTGAGGTGCGAAAGAAAATGCATTCCGGGAGAGGTTGCGATATCTTCAGAAGTAGTTTATCGGGTGCCAGAACACCATACCCATACCAGAGTCAGGATATCGCAGTGCAGAGAGTCTGAACATGTCATGTGTAAGAATCAGGGGACCCACCGTATTTAGAGTAAAATCTGGAAGAAGTGATCACGCATCAGGAGATGATGTATCAGGATCGTGAGATCCTGACGCTGGACCACAGAGCAGAGATATCTGGACGGGACGTGGCCAGATGAAAGAAGCCCTGAGTATGTGGGAGAGAGATCCGGCGTCAGGACGCAAGAGGACAGTATCAGACGACGTGGGAATTATGTAGTGGTGATCATGGGTCGCCAGGACGACAGCCCTGAGCACCAGACACTGTCAGGACGCGGCGGCAGGGGACCAGACGCTGTCAGGACGCGGCGGCAGGTCACCAGACGCTGTCAGGACGCACAGGGCGAAGAGGTCTGTGCCCGGGTGGTGTCAGGATTCAGGGTGGAAACAAAGGCAAATCAGGACGCAACGTCAGATCCACGTGGCATTCTAATTCGCGATTGACTTTCTGTGCGTCAGGTGCATCAGACGCACAGGACGCCCAGGACGCAAGCTAGTTTTTTTACTGATGTACCCAATCAAACGACCATCCTGAACGACATAGCAAGAGCCAGATACCGCAGCAAGATTCACCTAAGCGATGCTTACTTCCAGACCAGGGTTCAACCTGAGGACATTTGGAAGAACAGCTTGAATTCGCCCTTTAGGGGATTTGTTAGCGAAGTCATGCTGCAAGGTGATATGAATAGTCCAGGAACATTCACGCGCATCATGTTGGACCTGATGGCGGACTTCCTAGGGAAGTTTGTCTGGGTATACATTGACGATATCCTCCTATTTTCCGATACAGAAGAAGACCACTTGAAACAGATTGCAGCTATCTGCAACAAGCTCAAGGGAGCACAGCTTTACGCAAGCAGAAAGAAGTCCGAGTTTTTTGCACCTAGAATCGAAGTACTGGGACACATCATTGATGATGAGGGATTGAAACCAGACCCTGAAAAGATTGCGAAAATCAAGGCATTGACCACCCCCACCACCAAACGCCAACTACAAGAATTCCTAGGGGTAGTCAACTACATTCGCAAATTCTTACCGTATATAGCAACACTTACAGCACCCCTGACGGCGCTTACTGAAACAGCGGAGTTTGTCTGGACAGCACTGCATGATGCAGCCATGATGAATATTAAGAAGCTAATAGCAGGAGCTCGTATTATGAAACCTGTTGACTACAAATCCGGAGTTCCGATATGGTTGATAACCAATGCATCACTTTCAGGATGTGGAGCTTGGGTAGGACAAGGGGACACACCTGAAACAGCGAGACCTGCAGCACTCCATAGTAAGAAGTTCACTGATGCCCAACACAACTATGGAACAACCGATAAGGAAGCACTAGCAATAATCGATGCACTATCTGCATTGAATCACATACTCAGGGATGCTGAGTTTACGATTGTTACAGATCATCAACCCGTAACACGCCTCAAAGAAGCTAATGAGCTGAGCGGAAGAAGAATCCGCTGGGGTAACCTCATCAGTGCCTATACAGCAAAGATAGTCTATCGTCCTGGGAAGTGGAACTATTTAGCTGACGCTTTATCCGGCCTTCATGAAGAACCAGACAACAACCCTCATTACGCTAAAGATCCTACAGAAGAAGACGAAGACGACAGCACTCCTATCTATGCTTTATTCTCTAGACCTCAAGCCCTTCAAGTCATGTCACACTATGAACCTCTACCAATTTTTGGGCATTCAGAATGTGGATCAGCCTGTAGCCTGAACGAAGCAACAGAACGAGACGATATGGAACTAGAAGACCTCACCGGAGGTTTACCACCAATTATGGAAGCTCCGAGAGTACCAACCACCACGGGACCAGTCAGTACTGATGGATGGAAGGACAACGAGAGCTACCACTCTGGACGATCGAATGATCAGATCGAACATTCAGCACTCCACTAGCCAGCATGCAAAAACGAACACTGTGAATACCATGGTAACCACAATACCTATCGAGAACCAACAGTCCATATGCCTAGCAGTCCACCGATAGTTTACCCAGAGCTACCCGAGTCTACCTCAGCCTTACCACCAGTGTCTGGCTCACAGGTCAGTACTAGATCACATCCTGATCTTAGCGTCCTCAAGCGCAGACTCGAGAGTGCGGTACTCTGCAATCAAACTATGCGCCAGAAGTGCAGCGAACCCAACTGCCCCACACACAGACACCACCGCCAGCGTCCCCTCTATAGCAGCGCTTTCACACACTCAAATCCCATCATCTCAGCCATCAAACCACCTCAGCTCTCCTATCATGAAAGACGACTTTATGAGGTGTATAACAATGCAACGGATGAGGAAGAAGACCACCTCCCACCCCTGAAAAGAGTACAGGACGAGAGAGATGTTGCCCAGGCGACCACGGAATTGAAAGGCATGTGGCGAGAACAGATGATCAAAGGTTACAGGCAGGACCTTGTATGGAAACTGGCGAACGATTCTACAGCTACCGCAAGAGGAGGCAAGGCCCAACATTATAGTAGTGGCAACGGTCTACTCTACGCTACTACGAGAGGAGGAGAGAAATGTCTTTACATACCCAAAGGACATGCGACGAACTGCGAGACCCTGAAAGAGTTGGCTATCAGCGAGATACACAACAAGGGACATCACAGCGCTCAGAGAAACCTTCGATATGCTACAGCGTACCTGTTCTGGCCCGAGATCAGAAAGGACTTCCGAGATTTCGCCGCGCAATGCGAACAGTGCCAGATCAGTCAGGAACGAAGCACACTCCCTTCAGGAGATGCACTGATGCTACCTCTCCCCTCGCAGATTTTTACCTCTTATGCTATCGACTTCATGGGACCCTTGACCAAGGCTAAAAGCTACGACACAGTGCTAGTAGTGGTCGATAGAGCAGTAGGGTATTGCTGGTTGATTCCTACAACTACGAAGGCTACAGTAATCGCTACCATGGAACTACAGCAAAACTACGTCTTTACACCCCATGGTGTACCTACCTCGATTGTCAGCGATGCTGACCCAGGATTCACCTCTTGGTTTTGGAGGCAGACTCTGAAGACTATGGGAATTGAACACATCATGGCAGTCCCAGGACACCATCAGACGAACCGCCAAGCAGAACGCAAGATTAGGCAACTAAAGACAGCTTTGAGGACCCTTATCAACAGAAGACAGACCAACTGGCTTATATCGCTACCTCAGCTAGCATCATACACCAATGCTGGTTACTCAGAAACTATCGACATGTCACCATACAAAGCCGGGTATGGAAGAAACAATCCTCTACTTAGCACCTATCAAACCGCAGCGACCTCGGTACCTGCTGCAGAAGAGTATTTCAACAGGCACAATGAGCTTCGAAACTCAGCCTATCAAGCCCTCCAGCTTGCCAGAGTTCGGTCTCGGAGGACCGCGACTAAGAGAAGGACACCACGCTCTCCGGTATCCGTTGGAGGAGAAATACTGGTCTTTGGAGACATGTTCTCTACAGAATCAGGACGATTGAAGAAGCTGGAACTACGCTGGTGTGGTCCATTCACAGTGTTGAGTTATGATTATATTACGCAGAATTACACATTCAAGATGGACGCCAGGATGTACCGTCGAAGAGAGGCAGTATTCCACTGTTAGGTGGTCAAACCCTACAAAGAAAACAATGATGAACGATTCCCAGAACGGGCCAATATCAAACCAGCGCCAATCCTGATCAACGAAGAACCTGAATGGGAAGTTGAGGCCATCATGGATTACAGAGAACACTATGGACAAGGCCAGTTCCTAGTTAAGTGGAAAGATTACCCAGCGAGGGATAACAGCTGGGAACCCATCGAAGGATTGGAACATGCGAAGGAAATGGTACAGGCATGGTGGACGCATAACATGATTGGCGAGAAATTACCAGTCTACTCAGGTAGAATTACCATCGGATTTTCACCTACTGAGGCAGGCCTCACCGAATACGTGGACGAAGAGCATGTTGACAAAGGGTTTTGGGATCCTTACTTGGAATCTGACTACGATAGCAGCAATTCAGATTGAAGATGGATTTTGTTTTGAGCAAATAGTTTGTTATTTTGTTTTTGGGGTGTAACCGGTATAGGTTACTAGTTTAGGTATGGATTTGTTTTATGTATTTGTTTCAGAATACGAGTTCAGGAGACTTGTATGCCTTGTTAGTTTGTTTTATGTTTTGTTTTAGGATACGAGCTCAGGAGACTTGTAAGCCTTGTTATTTGATACTTGTATTGTTTTAGGATACGAACTCTGGAAGTTCGTAAGCCTTGTTTATTGTTAAATTGTTTATAAATTAGGTATCGTTTGATGCCTTAGGATTTGGATATGATTGATGCGAGATGGATTATCGCAAGTGTATTTAAAGACCTCTATCTCTCTGGACTTGGAGAGATCAGACTTCGACAGACAGAGGTTTCAATATACTTGGTTGAACAGTTATCTTCTATTCCGTTCGATTCGAGAATCTTTGAGCTTCCCACAGGCCTAAAGCACTTGGCCTTCTCTTAGTAGCTTTGATAAAAGTAATAGAGTCTATTCAATTACTTGTTGGCATGTCCAGTACTTGATCTCGTTTATACCACCGGTTTGGTTGGAGTCAATACCGATATCCCCTTGCAAGACCGCTACCCACAGGAAGCGGTTACAGACGCCCTATGAATCTCTCTACAACAAGAAACCGTCGATTAACCATCTCCGCCCCTATGAGACCAAATGCTTCGTTCACCTACCAGAGGAGAAAAGATCACCAGGAACGAAACTGATGCCCCGGGCGATCAAAGGATAATATTTGGTTATACCTCTTCCGATAAGATATATAGGATCTTTATCCCTTGGGACCATAAGGTAACAGAAACTCGACAAATCCATTGGACAACCAAGACGATAATACCGCTTGGAACAACCATGGAACCCCTCCTTGCCGAGGAATCCTATGCTACTGTCTACCCACTATCCCGTCCAATAGCTACAACTACCATTGAAAAGCCTAATGAGCAGAACCGGAGCGGACAAATTATACAACCAACATCGAAGGAATTCTCTTCCATAGAGCCCTCTAAGGAATTCTGCTCATCCGAGGATTCCCTTCCAGAAATACCTGAACAACCAGGTACTCCACCCTCACCTCCGCCGCTGGTCCAACAGCAACAACAGCAACATGCGCCTGTTGTACCTTCTGTGGAAATGCCTGGACCTTCAAGGCGTTCCGCCAGGATCTCAACAAAAGTGCAGACAAGCTATAAAAAGCAACTCCGTCATCACGTTCAACTTGTATCTAGCGTTATTCCTGATGAGAATCCTACCACCTATCGCCAAGCTGTAAATAGCTCACTTAAGGAACAATGGACCTCGGCTATGAACGATGAGATCAATCCTCTAAAGAAGAATAAAACCTTTGACGTTGTCAATAAACTAATAGGACGGAACATTGTCAGTAGTAAGTGGGTATTCAAAACCAAAAAGAATGCTGATGCTACTTTGGAAAGATTTCGAGCAAGAGCCATTGCACAAGGATTTTCCCAAGCCCCTGGCTTCGACTTCAAAGACACCTTTGCCCCTGTAATTCGTTATGAATCACTCGGACTACTACTTGCGATATGCACCAGAAACAAATGGCGACCGCGTGAATTTGACGTTAAATCTGCTTTCCTTTATGGTAAATTGAAAGAAGAAGTTTACATGCGACCGCCACCAGGGTTCAGTGACGGAGACAAAGTATGGAAACTTAACCGATACATATAAGGACTTAAGCAATCTGCGAATAAATGGTATGCTCTCTTCGCTAAATTCTTGACCACCAAAGATTTCACCGCATCACATCAAGACTCCTGCATGTTTATCCACAATAAGTTCGAATGCTACATTTCACTTTACTTGGACGATATTGCAATATATTCAGCCAGTACCACCCACCTAACCATTCGCATCAATGACCTGAAAACGGCATTTCAGATCTCGGACCTTGGGGAAGCCTCATTTCTACGCGGCCTACATATCACGTATACATCAAACTGTATCCCTCTTTCCCAGGAACTTTACATCTGTACTATCCTCTCGCAATTTGGAATGGAAAACTCGAATACTATATCCATCCCCTTACCAAAAGGCATTACACTTACGAAAGGGACTACAGAACAACCAAAAGATCAAGTTACACTATATCAATCAATGATAGGCTCCCTAATGTACCTCGTCACAGGTACAAGACCCGATCTCGCGTATAAAATTTTATTTCTCGCACAATTTTCATCTTGCCCTACCGAAGAACATATAAAGGCTGCTAAACACGTCTTTAGATATGTTAACGGAACACAAAACCTTGGCCTATTTTACCCGTACACAACAACAAACGCTATCAACGTCTATGTTGATGCTGACTTTGCTGGCTCTCTCCACACCAGAAGATCTACCTCCGGTTACATTGTTCTATTCAATAACTGTTGTATCTCCTGGCTCTTGAAGAAAAAAGCCTCCGTCGCCAAATCAACTACTAAAGCAGAATTTGTTGCTATGTCCTACGGTACTCGCCATCTCCGATTGCTTCTTAAAGGCCTGGTGGACCTTCACCTTCATGTTCCTATCGCTATGCATGCCGATAATACCGGTGCAAATTTCTTAGCCGTCAATCCTCATATCAATGTTCGAATGAAGCACATCGCTGTGGACTTCATTATCACACGCGAAGCTCTAGAAGACAACTTGTTCATTCTCCTTAAGGTTGACTCGGTTAACAATCTCGCCAACATCTGCACCAAAATCTTAGAGAAACCCGCGCATAAACGGATACTTGGTTTATTCGGCTGTAGATAATGTGGGGAACTGTTGAAATTTTCTGTATATTTCCTAGTATATTTCATGACACTACCGTGTATTTCTTTACTTATACTAGGAATTATACAGAAAATTTCAACAATATTATGACAGGTATTGTGTCTGAAGTGATATACAAGTACTGTGATGTCGCACTGAGCTGCCCTCTGCCGTACTAGCGCTCTACTAGAGTACTTGGCAGCCTTGATCAACTTCAAAGGGCATAGTGCTTTGCTTCACAGAATCTCGTAAGTTATGAGGCTGCAGGAAGAGCTTTGCCGGCCTATATCAAGACAGCGATGGAATATGTTTCTATGATTCAAGCTGGGTGGTCGGTTCATTTATAAAGCTTGATACACATGTATGTTTATGTACCGAGTCAGCGGATTCCATCCTAGGCACTCTAAGGTGCTCGTCCACCATAGTGAAGGGTTTAAATCCCACCGCAGCATAGCGATGGGTAGCATTTCTTGGTGATGCGGTAAACATCGCGTGTTGTTGACAAAATTAAGTGATATTGATTGGGGAGTCCTGAGACATTTGGGTGGTTCCACCAAGGACCCCGCTTTTTCCTCAGCCCCGAGGAATTCTAGGACCGCAGTCGACTACCTTTACCACTCATCATCTGCATACTCGAACCAACAGAAAAACGGAAAAATGTCCCAATTATTCAGCAATAACATCAACTCCTTCAACACCACTGTCAATAACTTCACCGTTGCTGATGATCGATCTAAGATCTAGCTTGGCTATCCCCGCTGAATCCAAAGTTACGGCATCAGGACATTCGGGACCGCCAAGTCGGAAATGTGGGGGAATGGCTCTTGCAAACCGAGGAATTTAGGAGTTGGCACGCTGGTAGTGGGGGATGCGAGTCCGATAAAAGGGTCTTGTTTTGCCATGGAGATCCAGGGGTGGGCAAAACTTTTATTAGGTAATAAGTGGATCCTTGGTGAATAAAAAAGGCAGGGTGGGCGCTGACGAGCTGTGATCTTAGCTCACTCGTGATAGACTGGTTGTGCGATCAGGCTAGAGGCCAAAACGTTGCGGTTGCATGCTTTTACTTTGACTTTGCAGCCCAGAAGGAGCAGTCATCGGCAAGCACGCTAGGTGCCATGCTTAGACAGATTGTGCGCGGACTGAAGGAGATACCAGAGGAAATTTCGCAAGCGTATGAGGACCATAAAAAGGTGATTGATGGACGGAGACTAAAGCTTGCCGATATTGTGAAGATGCTACAGGTCGCCGCTTCCGGGAGGCCCACATTCATATGCATAGACGCTCTAGATGAATGTGCGGCGCGATATCGAGTCACGATTCTTGACTCGCTGAACAAAATCCTACAAAGCTGCACGCGGATGTTCATGACTGGGAGACCGCATATCGAGCCTGAGGTGGGGAAGTATCTTGCTGGAAGGGTGACGGCTTTACGCATCACTCCGCAGAGACATGACATCATCTGTTATCTCCATCGCAGACTAGAAGACGCAGCGCCAGACGCCATGGACTACAATCTTAAGGAAGATATACTTAAGAAAATTCCTGAAGATATTTCTGAAATGTAGGTACAAGCAACAACACTGGAGAAGTTACTTCGAGTTATCCACTAACAAATACATATATAGATTCCTGCTAGTCTCGTTGAATATCGATGCGATCTTGCAAGAAACCACGATCCGTCGAAGGCGGCGAAAGCTCAACGCAATGACTGACGGCTTAGGGTTAGGGGGCGCATATGGGGAGACGTTAAGTCGGATAAAGGGACAGGGTGGTGAGAAATCAAGGCTCGGCATGGCCACTTTGATGTGGATCTCTCACTCGGAGCGGCCATTGAAAGTCGACGAATTATGTCACGCTCTCGGTGTCGAAATAGGGTCCCCAGATCTCCACAGCGACAATGTTCCTTCAGTTGGGACGTTGCTAACCTGTTGTCAAGGACTTGTTGCCGTAGAAAAGAAGGCCTCCACGGTCCGGTTAATTCACTTTACGCTTCAAGAGTACCTCCGGGCTCACCCTGAGCTTTTTCGCACGGCTCACGCCACGATGGCAGAGACCTGCTTAACTTATCTAAGTTCCCCCCAGGTCAAGACTTTTTCCACTAGTCCCTCTCGCGATCTACGGGGCACGCCCTCTCTGGAATATTCATCTCTATATTGGGGAATCCACGCAAAAAGGGATCTTTCAAAATATGCGAAACAGCTTGCGTTGAAGCTATTTGAGGGCTGCAGTAACCACATATCCACAAAGCTCCTCTTAGATGGCGAGAGATCCCGTCTCCACTTTCCTAGTTCCGATATAAATCTCGGGCTCAGCGGTTTACACTGTGCGTCTTTATACGGGATCGTCGAGATTGTTGCTAGTTTGATAGACGTGGGGGGTTGTGATGCCAACCAAAGAGATTGCATGGGCAGTACTCCTCTGGTGTGGGCTGCTTTGAACGGGCACGAGGAAGTGGTGGAAATACTACTCGGACGGAACAATGTCGACCCCAACAAATGGGGTAGCTACGGCAGGACCCGCTCTTGTGTGCTGCTTGGAAGGGGCACGAACGAGTGGTAGAGATACTGCTCGGACTGGCCAAAATCAACGCCGACACTCCAGAGTTGGGCGGCCGCTCACCACTCTTTTGTGCTGTTGAGTATGGGCACGAGGGAGTAGTAAAAAGGCTACTTGCACAGGGGCGACGTCAATCCCGACAAGCCAAATAACTGGGGCAATACACCGCTCTCGAGTGCTGCTGAGAATGGCCACGAAGGAGTAGTGAAAATACTACTCAGACGGAGCGATGTCAACCCCAATAAACAGGGCAACTACGGTCGAACACCGCTCTTGTATGCTGCTTGGAGGGGGCACGTGGGGGTGGTTGGGATACTACTCGGACTGGACGACGTCACCGCCAAACTCCAGAGTTGGGCGGCCGTTCACCACTCTTTTGTGCTGCTGAGCACGGGCACGAGGGAGTGGTAAAAAGACTACTTGCATGGGACGACGACAATGTTGACAAATCAGATAACGGTGGCCAAACACCTCTCTCGAGCGCTGCTCAGAATGGGCACGAGAGGGTGGTGGGAATACTGCTCGGGCGGGTTGACGTCAACCCCGACAAACCAGATAATAACGGCAGAACACTTCTCCATCATGCTGCTGTGAATGGACACAAGGGAGTGGTGAAACTACTGCTCGGGCAGGATGACGTCAGCCGTGATAAACCGGGTGAGGACAGTCGAGCACCGCTCCGGAGGGCTGCTAGACATATCCATGCGCGAGTGATAGCCTTACTGTACCGTCCAGCATCTGCTGCCCCCGGTACGGCCTAAGACGGATGAGGAATCATCTTCTCCCCGTCTTTCATGTACGGATCACCTATTAGGGAGGTTTTGCAAAGAGAATTCGAGTGCCAAGACCCCCGTTTTCTGTTGTCGCTGTGACAACGCGCCACATGTTGATGTGTTGATAACAAAAATTCTGTTATCCGGGATTGGTACCCAA
>Ga0307509_10011006_pt1 | contig 11023 bp, 6 predicted proteins | sample 10_EM_MG_FD_202245 | JGI IMG/M metagenome (GOLD analysis project Ga0307509, IMG submission 202245) | Populus trichocarpa ectomycorrhiza microbial communities from riparian zone in the Pacific Northwest, United States - 10_EM | ecosystem: Host-associated > Plants > Roots > Unclassified | place... | reverse complement strand
ATATCCAAAAATAAAAATAAAATTAAAAACATTAGATTTATAAGAACAAATTGAAAGCTAGATCTAAAATTTAAAAACAAATCGAACCTAGCTTTAAATTGTCACCATCGATGACATTCATGTAATCATTGGAGCACCATTTTTCACCAGAACACCCTTTTGATTCATCACCACCATCAATGTTTTTGGATGGGCAAGCATGCTCCAGGATTCATCATTATCCACTTCAAATATATTTGGAATCGAATGTTCAATGTAGAATCAAAGGAAGCATAGGGACATATTACAGCAAAATTACTTCATAAAAATTGTGAAAATGGTTTTCAGGTAATAGAAACAGTCGCCTGCAAGTTCTGATCATTTCTCTTGCTGAGGATAGAAGGTCAAAGCGTTTCTTACCCCCAAACAGAATAATGTGCTAATTGGGATTCTGGACACCCTACCCAAATTTAAAGGCCGCCAGCGAGTCCAGAAGCAAAGAAGAGAGAACAAGAACCTTGTTGGACATAAACAAATATTCAGAACAAAAATAAGCACACAGTCAGTGGTGGACCTGGGATCGTGAATAGAAAGGGTAAAATATTAAAGTATTTTTGGTCATTATCCAAGGATAAATTTTTATTTTGACGTTCTAGAGTTACAAGTGGATACCGGGTTGACATTCAAACAGCTACATCTGAGTTCATCTCCTTGAGAATCCGACAGTATCCATGGCAGTCGGTAGTGTTTTTAAATCCTGGAGTAAAATCTGAAAAGAATCTCAGCACTGCAGCAAGGAGTTGAGAATCATTGGAAGACACAGCTGCTTCAAGAAACAATGATGGCCGGACAGTCACAACCTGGACAATGAATGGACTGTTTTGTCAGGAACGATTGAAATCCTTTCCATCTAATATTTGAGCTTTAAGATAAAATTGCTTAACAATAGCAACTAAAGACATTTTCTCTTTGCTCAATTAAATACACAGGAGGTTTTATTCAGCATAACACAACATCTCCCCCCATGCTTCAACTGGAAACTTAAAAAAAAAGAAAAAAGAAGGAAAAGGAAATAAAGAATACAAAAAACTCTCAAAATAATTGATTCTCTGATCAATAAATGCACGCATGAAGTAAACGCAAAGTAATAGCATGATCATGAATGCAACAATAGCTGCTGCATCCATACCAAAGTTTTAAAAAACAACTCATTTAGCGAAGCACATTCACATCTATACCTGAAGTTGGTAGTCTAGAATTACCTTGTGCTTCCTAGCATAACGCATGGCTTCAAGATAATACCCATCTTGAACTAGTAGCAACACGTAGTCATGATGCAAAGAGAGCTGTCTCAGCATGTCTAGACCCAGCTTCCTAATCTGGGAATTTTGACGACCTAATTCTAGGAGCTGCATTGCAACTTCTTTTGAGGGTTCAAGAATCTGTAATGAAACAGTTGCACTCGTTAAAAAAGGGTTTAAACATAAAATAGAGAGCTTTCATGACTATTCAAGAGATTTCAATACTTCATAAGCACACTTTTAGATGATGTTTCAAAACCTTGTTTATGATGAACAATGAGAGTTCTGCATATCGCTCATTGCGTGCTAGAAGTTGTATTGTCAGCACATAGATGTTTGGTTGAACTTTAATCTTTTCTGAACTTGCACTGCAACATTGGAAATAAGTCTGTCATTAGGTGCGAGCCTAATATACATAAGAGATATCAAAACGAGCAAAAGAAAAAGAAAAACAAAACTACATCAATCTTTCCCAAATACTTTTTCATTTCAGTTCATCTTTCTAGTCACTCGCCTGGCTCAAGTTACATGATAGGTACATGAACCATCAAATACACACTTTCAAAAACCCAAGTTCCCCAGTCCATTGGATGAAAGAAAATCACCAAGTTGACTATTTTCTGAACTGGTCCAATTGAGAGATAATTACCCAGTCAGCAATTGTTTCTGCATTCTATAATATAACAACAAACCAACCTGCATTATTGTTGAATTTTATTATGCATTTCACTTAATTCTTTTTATATATATTAACAGGAGCTCAAACATACTAGACAAGGCACATTATCTTTCTTTCATGTTGTACCTGACAGGCTGGCTAACACAACTGCAAAACCAGAATGGCTTAAAGTTACCCAGTTCCACATTATGAAGTAGCTTTGCATAAACATACACGCAGTGGTTGATAAGAATATGATATCACTTTCCACATATGTAAGACCCATTTTAATTACATTAGAAACATTGCAGAGCTGTGAGTCAAATATAAAGAATGACATACCTACGAAGAAACTCAACAATGATGGCAACCAAGTAAGATGGGTCCCCCACCATCTCTTCCTCAACTGGAGCAAACAGTAAGCTATACATCTCATCAGTTGAAATTGCTGGAGACATAAGTTGAGACTCCTGCCTTTCAGAAACACTAGCATTTAATGGACTGTTGCTTGGTCCAAGATTCTGAGATTGTAAAGATGACGGGTGAACTTCAGAGCTAGAACTCTCAGCACCACCTGATAATTTCTCCTTGTTCACTTTCGGGTTTGCTTTTATTGAGTTGAATTGGGTATTGTCCTCAGAGTCCGAAGTTGAGGAGTTTCCAGATCTATTCGGAGATTCATTGTCAACTATGGCACTAGATTGGTGTTTGGTGGATGTTCCATGTGCATCAACTTCTCCTGTAGATGCACTGGCACCAGATCGGGGGATACCAATTTGTGTCCCAGCAGAATGTGAGGTTTTCTCTGTTTTTATTCCCTTGAGATAACTGCCTGTCTTTAGTGACAGGGAGTAAGACATAAGCAGTATATCTATCGCCTTGGCAACCGTGGACACTGGTCTCCTTTCAAGAATAACATTGCGTGTTATTGCCAAGCACAGCTGCTTGGCCTGAAACACAACAATTAGCCCCAGCAAATCAATAAGAGATCATATTTAAGAAAGGCTATTGAATGAATGCAATAAAGCATAAAAAATAAATCCACTTTGTAGTAACTTCTCCTTTAGCTGATTCTCATATATTTTATTCTTGTCAAAATGACCAGTGGTGGATCCTCATAGAGACAGGAGGGCAGCAGCCTCCCCTAGGATTTTCATTTACTTCAACAGTTTGGTTACAAACATTTAAGTCGCTGTATTTTTCAAATTATTCAATCCAGTCCCTGCATCTCCAAATTTATTTGCAATTGGTCCCTTGGTTTCAATTTTACTTCTTCCTTAAAAGAGTGTTTTCAAAATATTGTTTCCTTTCTCACACACAAGAATAGTGTTTATACAAGATGTTCTCTATATTATATCATCAAAATTAATACAAAAATTTTAAATTTTAAACTGTTGTTTTTTTGAGTTTTGACAAAATTTGTTGTCTAAGATTGACATGCGTAAAATTGACTGCCAATACAAACTTCGAGCTTGTACTTTAGCCATTCTCTTGCATCCCTAAAATTTTATTGAAGATCCACCATTGAAAATGACTAATTTAGGTTTTGGGTAATTGATTTCATTTTCTTATAAATATCCCTTACAACAATGAAAGAGCATATCAAAATGTAAGAAAGGCATCCACCTTACTAGCTTCCAACTTCCGTCGTTGCAAGAACTCAAGCACTGATGGAGCTTCAGAGCTGCTTGCAGAAATTGCCTGCAAGCAAAAGAATCTAATTTCAAGATATCATTTATGCGGGGAAATAAAAAGCACTATAGAACAGGTTAAACTTGCCTCCAAGTCTAAATGGATCTTCCATAAAAGCTTATTAGAAACATCACATATAAGGTCAGGAACAAGAAATGTCCAATCATCTCCGTAAATAATTGCTTCAGAATCACTTATGCTGGCCTCTGGAATTTCAATATCTTTTGCAGTAGATCGAGAGGAAGAAGTATTAGACCTGGGGAAGCCCCTAAACAGTAGGGGAAGTGGAGCAGAAATGGGTGATCGAGAATCCGCAAATATGTCATAGAGTATTACAACCTTAGCACCCACTTGATGGATAAGAAGTACATTATCAACCACACTAACAGCAACTTTGTTTGAATATATTGGCAAGGAACCCTGCAAAAAAGGCACATTACCATTTCAGATTCTAGCAACTGATTTGTGTCTTATTATGTAACAAGTCTAGTATTTAGATGACACAAAGAGGCACAAAATACTTGGAAAAATTGGGAGTTTCAACAAGTTGGTCATAACTATATGAATGCTATGATCCATGGAAAGGTACTCCATACATTAATCAGGGAACAAAAATCAGGTACAGGAACACTCATTCATGCAACTAACAATTTACAGATAAGTATCAAGTTCAACTTTTCACCTATTAAATAGAGTGCAACAAAGCATGTTCCTCAACTCTACAGTCACCTTCCAAAATTCTACCAGTTCTGTTCTTGAAAAAAAATTAGGTGACTAATTGTTATTCACAAAAAATCCAAGCTTACCAGAGACAGAGAAAAGAAAATAAGAGAAAGGAATTACCTGCTGCACAACAGCGTCTCGATAAAATCTATAAGAATGAAGTAGCATTGCAATTCTGTCAATTTGCAAGCAGTAAATCCTCCCATAGCTGACAATGTTGAAAAGTTTTAACATCAATATAAGCAAACAAATCATTCTTTTCTTGGTGAAAAATGTCAATGAACAAGTTATATGTATTAAGCTACTAGCAATCGGAGTACCAAATAACCTACATGGTTGCAATATAGACATCTTCATCTGCTAGGACAGGCTTGCTGTTAGCCTCAGATTTGGCCATTACCATCTCAAACTTTGGCAAGCGAACAATCCCAGCAGATGAAAGCTGAACAAAATAATAACAAACTCGTCAGATTTTCAGAAGAATCTTCAAGTAAAGAAAGTGATCATAACCATGGAGCAGCTTTAACTGATAGCCATTTCAAAGTGTCAACATTGAATAAGCTCTTCTAATACATGCCCTAAAGAATTGAACAAGTCAGCATCTTCTCGACATTCTTTTATAGAAACCATAGCCCATGAAATCAAGGTTAATGCTTGATTTTTTAATTCCAGAAATGCTATGTACACAGTGCATGGCCCAAAAACATTCAGCCAATAACCAATTACAATTGAAGCCAATGATGAAAATTTGGCATACCTGGAATCCATTGAAGGTCTTGCATTGCATTCCTGAAGCAAGAAGAACCAATCGACTCTCATGTGTATATACATACCAGCTCACATTCAATTTCCTTGTCTCTACAACATTAAGTGATTTTGATTCAGCATCACAGGCGAGCAAATCCAGCCCACTGCAATTAAAACTCCAATTTAGTGAAATCAAAAGGAAAGATCTTAATGGCATATAAAGACTGAACCAAGTCTGGACAAAATCGAATAGAAGTGAGTGCTACTAAAGAAGCTATTGCTAGAGAAACTTTCTATCTCTATCTCTATTTTTTTTTATTTTGTTTGAACCAATAGCCATCTGCAAACAGCTCTGTGCCATAAAATGCCCCTAACATTGCATAAACTCCAAATCACACTCAGGGGTCTCCTATATATATATATGAGAGAGAGAGAGAGAGTTCTGCAATGAAGATCTCAATTTTAGCATATTAGAAAACAGAATTTCCTCGTCTCAGTAGTAACAAGCCCATCAAAGGTGTAGATAGCGAGGTATGGAATTTTCTGGTATTATGTTCAGGATGGCTAGATTTCAAATTTGAATCTCACAAAGAAAAATTATGGCTGGAAGTTCAAATAGAACAAAAAAAATACAAATCCATTTCCTTCTCACAATACCCAAGTTTCAACTGATTCCTTTTTTCCCCCCTCTCTGAGCAAGAATTGAAGGAAAATAAACACATTGAAGAGTTAACAAATTTAAAACGAACAAAATATGTTTTTTTTCTTTCATAACCACATTAAACAAAAAGAGGGCGTCTTACCTGGTTTTTACTAGTACAAAATCGCACAGCGGACAATCTGTCCAAAAAAACCCCAGTATACTATCTGACTCTGGCTTACACTTGTGACAAAAGTTTTGTCCAGTTTCCCTATGAAAAAACTGTATCTCTAGACTGGATCTCTGGATTGCTATGATCTTTGCATCCAAAGAATACCGTATAGATAGGATAGGCCCTTCACTTATTGAATCAGAGGTAGGTGCAACATGAGGATCAAAGGGTACAGCTTTCCATGAAAATACCTGAATTACCAAAAAAAATATCAATTTCAAAACAAATAATCCACAATCATTTAGAATATCATGTCAATGAAAATGAGCTTTGAATAGCTGATTTTAACATCTGATTACCTGATCAGATGTTGGAGAGATCAGTAGCTTATTTCCATCATCATAAAATAAACCCCTTGTTCCTGGCACATTACATCGTAAAGGAGGGTGCTGAATATAAACATGCGACAACCCTCCAGACCCACTTGAACTAACACTAAGCTGCGAACTTGATGCTTTCGCAGACATCCCTGACCTAAATTCTTCACCTCTCAAATTCAAGCTACTAAGATTATGCTTGCACTAGTCAGTGTCTGCCCACAAGGTATCAAAGATATGAGACCCTCAAGCCTTTCCTCTAATCTGCCAAGCAAAAGGATATAAATTTGAGCAGATCCTAAAAAAAGAAGCAAAATAGCAAGAATGTTCACTTTCTTCAAAAACTCAAGCTTCATACTGTATTCTGCATGCAATTCTTTAGAGCAAGAAATTCTTTCAAACACATATCACGCTCAATTTCTGGAACCTTTGCCGCAACACATCCCCCGTATTCTTTTGCCTACAATACATATAATCAATATATATATATTCAATCAAACTAACACTTTACACTTCTTTCACATCTATCAAACATAAGACCAAAGAACACGTCTTTTCCACATTCCACATTTACAGGAACTAAAACAATGCTAAAAAATTGATGTACAGTGATTATATATATAAAAAATATCTATACTTGATTTCATAAACAAAACAAACCTGGGCAGCACAATTAACTAAGACTCGTCTCAGCGTAGAAGTAGTATTCCTTTCTTTCATCTCCACAATACTGTAAATATGACATTTTAGCTCAAGAATTTGACCAGATGATTAACGATTCATAAAACCCAAAACAAAATCCGAAGCAGGAGCGAATCCAATAAATCAAAAGGGCATTTCATAGAAAAAGAAAAGCAGAATTGACGAATTCGATTACCAAGAATCAGGAAGAAAATGCGACAAAATAAGGGAAAATACCTGGAGAGGTAGACATCGAAAGGTATGTAAGAAAATGAAGCGCGGTGGTTTTTTTTTTTCTTATTTATTTATGTTGACTAACATCGTTACAGGCGGGTCGTATGGGCTGAGCACAGTCTTGGACTCACTGAACCGGGCTACCGACTCGTGGTTTTAATTTTCTCTTTAGGGCTAGTAAATTTCATTATCGCATTTGAGATTTTTGGAAATTAAAGAATTGATATTATAATTTTGTTTTTGGGAACTCAATTTTCTTCCAACTTTCTCTCTACCTCTCGTCTCTCCCAAGTCCCAGCCTCAAGTCTGACCTAAGAAAGGACCTCAGCCTTAAGCAAAATTTTCTAAACTTGAATCCATAAGTTTTATCATCTTTCTATTTTTCTTAAATAGTTAAATGATACATTTGCTCTTGAAGTCAAAATTTTCTATAGCTTTGGTCCCAAGGTCTTTACAACTTTTCATATTTTTTTTTGTAATAATATTGTTGTAAGAGGGGTTGTTCAATAATTGACTTTATATATATATATATATATATATATATATAAAGGCTTGCACATGCTCCATCATGTGAAATGCTCCAGTGCCTTTTGAATAGCATAAGATGTCTTCTAGAATAACATTAGATTCATCTCGACTCCCCTTCTGTTCAAGTGCGATGTGTGTTATAAATGGACATTCGATTTGGTGCATATAACTTTTTTTTTTCTTCTCTTTTTTTTTTGATTTTTACACTAACCCGTAAAAAATAAAGCAGCCATTCACTTTGTTATTTTTTCACATTTAAACTATGCTCTTTAATTACTATTTATTTTTATTTGAAATGGTTTATGAAATTAGATTTTGTTTTTAATTTCATTCCCCTTCAACTTTTTTTATCTTTCATATTTGGTCTTTATTTTTTTGATTGATATTTGTTTCATTTAAGATTAATTTTAAAAGTTTATTTTATATTTTATAATTTCATCTTTTTTAAGTTTTTTTTTTTAACAATTTGATCTGTATTATTTTAATTGCTATTTTTTTCCCTTGGTAATTCTTTTATATTGATCATTTTTTTATTTATTTCATTATCCAACGTTTAATATGTTGAAAATTCATCCTTTTGATTTAGACCGGGTCTAGGATTTCACATGCTGCCAGTTCTAGGATTTCACAGGCTACCAATTTAGAAAATTAACCCAAGTTTAAAAAATTCATTCGAGCTTGCTTGTTTTTTTTCCTTCTTTATTTTAAGCTCATTTTTTTTTTAGTTTCAACCATCAACATTTATTTTATTAAAGATTGGACTCTGTTATTTTTTATTTGCTTTCTATATGATTTTATACTAATTTTGATAATGACCTAAGTTATCTCGAGTTTTTTTATTTATTGTTCTTTATTCAATTTAGCTTTTTTTTTAGAAATTTGTTTTTAAATCAAATTAATTTAATTTATTAAATATAAGCATGAGATGTTTATCTCATGCTATTTTGATTAACTTGTTTTTTGGTTTGTTGCTCTAATAGCACGTGCAACCTCTTTTATTGTTGACATGTAACCTTTTGTAATGACGTTTGAACCATCTCGATAAATGTTTTTTAGTGGTTGAGCAGTGTTCATAACAGAGCGACGATAAGTCTCTGATTGACTTTTCTTTCTTCTTCTCTCAAGCATGACTAATTTTTGTCTTTTTTTGTTTGTGTTATTTATGAAGTTTTTTTAAAATTATATTATTAAATTAACAAAACTTATTAAATCCAATTAAGTAAATAATCTATATATCAGATTTTTCTTATTTAAAAAAAAAAACACTTTCGACTTCATATTTTTTTCATGTTAGAAAAAAGTTTACCCAGCACGCTATATGGCATGACTACCTATTTAGTTATCCTTGATTTTATTTTTCTGTCCATGCCAGTTTCAAAATAGGCCTCGTAGGAACTGCATGTATGGGCTCAATCTAACTGGAATTTAAAGGAACTTCCTTAGAAGAAAGAAAGAAAAGGGAAGATTGCATCTTCCTAGAACAAGACTTTATGTTATTTAGAAGAAAAATTAACATATAGTCCTTCAATTAATTCTAGGATTGAGCTAGGCTTGTCACTATCTCATTTAATATGGGATACTATTTGGTAAATCTTACCATTTCAAGTTGTTAATACTTCCAAAATTAAATAAATTAATTATACAGAAGGGTCCCATCCTCCTAATTAACCAAAATAACAACATTCATATAAGTTTTACTATAATTTCATTTGTTTCCTTCTTCTTTTTGCAATTTCTCTTTAATTACTCTATACATCATCTTTTTTTAATCCAAGCATAGGTGTGTTAGTTATAGTTTGTTTTTGTAGCTGCGAAATGTTCTTGCAAAAAAATATTTATTTTTTACTTTAAATTAACTTTTTTTTTATATTTTTAGATTGGTTTAAAAATAAATTTTAAATAATAAAATATATTATTTCAATGTATTTCAAAGTAAAAGCTATTTTAAAAAACAATCGCTATCCGTAAAATATCTTAGGTGTATGCTTCCTAATGCATTATTCAAGTCTTCAACTGTTTGTTTAACATTTAAATCAGTACTGGATAAGCCTACAGAATTTGGTTCTTCATTCGTACAGTTAGCACATCTCTATTATTTGCAAATTAACGATGAAAATAATGTCAGTTTAGCTGTTTTTTTAAGTATAATTAACATTAATTATAGAATAAATAATTAATTACAGTTGTCATTGTTAAATCAAGATATCTAGATCTAGTAAACCGATTTTTGTATATTGATTAACATTTTAGATCCTGATTTAGCTTTGCCTAACCCTGTTCTTCCTCTAAAATATTCTCTCACATGCGTTTATCCTTTGATTAGATTAACTTTTTCTGTTTACCAGTAAATCACAACCACATGCATGTGGGAGCTACAAGGAAGAGAATTCTATTTAATTTACCACTCGGCCACTCAGCAAATTGAGCGCCGTGTGTTGGAGTGTGGTTGTGGTTTTTTTTAAAATATTTTTTACTTGGAAATATATTAAAATAATATTTTTTTATTGTTTAAAAATTATTTTTGATATCAACGTATTAAAATGATCTAAAAACACTAAAAAAATACTAATTTCAAAAAAAAATTCAAATTTTTTTTAAAAACATAAAAACAAATAAAACCTTAATCAACAAGTATCTTTCACAGACACGACAACTATTCTGATCTTCATCTATACAAAATGAGCTACGATTGTCCCATCCTTCTTAAGACACACGAAACTTTGTTTTGCAGGCTACAAACCTAGACCAACTCGTTATCGACAACGAAAGCCCAGACTTTCTTGAAGCATTTCCCGTGACTTCACAAGGTACGTCGTGTGGGGATATGTCTTGAAGATTTTTTTTTTTTTGGTATAAACCACGCGGTGTCCTGGATACTGGTCCAGACTAATCTACGCTTGCATCAGGTCGGTCCACAGAAGGATAAAGTGCTCCCCAAAAGAGGTTCTTCATACACAAGGAAGGGTCGAACCCCTGACCTTGCTTAAGGGATGAGAGTGCCAAACCACTTACACCGTGCCCTCTTGGGTATATGTCTTCAAGATTTAAGTGTTTGTTAAAATTTCGAATCGAAAGTTTTTTTCAGGTATTTAAAAGGAAAATAACGATTCTTTTTAAAAGTAATTTTTTTTAAATATATTAAAAAAAATAAAAAAATTATAATTTTTTCAAAAACACTTTTAAAACATAAAAATAAATATTCTATTAAAGTTATCATAAAATCTCGAAGATGCCAACAACAAAGGTTAATAATGATAGAATTTGCTCAACCATATTATATCATTATCAAAG
>Ga0307509_10011004_pt1 | contig 11024 bp, 15 predicted proteins | sample 10_EM_MG_FD_202245 | JGI IMG/M metagenome (GOLD analysis project Ga0307509, IMG submission 202245) | Populus trichocarpa ectomycorrhiza microbial communities from riparian zone in the Pacific Northwest, United States - 10_EM | ecosystem: Host-associated > Plants > Roots > Unclassified | place... | reverse complement strand
TGAGATCTTTTTGACTGGTCTTAAGGTTTTGTCTAGGTCCTGGCATCTCAGACGATTTTTCCTCTCGTCTTCGCTCGCAAGTCCTACGTTGCTCGGTTCTATTTCATCACCCACCCTCCCACAACCTGTTGTACATGCGAATTCGTTCCAAAAAGGCGCTAATCGCTACCCGACGTTTGCAACCAATTCCACCTTCTCTACCAACTATGCCTCCCAAGAGCTTTTTAACCACACCTCAATCCGGTGTCGACGACGTCGCCGAAAGCTTCGACGAGTTGTCGGTATCCAATTCTTCTCCACCCGAGCTTGTTGCCCCCGAGTCTCTGGAGGATAACTCTGAATCCGAGGAGGAACGTCCACCCGCAACCGAACCACACCATTCGAAGGTGATCGGCATCACCGTCTCCGCTTCCTCCCATTCCTCCAAAAAAGACATCTGTCTTAAGGAAATTCGGGAACTGGCCGCGTCTCATGGGTTCACCATGACAGTTTTTTCCCCGGTGTCCTCTAGGCCCAATAGCCCTTTACCTGCCTGCGAGTCCCGTTCCCCTTCGCCTACCCTCCCCGGCTGCCCACATAACGCTTCCCATCACGTACGTTGCCACGATAGCAAGGGCAGCTATTGCGTGGTTCGCAGGTCTAACAACGGTCCCACCGAGGTTCCGAGGGCAAACCCCCGCAGCCCGTTTACCAATGAAGACCTCCAGAAGTTGTTCTCTTACATGAACAAGGGATGGTCTTATGCTTAGGTACTTTAATTTCTTTTTTGATTAGCTCTACCTCTCGTAAAAGTACCTAGATTTTCGGCTAGTCTCAGCGCCGCCGTTATCTACTGTTTTTTGTCATTCCAGTCTCCTAATAAAATTAGGACTTCGGCTGGTCACAGCGCCGCCGTCGTCCCTTGCCGCTAAAACCTTTCGCTTCTTAAGTCCGAGCCATCATTGGTGTTTCCCACAGACTTTATTTTCAAGTTGTCTATCTCTCTCGCATCGTTCCGGGTTTACTGTTGAAGTTCAGGAAAGAGTTGGTCTTGCGACCTTCTCTTCGTGCTGAATCTCCACGATGAACGGTAGGATTCACATCTCTTACTTTTAGGTCAACACTTCTACAATACCTCATGTCTTCGGCATTTTTTTCTCCCGAAATCTTCCTTCTTCTCCTGGCTATCAGTGCAACTTACTAGTGCTCTTCTACACCCAACGACGCGACCACCGGTCATGATCTTATTCTGTATCTTTCCATTAGCTGGGCTCAGGTGGTTTCGCAGGCCAAACTGATGTTAAACTAATGAAACCAGTTTGCTAGTCCATCTTCTCCGATCGTTCACTTTGCTTACCCACGGAATGACAACGAACAATATGGAACATGCACTGGACACCTCATCATTCAATCGTACATTGCTTTAAGGAGTACAAATCCGCTTGATATCAGAAAACTTCGTCCATCGCCTGCTCAGCCCTTGAGCTTGTCGCCGTGAAAAATACATCTAAATCAAGCCTGGCTTTCTGAACTTGGTCCCGTTCACTGTCAGAATTCGCCTCTAGCTCCGAATTTCTAAAAAGATCTTTCAGTGTCATCTTCCCTTGCTCGTAGCGGTGTTCTGTTTCGATCTCTACGGCTTGTTCGATTACTGCCATCTGGGACTCCATTTCCTGAAGAAATTCACTGAGTAGTTCGCACGTCATGTTCCGGGACTCGGGGGAAAGCCATTGCGAAAAACCTCCGAATCTCTTGGCATTTTTTAGCAGATCCATTGGGTACTTTGCCTGTTGAGCACGAAATACCGCAGGATGCTCAGGGCCATAATCGTCCATAAAAGTGGTGGGAGCGCGACTCCACTTCAATTTTTCAGCGTGCTCCTCTGAAACACAAACTGCGTCGCAGTCGCTTAGGAGCCCAATTTCAGCCAACTGAATTAAATCCATATGTCAGATCTCAAGGCGCCCTTATGCGCACGTGCATAGTTTCTCCCACTCACAGTTCGGAATTTCGCTCCAATGACTCTGGTTCTAATATTATGCAGCTTAAAATAAGCTAGGATCGACTGTATTGTTTCAATTCCGGGGTGCTTGCTGGGATTTGGATAGGTGGTCTTCCTTTTCCGCTCGTACATCTCGAGCAACTGTCGCAGGATTTAGCAGTGCATTCGCAATCGTACTGTTCGAAGTGTATTCACCGGTCCGACTGCGACTGATATAGCTGTCGCCTTCGCCTCCACGCACGCCACCGCGTGTATCAGACCCGTCACATAGTACAGATTGATTTTGATCCCATCCTTCTCCAGCTGTTGGGTGGCGTATATACCGGCTTCCGTAGCTGGAATCTGTCGAGCCAGACGCGCATGCAGTTGAGATTTACTCTGGGCAAAGGACACTCACGCTTATTATAATCTCGTTTCTTGGTACGCCTTGCTCTCGGAGTAGTCCATACATCCCATGTGCATTTTCTATCAAGTAACTCGTGTCCGCATGTTTTCGAGGGTCTACCAGCCCAAAGTGCGGTCCGGATACACGGTCGGAGATCGCACTCGCAAGCTCGAGGATCTGGGTGAGGTTTTAAGTAAAGCCGTAGCGAATATATGATTCGGTCCGCTGTGCCACTTACGAGTTGATATAATGTCCTTGTTAGACATTCCCCCCGCGCGGTAACCCATCCATCCCTAAGCCACATTCAGTTGACAGTAAACGAGCAGGCAAAAAGAACTCACTTTCTCCAGTTATCAGAGACCTTCTTGACTGCGACCCAGATGTAATAATCGAGTTGCTTTGCTACGAGTGCTTCATAAACCCCTTGAAAATTTAGAATTGCACCTGCGAAGTCGTGAAGTAAAAGTGCTATATTTAGACCTGATAAGATTGGTGTCTCGCGAACTAATAGAATGACAGCTCACTCTGGAAATGTAGCGTGTCTGCTAGAATCGCCGTGTTCTTCTCGTTTAATTTCTGATCGAGGCCCTCAATCTTGGCGATGCCTCGAGGTCGAGTTTTGGCTAGCATGTCAATTTTGAATCTGGGCAGCCTGGAGCGCACTGAGCACTAAGATATAAGGGTTTGTTTCGAGAAAACGGGCATATATACAGCCCATGGCCCCATGGCCCGCGCACTTAAAGCCCCATTGAACAATGAGCTGAGTTATGTATGTGGCATAGGCAACATTAATGGGCCTCCATTTTTTGCTTGGCCCTTCTTGAAATGGACAATGAAACACATGGTCATGAGCCACAATTGCTGGGAGACCGTAACTTAACAGCAGCAACGTTTTGCATCTAATTCTACTGGAAAGGACATCCTCACATTTCTCCTATCACTAAAGCTGGCTGGATCATCAAAAAACCAGTGTCGTGCAGATCTGGTGGCTGCGACGTCGCACTTCGGATCTTCTGTCCCACGATCACTTAGAGTTTACTTCGGTAAATGAAATTACGAGACATCGATCGTCATATCAGAGAAGCAGATCATGAAAGGTGCCAAAATACAACAGTGAAAAACTACCAGACTATCTTACGATGGAAAGCAATTGCACGAACGTATCGGAATATTCCAGGAGAGATTTCATTAACTGTTACCGATGTAGGTGGGCGCGTTCCGAAGAGTAAGCATGCCAATCCATATTGGCATGACTTTGGCTGTGAGTGCTGGAATAGGGATATTGTATTGAAGAGTGACTCTGAGCCCCCGACTAGGAGTGAGGTATCAGCAAAAAATCGTGTATTACATTCAGAAACTGACGTGGTAATGGTCGTCTTCCACCTTCACCGAGTTGTAATGGCTGGCTGACTGCGAGTAATTAGACAAATGATGGGAATCGCCAGATATGTGTTGACGCTGGTCCAATGGCAATTGTGTGGACGTTTGCATTTGAGTGGGCTGTAAGAAAAAATAGATACGTTACTAGGATCCAAGCCCCACTCCGCGAAGTACTTCTCAAGAGGAGGTAAGATGAATTAGAAGGGAAAAATACTCGCCGAGAATGGAGGGCTTGACGTAGCGCTCGACCCCGACGGTGTATTGGGCATTTGAAATGGGTACAGTGGTCCCCCTTGACTGGCACCATGCCCATTGGAGTTCGAACCTAGATAGCTATGTGGTATTTGTTGGGGGACATTGGGAATCGTCAATGCGGGTGGTCGAGAATTGGATTCTGGCCCGTGGGGTGGGGTCTCGCTCGGACTCTGCAATATTGTCAACCACAGGAACCTCAATGTATTGAAGAATGGACACACGAGATAAACTCCCTCCTGGTGACCAGATTTGCGACGTTTGAGAAGATAGTCCTCCCGGTCACAGTTTCGGCTATCTTGGTGAGCACTCCCAAGACGACGAGACGACTCGTAGGGGAGATTTCTGGAGTTGGGGTCGGTAAGTAGTCGACGAAGTTCGTCATTCTCCTTTTGCAGACGTGAGTTTTCTTGTTCGAGTTCTCGAATCTTTAGCAGGGGCGGAGGTAGGGCCGAGACATGCTCGTTGGTACAGCCGCTGGCAATCTGGAGCTTGGTCACGGTTTGTTCCAACTGTGCAGCGATGTAAGGTCCAATGGAATAGTGGGAAGACGAAAGTATCGACCTGCTCAATGTATGCCTTTCGTTTTGCTCGGTGTCGTGCTTGGGCCTTTGCATTACGGCTGCGCTCAGGGCGTTCAGCATGTGCCGTATAGCTGCCTACCGAAGACATCAAGAGTGTAATCGTGTAACGTAAGACTGTGTGCCGGGGGAATGGGGATCGGGGTTGCAAAAGAGATTTGAGGAGAGCCTCGAACTTATATCGCGGCCTGCCCTTTGTTGGCTTTATGAATTCATTCTGAATGGGTTTCGAGGGACCGCTTCCCGAGCTAACTCACCTTCCTCGATCTGGTTGCAAGGCTCTGGATTAACGTGACCCTGCACACCCGTACCAAACCCTTGGGTTCCGGTTGAATATTGGAGGGTGACCTTGTTCAAAAGCCTTTAAGATCCATCTTCGACCTTCTTTTACTGCCTATCTCCTCAAGCGGGATTTATTGATGTAGAATTATTATCCATGCTTGTTAGCCGTCTGCCCGTTTGTCATTTTCAACCTTTGTTACTTTACTGGCATATAAGGCATGTCATCGGGAGCGGCAACTTGCGGCAGTTTGGGTCGTTTGAACCACGAGCGTCGTGCGACTCGTGCCTGAGAACAGTTTTGACTCTCCTGTTGATCGGGGATCAACACAAATGCTTCCGCGACATCGACAAAAATGTTGCAGAGATTCAATAATTCAAACCCCGCGAACACTCCCAAACCCCCCTTTTTCCCATCAAGAATGACTATCCAAATGGTTTAGTGGCGCTCAGCCTTTCCATAACTAGCTTGCAATCGGCCGCAAAATCGATGCGCCTGTTCTCAGCTGTGGTGCTTCTACACGGCCACGGAAACCATGGGAGATACAAATCCACCAATCGCACATATCCGAGTGTTTCTCGTCAGCTGAGCTTGCTCGATGGTTCCATACTTACCCATTGACTATTCACCGTTGTCCGGGCCTTGCGCTACTATAGGTGAGTTAAAACACTCCATATTGGAAGGTCCTGTTCACCTCGCGAGTCATTTGAACCCATAATTAATCGAATCCGAGCTTTTCATCTTGACTGAAAATAATGGGTGCTTCAGTTGCCTAAATTATTTAGCTTGAGAATTCAGTTAGTTACTAGTTAAAGAGTCCTTGACCATGGTCACCTGAGTCAACCCCATATCCATCCAGTCCCGCTCGCAGCGGTTGAACGATGGAAAAGTTGACTGGAGGGCTAGTCGTGTTAATATTCTCTACCTACGCGTTGCCCCACCCTTCCCGGTGGTCACGGCCATTCGATAGACCAACTTGGTTGCGAAATTCTACGGTGAATTTCGGGCCCAAAAGTTCTTCGTTAAGGTTCGTTTCGACGTTCAGAAGCGCCCACTGCGGTACTTTCCGGAGAGTCCACGAACAGGCGTCGATTGGGATCTAACAATGATGTTCTGAATTATAGAGATGTTTATTAAAGTTGTGACGAAGACTGAAATAAATCCCATTTTTCTCATTAATGACCGATGTGCTAATGTGAAATTCGCTGAGCTCTGAACTGCAAAGCTTCAAGGCCTCTCCCTGTCGTTCGAGTCAAGAGAAAACGGTGACACCTCGGGAGGCTTAACCGGTACAAACAATCGGAGCACGGAACGGTGTGAATAGCGTGTCCTTATTGTGTTTGAAATAATTGTATCCAGGGACCGCAACCACAAAATCGGAGCACAAAAACTCATCCAAAGTCACAAACACAAAGGGCATGGGGCTTATCATGTTCTTGTCGAACAAGGGTCGGCGGCTATGCTTGCCACTCTGCCTTGGCGCTCCTTTTTGGTCAGAAACACTAATTTACTTCCGTCAGGACCCCCGAATACTCAAAATAAAAATAATTCGGACCTTTTTCTTAGCATCAAAAATAAGTCGAAATTTTTTTTCCTCCAATTGTCCGAAATTGTCGCCATGCCAAAATTGGAGATCCCAACCTTTGCAAAACTTGGCCTCTAGCGTTTTGGACTGGTGGATGAGCGTGTACATCAGTATGGGGCCTGTGTGGAAACATTCCGGGAAAGTCTTATCCAAGAACCACCACTGTATTCTATGAAAAGAACAGGGATTTGACATGCGTCGGAGCGTTTGATTGTCACCTCCCCTGAAAATTTTATTTCACCCCCACGACGCACTAGTGCACATGAAATTTGATGTATTGGCTACATTTATTTTATGCTGCATGTAGAATTGGAAGGACGCGGTGTGATCAATATTTTTTTTTAAGAAAAAAAATGGGAGCGCCATTACCGTTCAAATTTCCGAAATAAGTCACGCAAAACAAGCTTTGCACTGATCACAGGGAACGGATTGTTTAGTCCTCCTCATCAGAAAGAATTAAGCGTCTCCGTCGGTGAGGATGCGAGGACGACATCCCTTCGGGCTCGACACTCACATGTCGTGACAAAGGAGAGCTAAAGCGGGTTTCGGGTGCGGACGATGGTGTTGGTGAAGATGGAGGGGGTTTTGTTGCGCCAGATACTTTTGGTCGAGGACGTGGACGGGGACGAGGACGGGGTGGTTGTCTCGAAGGTTGGTCGAAAATAACATCATTGGGCGGCATATGAGAATCCTCGACGATCTCCACGTCATCGTCGCTATCCTGCATCTTCTCCATATTTACATCCGAAATTCCGTTACCCATAGCTGAGGCTGTAGACGACCTTTGTTTCTTCTTCGGTCCCTTCTCTCCATTTTTTTTGCGGCGCTTTTTAGTACCTGTCGCTTTCATGGTCGGCAATCGACTTGTTCCTTCAGTAGCGACTGCGATTTTGACCTTTTCGCGCTGCATCTTTTCTTTCTCAAGGAAGGCGTCCATATCGCCATACTCTTCGTCGCTGTCCTGAATGAACTGGGCTGATTTGTAGATTTCTTTTTCTTTTTGCTTCTTCTCCGTTCTCTTCTTCCTGCGTGGCTGGTCGCCTGAAAACACAGCGTCGTCGTTGTCGGAATCAGGGGACGGGGATCGCCGCCGCCGCCGCCTCCGTTTCTTACGCAGGAATTCTATCGGTTTCTTTCCATCAAGGTCGAAGGGTGTTTCAAGGAATTGGTTGATGACGTTGAGCGTCCTTTGCAGTTCTGTCACGGCGATACCCGAAGGGACATACCATTCCAATTCGTCGGCATCTTTGTTTCAAGGGGTCCATTAGCGTTCAACTTAATCCAATCACCCGACCCTTACCTTCATCAAGAATGTAGAACTTGGACAATCGGAACATAAGCTTCAGGTTGGCGTTTTTTGTAGCAGCATCGGCTTGTTCTTCGCTGACATATGGAATTACTGAACGGTGGTTCAGCAGGTAGACGAGAGATGAGCAAGTATAAAATTGCTCACAGTGGTCAGTGAATTTGGCTGACGCTTCTGCTGAAGGATCGTTCAATCGTAGGGCGACTGCAGCCTCGTCTTCGCCTGGTTCAGGAGAGCCTTCATCGCTTTTCCTGTCTGTTTCTTCAATGATACGGGAACGCTGGCCAATAACTAAAGCCAAAATCTGCGAGAACCAATCGGGTTCACAAATGGCGTAGAATAACTTTATGGAGTGGTTCGCACCTCTTTCGTCCACTTGACGAGGTCTTCTCGATTGGCTTCGACCAGACTAGCAATAGCAATTCCAAGTTGGTCACTCCATGAAAAACCTTTCTTGATTTCAACATCTTGTGGGAATCGAGTGTCTTCAACGGTTTTCTTCTCCCTTTTAGATTTCGCCTCCGGTTCCCAGCTAGAATACTGCTTCCAGTGCCCGCGGTTCTTGGGGAAGAACGCCTGCCGAGTTTGTCCGTGCATCGTGAGTGAAAGCCTGGCAGGTAAAAGACATTTCATACCTCGATGGCCAAGAACGGCTCCTTTTCCAGCGCCTTGAAGAACTGGCGCAATATGAAATTAATAAGATTTATGAGGTCCTTGTATGGCTGCTCTCGTGGTAGGGCCTTCTGATCTGCTAAAATTGTCTTGAAGAGGTGCAATGTGGACACCTAAAGTGTACGTAAAGAACACAGCACCGAGAAGAGCAATGTTTGTCAGACGGGAGAAAGGCCACAAGTCAAACAAACGTACACCACTTACTTTAAAAAAAAGACCCTCTGCTTTGGCTTTGACGGCTTGCCGATAAAGCAAGCTCACGACTCGTCGCATGTTCTCTGAAGATGCAAATTCACGGAAACGAGCCAGGTATGTCAGGAGGGTCTGCGTAATTTCGGCCGAAGCGAATTTCTGGAGACTTGGTCAGCGGCGAAGCTGAAACTGAAACTGAAAGAGTGCTCCTACAGCCTCGAAAGCCTCGAAGGTGAACAGAGTTTCGTTGATGACATCTTCATCTTCTTCCTCTACTTCCTCTACGTCCGGAATACCATCATCTTCCGACACGCCTAAGTAGGATTTTAGCAGGAAAACTGACAAGAATTACATAAGAGTTATTCACCTTTTCTTCTGCGTTTCTTCTTCGACAACTTTTGCCTCACGTAAGTTTCGCTACCCTTCTCTTTACCCCACTTCTCTAGCATGCGCAACAAAGTATATGCCAGATAGACACTTGAATCGAGGTAGACCAGCGACTGCGTGCCGGGCTTGTACGCCCGCAAACTGTCGAGGGCAATATCGAGGACCTCACCATTGTAAATTAACTGTTGTTGGAGCACATCCGCGGATTCCTTCAGCGTGGGGTCAGTTATCTCCGAGCTCGACATTTTATCAATGAAGAGGAGGAGTTGCGTCAAACACTCTATTCCCGCCTGAAGCTCGGTCCATAGTTTGGGCTAAACGTTGATTGTCAGTATCACCTTGCTCGATTGAATATGAATATCCCCAAGCGAGATGTAATTAAAATAAATGCACAAAATCGACAGCGTACCTTTTCTTCGACGGCCTCTCGCATGCGCTTTAAGACCCATACGATCCACGATCGTTCCGTAACCTCGGCCACGAGGCCAAAATCCCATTTATCCTCCCCAACGTTTGACTTATGCTCTTTAGACCGCATGGCCAGGAAAAACTCCAGAAACCACTTGGTCACGAAAAGTAAGCGGAGGTTATCTTTCTCTGTAATCTTGGGGCGCTCGGATCTAATATCTTTTAATAAAGCCGAGAGGAAAGCTTTCTGATAACTCAGCACCATACTTCACGCACAAAGGATCGGTGACTGACGATTGAAGCATCCTTCGACAAATTCACTCGCAAATTTTTGAAGAACCACCCTAGCCTCCATGGAGAGATTGTCGGCGACACCCAGATCGTCGAGTTTATTCGCTTTCTTGGTGGTTTTCCGCTTGGTAATGTCCATGATGCTTCCCGAGTCTGTGTTAATCGCTTGTTGGCGATGAAGGACGAACGCCCGTGATGAAGAAGCTACTGGCTGGGAATCAGCCGCATTGATTTCACCCGTGGATGCTGGAGGTCGCTTATCGGGGTTGAGTTTGACCGAAATAGTCGTCCCAAACCGTGAATGGCGAGAGGTAGCCTTTCTAGCGTGGTCGCGACGTGTCCGGTCCTCGAGGGCTAGAAGTCGTTGCAAGTTCTCTGCTGGTTGCTATTAAAATGGATTGAACGGGGAATTCTTTAATTTGAAGCAAGGAAATAGAATTACCTTTGCTTGATCGACAGCTAAGGTACTCGGTTTTACCCCTCGGAAAAGAAGATAGAGTATTTCAAGAACGAGGGTGTTCCATCCATTGAAGAGAGGGTCCTTGTCTGAATTAGCAGCGATGGTGAGGAGGAGATCGAGGGTATTGGTTTCGGAGAGGGCACGAATCAATTTTGATTGAAGGTTCGATAGTTCTGCCTGGTCTGAGCTCAGGTGCGAGTTCGAGGGTAGGTCCTTGATGAAAACGAGGTTGCGAATAAGATGAAGCACAACATTTATGACCTGTCCATCACGTTCCACCCGTTCTTTTGGAGGTTTGGCAAGTGGAGGCAAGATGATACCAAACATCGCCTGTATAACACCGGGTTTTAACAGCGCAACTTTATAGTGGAGGTGGCTCTGCAGCAACTGTGTATAATCGGTGCCTTTGTCCAGCTCGTCGTCCAGTTCCTTCAGTTCCTCCGCCATATCAATAGGCCAAGTCATGGCTGTCATGAGGTCTACCGCCGATATTGCTCGCTTGTCTTCCACTAGCCCCTTCCCCGCCGTCTCTAGCAATATTGGAACCAGGTCATTGGGAAGAACTTGCATTTCCCAAAACAAACGTGCGACGGTACGTTCGTCATCGGTGTCGTCCTTCCGCCAGAGCTTCTTCAAATCTTTGAGGCATCCGTTTGCTTCGTCTCCAATCACGTAGTTCTCTCCTTCGAATCCACCTAGTGCATCGACAACGCGTCCAACCACGGGTTCCAAAATGGCTCTGCGATCAAAGTACGCCTCGCCCTCTCCATCGGATTCCCCAGATGAAATCTCAACAATTTCCCTGGACATCGTAAATGTGTTATCGGTGGCGGATGGGGTAGCTCGTCGCCAGCGTGTAGAGTA
>Ga0307509_10011002_pt1 | contig 11025 bp, 11 predicted proteins | sample 10_EM_MG_FD_202245 | JGI IMG/M metagenome (GOLD analysis project Ga0307509, IMG submission 202245) | Populus trichocarpa ectomycorrhiza microbial communities from riparian zone in the Pacific Northwest, United States - 10_EM | ecosystem: Host-associated > Plants > Roots > Unclassified | place... | reverse complement strand
CGAGTCGTCGCTTCGCGACATCCAGCACGACGATGTCTCCGGTGCGCACCTTCGCCAGCGGACCGCCGGCGGCGGCCTCCGGAGCGACATGCAAGACCACGGTGCCGTACGCCGTGCCGCTCATCCGCCCGTCGCAGACCCGCACCATGTCGCGGACGCCCTGGGCCAGAAGCTTCGCCGGCAGCGGCATGTTCGACACCTCGGGCATGCCCGGGTAACCCTTGGGGCCGCAGCCGCGCAGCACCAGCACCGAGTCGGCGGTGACGTCGAGGCCGGGGTCGTCGATCCGGGCGTGAAAATCCTCGATCGAGTCGAAGACGACCGCCGGCCCCCGGTGCGACAGCAGCCCCGGAGTGGCCGCGGCCGGCTTGATGACCGCCCCGTCCGGCGCGAGGTTGCCGTAGAGCACGGCGATCCCCGCCTCCGATTGCAACGGCGTCTCCCGGGGGCGGATCACCTCCCGGTCGTAGACGCGCGCGTCGTCCAGATACGACACCAGCGGCCGCCCGGTGACCGTGATCGCCTCCGGATCGAGCAGGTCGCGCACCTCGCGCAGCACCGCGTGCAGGCCACCGGCCCGGTACAGGTCGTCCATCAGGAAGCGGCCGGCCGGTTGCAGGTCGACCAGCAGCGGCACCCCCGACCCGATCCGGTCGAAATCGTCCTGCGACAGCGGAACGCCCAGCCGGCCGGCGATCGCCAGCAGGTGCACGACCGCGTTGGTCGACCCGCCGAGCGCGGCGAGCGCGACGATCGCGTTGCGGAACGAGGCCGGGGTCATCACGGCGCTGGGCCGCCTCTCCCGGTCGACCAGGTCGACGGCGAGCACGCCGGTCGCGTGCGCCGCCTCCAGCAGGCGGCTGTCCGGCGCGGGCGTGCCGGCGATCCCCGGTAGCGTCATGCCGAGCGCCTCGGCGAGCAGGCCCATCGTCGACGCGGTGCCCATCGTGTTGCAATGCCCGCGGCTGCGGATCATCGAGGACTCGGAGCGCCGGAACTCGGCCGCGCTCATCGTGCCCGCGCGCACCTCCTCGGAGAGCTGCCAGACGCCGGTGCCGCAGCCCAGCGGCACGCCGCGGAAGGTGCCGGTCAGCATCGGCCCGCCCGGCACCACCACCGCCGGGAGGTCGACCGACGCGGCCGCCATCAGCAACGCCGGGATCGTCTTGTCGCAGCCGCCGAGCAGCACCACGCCGTCGATCGGATTCGCTCGCAGCATCTCCTCGATGGCCATCGCGGCCATGTTGCGCCACAGCATCGCGGTCGGCCGGACCTGCGTCTCGCCGAGCGACACCACCGGCAGGTTGAGCGCGATGCCGCCGGCCTGGTGGATGCCGTCGGCGACGCTGCGTGACACCTCGTCGAGATGCGCGTTGCAGGGGGTCAGGTCGGACGCCGTGTTGGCCATCGCGATGTGCGGCCGGCCGTCGAACGCGTCGGCCGGGAGGCCGCGGCGCATCCAGGCCCGGTGGATGTAGCTGTTCCGGTCATCGCCGCCGTACCACTCCGCGCTCCGCCGCATTTCGTCACGGTAAACCTTTCAACTTGGCGGAACAACGGTCTAACATCCGGAACATGACCGACCTGTCCGAGCGGCTCGTCGGGGCCGACCGGGTGCTCGCGGTGCTGGCCGAGCTGGCCCGGCATGCCGACGGGATCGGTCTCGAGGACATGGCCCGGGCGATGGCGAGCCCCAAACCGACCGTGCACCGCGCGCTCGCCGCGCTGCGCAGGGCCGGCTTCGCCGCCCAGGACGGGCACGGCCGGTACGTGCTCGGCGACGAGTTCCTGCGGCTCGCGTTCGCTCATCACGAGGCCCGGCCCGATCACGTACGCGTGCTGCCGGTCTTGCGCCGGCTCTGCGAGCGGTACGGCGAAACCGTGCACTACGCGACGCTCGACGGCCGCTGGGTGGTCTACCGATCGAAACTCGACCCGCCGTCGGGCGCGGTCAGGCTGACCTCGGTCGTCGGCGGCCGCAACCCGGCGCACACCACCGCGGTCGGCAAGCTGCTGCTCTCGTTCGACCTGAAAACGCCACAACAGGTGCGTGACTGGGTCGGAAACGATCAGTTGACCACCCCGACCGAGCGCTCGATCGGCACCGCGGAGGAGTTGTCCGCCGAGCTGGAGCGCACCCGCGAGCGCGGCTACGGCATCGACGACCAGGAGAACGAGCCGGGCGTCTCCTGCCTCGCGATCCCGGCCTACCTCACCTCGCCGAGCGTTCCGAGCGGGGCGATCAGCATCAGCGGCCTCGCGTATCGCACCCCGATCCAGGCGCTCGTCGACGACCTGCCCGCGATCCGAGCGATCGTGACCGGAACGGAGCAGTCGTGATCACTTTTCGCGCGACCCCGCTCAGCGACGACGCGTACGTGCTCGGCGAGGGCCCGGTCTGGGATCCGTTGCGGCAGCGCCTGCTCTGGGTCGACATCATCCCGGGCAAGGTGTTCGCCGGCCGGCTCGATCCGTTCACGGTCGATCAGGAGTGGTCGTTCGACGGCATGGTCGGCGCGGTCGCCGTCTCGGCCGAGGGCGCGCTGCTGGTCGCCGAGCAGGAAACGCTCACCCGCGTCGACCCGGACGGGACCCGCACCCCGCTGGCCCGCGTGCTCCCGGCCGGCGGCGGCAGCCGGCTCAACGACGGCGCGGTCGACCCGGAGGGGCGCTTCCTGATCGGCAGCATGTCGCTCACCGACGTGACCGGTGCGACCGGCGAGCTGCTGGCCCGCTTCGAAGGCGGGAAACTGACCACGCTCGACCACGACCTGACCCTCTCCAACGGGCTCGCCTGGGCCGGCGACCGCTTTTACAGCATCGACTCGATCCCCCGCGTGATCTACGGTCGCGACTACCCGCACGGCCCGCGCCCGCACGGCCCGCGCCCGCACGGCCCGCACCCGAACGGCCCGCACCCGAACGGCCCGCACCCGAACGGCCCGCACCCGAACGGCACGCGCCCAGCCGGCCCGCGCGAGGAGCTGTTCCGGGTCACCGGCGGGCTGCCCGACGGGATGTGCGCCGACCGCGAGGGCAACCTCTGGATCGCGGTGCACGGCGCCGGCCGGGTCGACTGCCGCACCCCGGCCGGCGACCTGCGGGCGGTCGTCGAGCTCGACTCGCCCCAGCCGACCAGCGTCGCGTTCGCCGGTCCGGAGCTCGACGTCCTGGTCATCACGTCGGCGGCCGAGGGGCTCGACCCCGTCCCGCCGAACGCCGGCCGCATCTTCACCTGCCGGGTCGACACGGCCGGCCGGCCCACCTCGTACTGGAACCCTGCCCTCTGAATACGGAGACCTCGTGTATCTCATGCGTATCGGCGCCGCCGGCGCCGAAAAGCCGGTCGTGCGCGTCGACGACACCCACTACGTGGACGTGTCCGACCTCGTGGCGGACTTCGACGAGACGTTCTTCGGCGGCGACGGCGTGCGCCGGCTGGCCGAACCGGTCGCCCAGCGGATCGCGGCCGGCGAGACCGAGCCGTTCGGCGACCGGCGGATCGGCGCCCCGATCGCCCGGCCGCATCAGATCCTGTGCATCGGGCTGAACTATCGCGACCACGCCGCCGAGACCGGTCAGGCCGTGCCGGACGAGCCGATCCTGTTCACGAAGTCGCCGAACACGCTGATCGGGCCGAACGACGACATCCGCATCCCGCGCGGCTCCACCAAGACCGACTGGGAGGTCGAGCTGGGCATCGTCATCGGCGCCCGGACGTCCTATCTGGACTCGGTCGCGGACGCGGCCGCGGCGATCGCCGGGTACGTGCTGGTGAACGACGTGAGCGAGCGGGCGTTCCAGATCGAGCGCGGCGGCCAGTGGAGCAAGGGCAAGTCGGCCGAGACGTTCAACCCGGCCGGCCCCTGGCTGGCCACGCCGGACGAGATCCCGGACGTGCTCGATCTGGGTATGTGGCTGGACGTGAACGGGGTACGCCGGCAGACCGGCAACACCCGTACGATGATCTTCGATCCGTACTTCATCGTCCACTACCTGAGCCAGTTCATGGTGCTCGAGCCGGGCGACCTGATCAACACGGGCACCCCGCCCGGCGTCGGCCTGGGTCACCGCCCGCCGATCTGGCTGGGTGCCGGCGATGTGGTCGAGCTCGGCATCGATCGGCTCGGCAGCGGGCGGCAGCCGGTCGTCGGGCCGCGCTGATGCGTGCCCTCGTCTTCACCGGCCCGGGCCAGGCGTCGGTCCAGGAGGTGCCGGCGCCCCGGGCGGGGAAGGGCCAGGTCGTCGTCGACGTCGAGCGGGCCGGTATCTGCGGCACCGACCTGGAGCTGTTCAGCGGTGAGATGAGCTATTACGGCATCGGCAACTCGTCCTATCCGCTCCGGCCCGGTCACGAGTGGTGCGGAACGGTCTCGGCGGTCGGCGACGGGGTGGACGAGGGCTGGCTCGGCGTGCGGGTCACCGGCGACACGATGATCGGCTGCGGCGAGTGCCGCCGATGCCGGGCCGGGCGGCACTGGGTGTGCGCGACGCGGCACGAGCTGGGCATCACCGACGGGCTGCCCGGGGCGCTCGCCACTCGACTCGCCTTCCCGGCCGCCTACCTGCACCGGTTGCCGCCGTCGGTCGACGCCACGCTCGGGGCGATGGTCGAGCCGGGCGGCAACGCGCTGCGCTGCGTCGAGGCGGCCGCCGTCGAGGCGGGCGAGCGCTTGCTGGTGTTCGGGACGGGCACGATCGGTCTGCTGGTGGCGCTTTTCGCCCGGGCGCGCGGCGTGCGGGTGCACCTGATCGGCCGATCGGAAAGCGACCTGGCACTGCCGCGGCAGCTGGGCTTCGCCGACGCGTGGACCCGGTCGACGCTGCCGGAGCTGCCGTGGGACGGGATCGTCGACGCCACCACCGGCGAGGAGATGCCGGCGCTCGCGCTCGATCTGATCGAACCCGGCCGCCGGATCGTCTACATCGGGCTGTCCGTGCCGCCGAGCCTGATCGACACCCGCGCGCTGGTGCTCAAGGACGTCACCGCGGTGGGCATTCTCGGCGCCTCGGCCGGGCTGCCGGGAGCAATCGAGGCGTACGCCGGCGGTTCGGTCGATCCGCGGCCGCTCGTCGCCGCGACCGTGCGCCTGGACGAGATCGCCGAGGTGCTGGCCGGCCGGCGCCCGGCCGGCGCCGGACCCAAGATTCACGTTGATCCCTCGGAGGGCTGACCCATGACCGAACTCGCCGGCCTGAACGCGATCGTCACCGGAGGCGCCTCCGGGATCGGCCTGGCCACCGCCCAACTGCTCGCCTCGCGGGGAGCGAAGGTGGCGTGTCTCGACCTGAACCCGTCGGTTCCGGCGCCGTTGCTCGGTTTCCGGGCCGACGTGACCGATGACGCCTCGATCCGGGCGGCGGTCGCGGCGGCGGCCGACGCGCTCGGCGGGATCGACATCGTGGTGAACAACGCCGGGATCGGCGCGCAGGGATCGGTCGAGGACAACGACGACGCCGAATGGTCGCGCGTCTTCGACGTGAACGTGCGGGGGATGGTGCGGACCAGCCGGGCGGCGCTCCCCCACCTGCGCCGTTCGTCGCACGCGGCGATCGTCAACGTCTCGTCGATCGCGGCGACCGCGGGTCTCCCCCAGCGGGCGTTGTACTCGGCGACGAAGGGCGCGGTCCTGTCGCTGACCCTCGCGATGGCCACCGATCACCTGGGCGAAGGCATCCGGGTCAACTGCGTCAACCCGGGCACGGCCGACACCCCCTGGATCGGCCGGTTGCTGGCCAAGGCGGCCGACCCGGTCGCCGAGCGGGCGGCGCTGGAGGCCCGCCAGCCCACCGGCCGGCTGGTGTCGGCGGACGAGGTGGCGGCGGCGATCGCCTATCTGGCCGGCCCGCTCGCCTCGGCCACCACCGGCACGTCGCTCGCCGTGGACGGCGGCATGCAAGGCCTGCGCCCCCGAAAATGAGCGCCCAGCCCGTAGGGTGGCCCTCAGTGCGGAGGGGGCTTCGATGACGCTGGTGACGTCCGGCCGGGTCACGAGTGGGGACCGGCGGTGGCTCGAGCGGGCGGTGGCGCTCGCCTGGCAGGCCCGGGAGCGGGGTGACCACCCGTTCGGCGCGCTGCTGGTCACCCCCGGCAACACCGTCATGGAGGCGCTCAACAGCGTGATCACCAAGGCCGACCCGACCGGCCACGCGGAGACCAACCTGGTCCGCCTGGCCGGCCGGACCGACCTCGCGACCCGGTCCGCCAGCGTGCTCTACACCAGCACCGAGCCGTGCGCCATGTGCGCCGGGGCGATCTACTGGTCCGGCATCGGCCGGGTGGTCTTCGCGCTCTCCGAGGAGGGCCTGGCCGGCATGGTCGAGGACGAGGAGGGCGTGCCGCCGCTGCGCCTGCCCAGCCGCGAGGTGTTCGCCCGGGGCGGTCGCGCGATCGTCGTGGACGGCCCGGTCGGTCTGATCAGCGCCACCGCCGTACACGAAGGCTTCTGGAGTTGACCCGAGTAATCGGAGGATTCCGGATCTAAAGGATATGAGGGAACAATCCTCCTTCACCGTGGGCGCGGCTCATCCGTTCAGTGGGATAGCAATCACAGATTCACGACGTACAGTCCTGTCCTGAACGGTCCTTAGCTCCCAAGGAGGGCGTCGATGGCCAGCAGGGACACGCGGCAGCAGTTCGAGGACATCGTCGAGCGTCTGACCGCCGACTATCCGTCCTTGGCACGTACCGGCACGCCGCCGTGGCCGCGCCCGGTCCTGATCACCGTGCTCATCACGGGCGCGGTGGTGTGGGGCTTCCTGTCGGTGGCGATGGTCGCCTGGGGGCTATGGGGTGTGGCGCTGACCTGCGCGACCGTCCTGGCCACCGCGGCCGCGCTGGCCGTGCGCACCCGCCGGTGGCGCGCCGGCCGCTGAAGCCGGCCTCGCATAGATCACCAGTTCGGTCGTCGCCAGGTCGGCCGGGCTGAACCGGGCGAAGTCCGGATGCAGCGGGAAACCGGCCTCGAGGGCGTCCCGGGACGGCTGGTCGACCGTACGGTCGCTGTGTTCGATGTGGAACCCGGCGGCGGTGAACGCCTGTTCGAACTGCGGCGCCCGCAGCCGGTTGCAGTAGGAATACTCGTTGCCGCCCATCCGCCGCTGGAGCTCCGGGTACACCGCTCCCCCGCCGGGCACGAGCGCACAGACCTGCTGAATCAGCGCCTTCCGCCGCCACCGCATATTTCCGATTTTATCGCGATATCACCGTTCTAACATCCAATCCAACCTCATATCGTACGAGGAGGCGGCTTCCACCACCGCAGCGGCGGCCGTCCCCGCCTCCGCACTGACGCCGGCTTCCCCGGCCTCACCGCCTCTGCCGCGACCGCTGCCCCTTGCCTGGCCGAGCTCGCGGCCGCCCCGGGGATTCCGCCGTCCCGCCGCCGAGCGCCGGTAACCGACACGTGGTCGGTCGGGCTACGGATAGACGCTGCCCACGAATGTCGATGAGCTGGTCGTATTCCCTCCTGGAGGTAGCGATGAGCCAGCCACCGTGCTCCGCACCGCCGTGGCCCGAGCAGTGGGCGGTGCAGGCGTCCGTCGACGTGGAACGGATCGGCAACCGGCTGGACGCCGTCACGGCGCGCGGGCTGACCCGCGCCGAGGCCGCGTCCAAGGCCGCCGTGACCCGGCACCTCGAGCAGGCGTGGCACGCCTGCCGGTGCGACGGCAAGCACCACCGGCGCGGCTGGCGGGACCGGTGGCGCGGGTCGTCGGTGGAGCGGGCCTTCCTGCACCTGCACGCGGCCAAGATCTTCCTGATCGACCTGCTGCCGCCGCCCGAGCTGGAGGCGCTGGTTCCGGACATCACCACCCGGCTGGCGATGACGCTGGACCGCAACGACCCGCGCCGGGTGGAGGCGGAGACCCAGCTGCGGATCGTGCAGGGGCCGGCCCGCCGGGCGGTGCTGAAGCAGGCGATGGAGGTCGCCTACGACGCCTCGGACGAGCAGTACGTGCGGCTGCGGGACTTCCGCAACATCATCCTGCTCACCGCGCTCGCCATGGCGGTGCTGACCGGCTTGCTGGTGTTCTTCGTGGCCATCTTCCCGGACGCGATCCCCCTGTGCTTCAAGCCGGGGGTGACCACCGCCGCGACCAGTGCCCAGTCGGCGCAACAGTTGTTCAGCGTCTGCCCGAGCGGGGATCTGCCGCAGCAGCAACCCGAGGCCGGCGACATCCTGATCGTGGCGGGGCTGGGCGCGATCGGCGGGGCGCTGGGGGCGCTGGTGGCGATCCGGAACCTGCGGGGGACGTCCACGCCGTATTCGGTGGCCACCGCGCTGGCGATCCTGAAGGGACCGTCGGGGGCGCTGACCGCGATCATCGGGATGCTGTTGCTGGCCGGCGGGTTCGTGCCGGGGCTGACCAATTTGGACAGTCAGCGGCAGATATTGGCCTACGCGCTCGTGTTCGGGATCGCGCAGCAGTTGGTCACGCGGGTGGCGGACGATCGGGCGCAGCAGTTGCTGAACCAGTTGCCCAGCAAGGATCCGCAGGGGCAGTCGGCGCAGGCGCTGCAGCTCAACCGGCCGGCGCCGGACCCGTCCGTCAACGCCGACGGCGACGGGGCCGCAACCGCGCCGGCCACGCCGGACACCGCCGCGAGCACCGACCCTGGCGCGCCGGCGGCACCGGACACCTCCGCGGTTGCCGACCGTGGCGCGCCCGCGCCGGCGCGCACCGCGAACGGCGGCGAGCCGGCGCCGCTGCCGGAAACGGCGGCGACCACCAACGGCGACCAGCCGGCATTCGCGCCCGCCGGCGATGTGTCCGAGGAAGCCATGTCCGGGGGATAGGCATGCCGCCTGCGGGTGTGGGATAACCGTTCCTTATGGCTGGTGCGGCAGACGGAATGGGAAAGCGGGAACCGCGCGCCCGCACGATCGATGGCATGACTGACGTGATTGTGGTGGGCGGCGGGGTGATCGGGCTGACCGCGGCCATCCGGCTGCAACAGCGCGGCGCCGCCGTGACGGTGTGGACCGCGGACGAGCCCGAGCACACGGTCTCCAGCATCGCCGCCGCCGTCTGGTACCCGACCCGCACCGACGGCGACCCGCGGGTGCTGCGGTGGGCGACCGCCACCTACGCCGAGTTCCGGCGGCAGATCGAGGCCGGCGTCCCGGGCACGTTGCTGCGCCCGACCCGCAATCTGCTCCGCCACCGCGTCACCGAACCGCCGTGGTGGGCGCCGGCGGCCGATTCGGTGGAACTCCGGGACGGCACCGGCCCGTACGCGCATGAACTGGCATTTCTCGCCCCGGCCGCCGAGATGGGCGCCTATCTCCGGTGGCTGCGCGGCCAGGTAAGACATCTCGAGCGGCACACCGTCCGGCGCCTGGACGAGGTGCCGGCGCCGGTGGTCGTCAACGCGACCGGGCTCGCGGCCGGCGAGCTGTGCGGCGACCCGGCGGTCCACCCGGTGCGCGGCCACGTGGTCATCGCGGAGAACCCGGGCCTGGACGAGTCACTGCGCGACGAGGAGGACCCGGCGGGCGTCACGTATGTGCACCCGCGCCGCACGGACGTGGTGCTGGGCGGCTCGTTCGAGGTGGGCCGCGGCGACACCGACCCGGACCCGGCCGAGGCCGCGGCGATCGTCGAGCGCTGCACCAGGCTGGTCCCGCGGCTGGCCGGCGCGCGGATCCTCGCCGACCGGATCGGCCTGCGCCCGGCCCGGCACGGCGGCCCACGCGTCGAACGCGAGGACAGCCCCGACGGCCGGCGGATCGTGCACGCCTACGGCCACGGCGGCGCCGGCATGACTCTCTCCTGGGGCTGCGCCGACGAGGTGACCCGGCTCGCTCTCGACTGATCGCGAACGCTCGACTGATCGCGAACGCTCGACTGATCGCGAACGCTCGACTGATCGCGAACGCTCGACTGATCGCGAACGCTCGCCGGATCGCGAACGCTCGCCGGATCGCGAACGCTCGCCGGATCGCGAACGCTCGCCGGACGGCGTGCGAGGATCGGCGCATGGCTAGGGTTCAGGTCGATCAGGTTGACGGGGTCGCAGTCGTGCGGCTCGCGAACGGCAAGGTCAACGCGCTCGACCTGGAGCTCCTGGAAGAGATCACCGATGTCGTCCACGAGATCACCGCGGACTCGGTGGTGCTCACCGGCGCCGGGCCGAACTTCTCGGCCGGGGTCGACCTCCGGCGATTGGTCGAGGGCGGTTCCGGCTATGTGCGAGCGTTTCTGCCCGCTCTCGATCGGGCCTTCCTCGCCGTCTTCGGCCTCGGCAAGCCGACCGTCGCCGCGATCAACGGGCATGCCGTCGCGGGCGGGGCGATCCTGGCCGCGGCCTGCGACCACCGCGTCATGGCGACCGGCCGGGGCACGATCGGCGTCACCGGCATGCTGGTCGGGATGGCGTTCCCGCCCACCGCGCTGGAGATCCTCGGCTACGGGTTCGGCGAGCGCGGCGCCCGCCGCGCCGCGCTGACCGGGCACACCCTCGCCCCGGCCGAGGCGCTGGCGGCCGGTTACGTGGACGAGCTCACGGCGCCCGACCTGCTGGTCGACACCGCCGTCGCCCGCGCGCAGCCGCCGGCCTCGCCCGACGCGTACCGGCTGACCAAGGCGCAGCTGCAGGCCGGCCTGCACGAGCGGCTGTCCCGGATGCGCCCGGTCTTCGACCCGCAAATCCTCGACCTGTGGCTGGATGCAGTCGAGGACGGCCGCATCCGGCGGTACATGGCGTCGCTCAGCGGCCGGGAAAGCGTTCGCTGATCTCACCGCATGCACGACGCCGAGCCCGGGTACCCTCGGGCGGTGGCCGCGAGTGATCCGCCTTCGGCTTCCGCTTCCCGGAAGCGACCGGACCGGGATGCGGCGGCCGACAAGCTGCGCCGGGTCGTCGCGTCGGCGTCGGAGCTCTTCACCGCGCGCGGGCTCGGCACGACCCTCGCCGAGGTGGCGCAGCACGCGGGCGTGGGGGTGGCCACCGTCTACCGCCGGTTTCCGACCAAGGACGAGCTGATCTACGAGGTCTATGCCGACCGGATCCGGGCGGGC
>Ga0307509_10011000_pt1 | contig 11025 bp, 17 predicted proteins | sample 10_EM_MG_FD_202245 | JGI IMG/M metagenome (GOLD analysis project Ga0307509, IMG submission 202245) | Populus trichocarpa ectomycorrhiza microbial communities from riparian zone in the Pacific Northwest, United States - 10_EM | ecosystem: Host-associated > Plants > Roots > Unclassified | place... | reverse complement strand
TGCTCCCCTCCCCCTCCCCCTCCCTCCCCCACCCCTCCAAGATACCGTAATAAAACAATAAAGCAAAATAAAATTAAAATAAATAAATAAAAAAGCCAACAGCAAACAGCAACGGCTCGCGAAATATCGGTTACCGTGCTCAAGCCGAATGCGACGTGATACTGTAGCTGTATGTAGGCAAGTGAACGAACCAGCAGATATCAACACCCCTTCCTTCCTTGCTTGCTTGCCTGCTTGCTACAACAGTACATGAGTATAATAGATATGATAAATCTACGTTATGCCGCGGAACGTTTATGGCAACTCGAGTGCGTTGGTGCACCCGCTTTAGGCATGATTTAGTTGGTTGCTTTGGGGGGGCTACTGTGCAAATACGGCAGACCGGTACTACAACTTGCGATATTGTGGTATCGGCATCATCATCATCATCATGTCGGTAACGATCACCGTGTTGTGGTGGGCAAGAAAGGAGAGAGAGAGAGAGAGAAAGAGAGAGAGGGAAAGCGTTGTACAATACGGCATTGTTCTCTATCCCCCCCCCTTTTTTTTTTGCCATCTTTTTTTGTATTCTCATTTTCGTTTAAATTCGATTTCGTACAGTTGTGCTCGACTTTTCTCAGTATAAAGAAGCCGATATGGTGGTGGTACATAATGTCAAGCTCCTGGTTTGGTATGATACATTGTCTTGCTTATGGTTTTACAATACGGTGCCTTACTGTAGTGCACTGCACTTGTATCATACCGTGGATGCCCGGATAGATTGGTGGATAGATGGGTAGATGGGGCGTGCTTCACCGGTAGGGCATCGAGATGCTTTACGGGCACTCGGATCGTACTGCAGTCTCCTGATGTCTGTCTCTCTGTATATCGTTGTCGCCTTCACCCTCATTGACATTATTATAAAGCTGGCACAACCTGCCTTGTGCACTGGCACTGTACCGATAGGAATTTGCAATACAGCACAATACAATGCTCGTCGCAATATAAAATTTCGGTATCACGATGAACAGTGATCAAGAAAAGAAAGAAAGAAAGAAAGAAAAGAAAGACCGTCCTCACCCCCTTACCTACCTACCTGGACCAAAAGAGAAGAAAGAAAACAAATATCCCTATCGAGAGGTGCAAGTACAGAAAGAATTTCCCCATTCTTTTTTGTTTTTGCTTACTTCCCGCCAAGCATCGCGTCCAACCATTCATCATCCTTGTCATCCTCATTCGGAAGTCCTGAACTCCTGCCAAGACCGCTACCTATCTCTCGTGACCCCACCGCCAGTCTTTCAGGTACCGGCACTCCGCCGGGGGTGGTGATCTCAGGGGTGAAAGAGGCTGTGGCAGTGAAGGTATTACTACTTGTAGCTGTGACGGTTTTGGAACGATGTGCTGAAGGGTAGCATAAGTCAGCTACGGATCCCCCCTTCCTTCCTTCATTCCCGCTTCCTGGTATGATATAACGAAGATCGTATCAAACTCCCCAAACTCTCCAATTTATACCCCCCTCCAATCAACCCCCCCATCCCCTATTTTTAGAAAAATCTTCAATAACCCCCATCCCCACTCCAGCCAATAACCCTTTCAAATCTCTCAAGAAAACAAAAAAAAAAGAGAGTATGGTTCTCACCTCCATCACGAACACGATCCAATTCCTCAAAGAACGAATCTAAATCATCATCCTCCTCCTCCTCCTCCTCCTCCTCCTCTAATTCTGGACGAGGCTTTGCCTTCCTAGCCCCAAACCTCTGCCGGAACGCCTCCGCCGTCGTCTGCTTCGATATCTTCTCGGTAACGTCGACGAATTGACTTTTAGGAACCCGAACAACTCTCCTCGCTTTATCACCCCCATCCTCGTCACGGTCAAGTCGGGCGCGGGAGCTAGGCGGCACAGAGGTGGAGGTGAAAGTGCAAGAAGTCAGGAAGCTCTCCCTCAGGAATTCCTCGTCTATATCTTCGATTGGTAGCGGCGTATTATTTTTGGAAGCGGTGGAGGAGGGGTGTGAGAAGTCGATTTCTTTACCAATTGTTAATCTTGGGTAGTCAGGTTCGGGGTCTTCGATGACTACATGATAGGACGTTAGCCATTTACTTGCTTGTTTTTGAGAGACGGGGAGGTTAGATACCTGGTTCCGCGCCGGGGACTTCCTCCTCCTCTTCGTACCGCCATGCGTTGTTTTGTAAGGTTCGCTTCCGGAAGGTTGCTGAGCCTCCTTCATCTGAACCAGATTGTTCATCGGCTTCGCTACCGCTTTGATTCCCCGTCATCGCCTCCCCCTCCTTCTCATTGCCCCTGGCTTCACTGCCGGCCGGTGGTGCGCCTAGCACGGGTCCTCCATCCCTAACACTCTTCTCCTTAGCTTTCGTAGATCCCGCCGCTCCACCAACAACCTTCCCAGCAGCCTTCAGTTTCCGCTCATGCGCTTTCGTAGCTTTTCGATCCCATTCTAATCATTCTCATTAGCTCCTCCCATCCCCTCATCCAACCACCCGTAGCAGACAAGCGAGAAAAAGGAAAAAGAACAAGCTTACTATTTTTGTGTAGCACCATTTCCAAAGCCTCTTTTCCTCTCCTTTCACGATGCGGTAGACTTACCGTACCAGTAACTTCCCACCACGGAAGGCCCTTACCGCCCGGAAGCCTCGATTGTTATTCACTTTTTCTTCCCTTTCGGCTTAGAGTTGTAGTACGCGCCTGTGGTACAGAGCTCTGTATGTGTGGTGATGGCGCGGAGTTGTCCTCGGGTATGTAGGTGGGTTAGATTTAGTGGGGTTGGCTTACATACGGCCCGCAGGTTGGCTGGTTGGTGCGCCGGTGCCAGTTGCATACCGTAGCGGTTGGGGAATTCCGAAGTGGGCCGGAGCACGGGGCGGTGGCGGCGGGAACAATAGTAATTAGTCTAGCGACTGCAAGTGAACGAGCGACCCGAGTGAGTGAGTGATCATTGCGCTTAACTATCCAGAGACGGCAACCAGTCGGTGGATGCTTTGTGATGGGATGGGATGTGAGGGCGTCTGCTCCTGGTTGGGTATAGGGTGGGTTCTTGAGTTCTTTTTTTCTTTACTTTTTCTGTTTGTCTCATAATACCCTTTTTACAATGAAGCGGTAGCGTATTGCAGTTGTATGATACTCGAGTGTGGTTTGTTTGTTCGCTCGCGAGTTACGATAGAGATTCGATCACCTATAAACGTGGTCCCTATTGATAGAATGGGGGTATCACAGAACTAACAATATCAACTTTTGTTCGACGTTGGTGGCGCAGGATTTGGTAGAGTCTTGGGCTGGAAATATTGGCACTGTGGGTCTTTTCGCAACGCAACCGATTGCAATCCCATTGTCTCCACCACATCCAACTATGGTACGTTAAGCTATACTAGAGAGCACCTATTAGGAGGTTGACCCGAGCATTGTTATATAAGCAGTGAATATCATGATGTTACGGAACAGCCTCTTAATTCACCTAATATTGGGCCAATTGAAACCTATTTGAGGAGGATAGAGAAAGGAGCTATGATACATGAGAGATTGGCATATGGATTCTGGGAAAGACCTTTTTCGGAAAAATCTGTTGGAATCAATACCTAAGAGAGGAGCTGCAGTTTTGGATATAAAGAAACTGTTTTTTTGTGAAAAGAAAAGAAAAATTCCCTCTTGTCTATCCCGACTACCGTACTCAGTATCCATATTATCAATCTTTAGGATCTGAGTCAAATCGAGCTACTGGTTGTGGTGCTGTATGTGGTCTCAAAATCTGATATCAACCGTGCGCGCAGCTCCTTGCCCACAGTCCATATGCCGCCGCAGTTCACTTGACAAACTCGGCTATCTGACTCCCCGTTGAACTTTACCCCATCAATCACTCGCCCACCGCTGCCCAAGCACAGCCCTTCCCACCTACCGGTACAGTACTCTTGGGCATTGGTCTTACTATATGATTACTGATATCGTTGCCGGCATTGTAGTACCGGCATTAACCCAATTACCCATATTTGATATCCTGCGGTAGCTACCGTAGCTAGCTAACTAGCTAGCAGCCGGATCCTTCCTTCCTTTACTATCATATTATTGAAATTATAGATATCATACTAGATTTCCAAATTGGAGATAACACAGCCCCACGGCCGAGCTTTGACTATGACACCAATATAACTTAAAGGGACGTTTGTAGGATTTTGTATTTTTTTTTCCATTTTTCCATTTTTTCATTTTTTCATTTTCTTCTCCTCAGTACAGGACACCACAATACCCACGTGTCGCAGCACCGCAACCACCTAGTATGATAAGAATACCAAACCAGAGACATCCCACCGTTAACCTTATACAAGTACCCTCACCATGAAACAAAGAACTCCACAAGTTAGTACCACGCCGACCACATCACCCGAATCCAGTGCATTTGTACCACGCGTGGCACTCTACCCAACCCCTTAAATAATTAAAAACCTATACAGCACTTACCAATTCCTACTATATCAGTCCCCACTATGGCAACCAGCCATGCAGTGCCCAAAACTCCACCACAGCCCCCCCCCGCCTCCCCCCATAAAAAAAAATAATAAAATAATAAAATAAAAATATAAAAAAACCCCTCATCATCAGCAGTCAATCCTCATGGTAGGGTACAAGTAGCATGGCACTAATAGACTACGGTACAACAAACTGTTCCAAATTGAATAATAATACAAATACACTCGTTTCACACCTCACCCCCCCTTATCAAGCAAAGCAAAAAAACTCCACGTGATATGACGAACAGTTTCAGATTGCCGATAGTAAAACCGTGCCCGATTAGGGACGCTGATACATGTACGGATGCGAGTGCAAGTTATGGTTCTAGATTGTGAGGAAACGGGGGAGGGAGGGAGGGAGGGGCCTGGCGGGGCCATAGTGGAGCGATTGGGAACCGGGTTTGAAGATTGTATTATACTGTCTTGTATGGTAGGGGAAGGGTGTTGAGGTTTTTGTATCCATCTTTAGGTGTTTTGCGGAGTAATACCGGCAGCCCTACTGGGGGGGGGTTGGCAGCGGCTGGTGGGTAGTAAGAGGTCTGTGCACCGGTTGGAGATTTCGTCACTCGCTCTCACTCGGTGGTGGTGGGACATGAAATACTGCGTGACTTACAGCATAATACTAGTTATCGTGTTTGGACTCTATCCTCAGTATGTAAACGTAATTAATATCCTACAGTTCTGACATTCCCATACTTGGACAAAAAGAAACCCCCAACCAAAACCTATTGATAGCAATCAAGGTATAAAAGAACCACCCTGCCACCACGTAGGTAAACCGTTACGGTACCACAAAATACCGAAACAACCAAAACAGCAGACCCAACAATAACATCCCTTTATTCAATCCGAGTCAATTCGATAAACCAGTGAATAACCAATTCACAGACAGACAGACACAAGAACCACGCATGCGCACGCCGTCCCAGGGAAAACAAAATAGACCAGAAAAGGACAGAAGGGAGGGAAGAAAGAAAGAGGCAAGAATTTTTATACATCTCCCTCAGGTCTGCACCCTTAAAATTTGCAATACCCCCGTCCACGATTCATGCATGTATGCAAGATATGAGAGAAAGAGGAAAAAAAGAAAATGGAGGGACGAAGATAACCACAAATGCATCAACCTCTAAACTACCCTAGCCTAGCCCACCCCAAGCGCCTCTGATACGCCTGGCAAGTTGAATATCCTTCTGCATAATTGTGATTCGTTTGGCATGTATAGCCAGAAGATTGCTATCCTCGAAAAGATGAACAAGGTATGCCTCTGCAGCCTCCTGCAGTGCTAGTATTGCAGTGGACTGCCAACGGAGATCGTCGACCCCGCTACCGCCAAGACCGTTCAAGTGAGCCGCGTTGGTGTAATCTAATGCAATCTCCCGGACCTACGCAAGATATTCCCATCCCATCAGCCGTCGTTCCCCCACAATTAGTGCGGAGGGAGGAAGGGGAGGGAGAGACGTTACAAGGCGAGCGAATGGCAGTTTCCTAATTAACAAATCCGTACTCTTCTGATACTGTCTGATCTCACGAAGAGCGCGGGTTCCCGGCCTCCAGCGGCGGGCAGTGGGCTTTGCAGGGACTGGATCTCCAGCTGCAGGTCATTTTCACAAAATCAGTCAGTCAAACTTGCCGCCCCTCTAGGTTCTGTGATTTTTGGAAAAATAATAATGGATCTATTGATCTCACCTCTCGTTCCGACACCGCTGGGACGCTTCACGGTCTTCGTAGACTTTTTTAATGGGGTTTTCCCGCCTGTGGACTTGCGCGCGACGGCCTTGGCTGTCGCCATTTCCAAACCTCTGAATAAAAAGTAGATTGCTAATGGGAGCGCAATGCGATGAATGAGGATGGGTGGGCGGGCAGTCAAGCAGGTAGAGAGGTGTAAGTAGCAGCGAGTGTGCTTATCTGATGGTGCGTGGGATGAATAAATGATTGGCGGGCCCTAAATGAACAGGGTAGGAAGAAAAACTCGAGAGGGGGCTAGAGGAGAAGGAAGGGAGGGTGGTAGGAAAATAGGTATTTGGATGGATAACTTGGATGGGGGGGAGATTGTGTATCGGTTGGGAGAGGTTTTTTCTTTCGTTTGGTCGCGGGCTGGTAGGTTGTCGCGTTGGGTTCGCCAAGACACGCGTTTGCGGCTGGAGAAGTCTGGTGATATCGCTCCCCCAGGTCTTGCAGTTGCTGGGGTAACCACAACCTTTAGTGTCACGTGCCTTATCGATGGATTGTCACTCGAATACCATCTCACCAGATGCAGACGGGTCAGATGCCAGGTTCTTGATATCAGTAGCGTGCCTCCATCGCAATAGAACACCCGTGTTTAGCCTTTCCTCCGGGGAGCCGTACTATTAGAACGGTATGCAGTAGAGTACGACAAAGCCGGTCATTCGACCTTGGTTCCAGTTTTCTATTTTCCAAGCTGGACTTACTGCATTTGGCTTTTTCCCTCATGTTACCTCCCAATCTGTCGACTGGTTATGTAATTCTGTTCTCACACTCTGAGATTAAATGAAGTTCCAAAGTATCTCTCGTGCGCACAGGTTTCCGGTATACGGCTTGACCATTAAACCGTTTTTCAATACCACTAGAGGATGCTTAAACGAGTGATGATGTATGATTAAGATCACACCAGGATATTGAGGGTGGCTCGTGTTCTCCACTGATCACCGTTACTAGTTTGAACTCGCTGTATCATCCTGATGGGTGCGGGGTAGGTAGGTATAATATATCGAATTGACCCATCCACTGGGCTCCTGGGCACTGGTGTGGTGAATCCTCTTAACACCTTAAGCCACTTATTCCCCAGGCAGGGTGATTGGATTTGTTTTACAGAACTCGACTTTTATCGAGAATTTAATGAATCACTACAATAGACAATTTCCGATTATATCGGACAACACAAGTTTGTACTCTGTATCTAGTGGTTCGAGAAATAAGAGCTCGAACTGTAGTGTAGGGAAACCCTTGCAAAAAATAATAATCCTGTCCAACGCCTTCGACTCCTTGGGAAGGAAAAAACAAAGCAATAAAGCATGAAATAGTCTGACTCGATCAAATCCGCCTTCCACTGTATTGGGGCTTAAAAAGATACCCACACTCTCCTGTGCAAGCTAGCTGTGTCCTTCGACGACTTGGACATATGCTGCTGGCACACTTTTCACAACGCCACCCTTCTCGACTTCCGCCCATCCACTTCCATCATCTTCCTTGACTAGCACGAACCTATCACCTTCGATCATGCTGTGCTCTGCACCACTTCTCGCCTCGTAGTCGTATAGAGCTTCGACATGCTTTACTCTTTTGGCACCCCTCTTTGGCTTTACAGCAGGGCCTTTCTTTTTCCCTGTGCTGAATATTGAATTCGCTATTGACGCGTTGGAGGAAGAGTGTACGCTACTTGGGCGCGCCGCAGGCGATGGGCCGGCATCAATGTATGTGGCGGGAACAAGGCCTTCGGCATGCCCTGAGCGAACCGTGATCCATCCTGACCCATCATCCGGCTCGACGATGACCACGTCTGCCCCTGCCTCGACACTTATCTCCCCCTCGCCTGTCCCTGAATAGGTATATATCATCCGTCCAATCTTCTCTCGCTTCCCATGTTCTGGGAGCTCAACTATGGGCTCAGGGGGCGGTGAGACATAGCGCTCTGGCGGCGGAGCTATGACTCTATTCCTCCTCGGAGGGGCAATATCGGGGGTGGCCTCTAATTCAACACTGGTTGTACTAGGACTAACACTAGTTGACAACCTACTGGGTGAAGGTTTGGCGCCCAATCTTCCCCCTGAGTAACTGGAGGATAGCGAGTTCATGGTGTTACTACGGCTTAATTCTGTATCGTTCCCGTTCGATCCACCAATAGCCATGCTCGTCCGTTTTTCCTCCTTCAAGGCCTTTTTCGCAGCCTTGTCTAATACCCCCGGACAAGCTGCTGGGACCTTCATCTCGCAGTGTTTGTGACATGAGTAGCCACAATCTTGGCAAGTAAATCCTTTGCTTTTCAAGCCCCATAGAGTTTCATTGCAGAAGTCGCAATTTGTCGGGATTTTGAAGGTTGTGGCTTTAAATTTGTGGGTTTGCGTCCCACGCTCAATTTCACCCACAGCCCCCAAGATGGTTTCAACCTCGACTTGAAGCGTTGTCAGTTTTGTCGAATGAGGCGCCAACTCCTCAAAGTTGTAGAATATGTTCTGGGACGCATTAGCTACCTAACTGAAACTGCGTAAGCTGAAGTTAACAAAGAGGTCTCACTCTTGTCGCATCAATTTCCTTCTGCATCTTGCTTTCGTCTAGCTTAATAGTATCAAGTAACTTCCTTAACCCATTAATTTCCTTCCGCCGGGACTCGACATGTGTCTTTGCATCTTCAAGACCTGGTCGACTCTTTCCTAGTAGATTTCTCAGGAAAACTTTGGCATTCTCATCGACGACTATTTCGTCGGTGTCATGCCATATAGGGCTTGGCTCAAACACGAAATTGGATGGCTCGGTCCAACCAGCCATGTTGTGTTTGGCAAACATTGCAGAGTCGTAAGCGGGGATATTGCGGGCAATCTCAGCTATAGCTCCAGAGAGATGGGATATGGTGTTTTTCCGACAGGTTGAGTCAAGTTCGTTACTCAAGGTCCAGAGAGCATTTAATTTGGTGACACGGGTCTCGTTTAGGTCTTGTAAGGACTAGTAACACTCAGATATCAGTCGCTTTTGATGGTAAGGAAGGAGGTAGCACGTTGATTAGTTCCGGGAGATCTTCGTAAAAGTATTTTTGCTTTTGCCTATTTGTGACAGCAATCTGTAGTAGGTAGGTATTCTGATTCAGTAGCACAAAAGTTAGCCCAAACATAGTTTTTATATAATAGGCTAAGGGTGACCTCTAAACCCGACAAATTGAATGCTTACCTTTACATTGTTCATTTCGGTCAACTGTGTTTGGTAAGACTTTTCAGCTTTGGGCTTTGCTGCGTCATAACTCTTGTCAACCTTGGCTCTCTTCTCCTCAACAACTCTACATGTCGCATCGTATGAATCCTTGCTCTTCTTCAAATCGGAGTAGACCGAGTCTCTTTCCGCTAACAGCTTGGCGGCAAATGATTCATGACGCTTCCGATAATCTTCATAACGGGCTGCAATTGACTTGAGGGAATCGCATACTGTATTTGAAAGGGATGTGGCGAAATTGTCGTGCTCTTTCGAAACATATTCCGTTGTGGTAAGAATGGTGGTCCATGTAGTCAATGAGGCACTAGAATCAAGAAAGTGGTTAGAGGCGCGACCACGGAGAGGCAAGGAGGACAGATATCCATGGCCGGTGAACTGGGATACCTTTCCAGGCTGCCGGGAGTCATAGATGGTGTTTCTCCAACACTGAGGCCCGAGCTTTTTTTGGCCTTCTTCTCAAAATATCTTTTTGCTAGAGCGTTAAGCTTCGCAGCGTACTCCTTCTCTATCACTGATCTCTCACGGTAAAATGATTGTATATCGTCGAGCCATGCGATCCCACCGGCAACCTATTGAAGATTGCGTGAGTCAGCTTTGTTCCTGGGCAAATTGAAAAGGTGTGGATGGATTACCCAAGCGCTGATAGGTTTAAATCCATCCTAAAAGCGAGGTTAGCGATATAAAAAAACCAAGAAGAGAACAAAATACTAAAGGGAAAAAAACACCTTTAGTTCTTCCCCAAAGTTAACCGCTAGGGTTTGGCCATCCATTATTCATAAACCAGCGGTATGCACGAATAGTTCTTAGAACCCTAGACAGGGGGAGGCAAAGAATAACTAATGATAAACAACAATGGAGGTTGTGGGAGGGGAGAAAGGAAAGTTGTATTTTGGGTAAGGGGTATTGAGATGGGAGGGTAACGGTACCGCAGTGGGGAGGGTGTGTGGAAAAGAGATTGAGTATGATACCGTAGCGTGAAGTGAGATATTGAGATGAGGGGCGGCCACAGGGTCTAGGATGAGGAAGCGAAGGTATGGTGCTGATCACCCAAGACGTGTACGACTGGAGGATCAAGATGCAATGCATTACATAATCAGGGCAAGGGGTGTGACAAAAGACACGAATCATAGGAGCATAATACACTCGCGTTTGCAAAGTCCTCGTAACCGACTGTAGGCTTAGTTAGAGGGGCAGACGAGCTATTATTGCCATAGAAAGCCCGAAGAGAATAAAAGTTTTATAAAAATAAAAAAATAAAAAAGTCCTAGTAACCACACTGGTACAGTACTAGTACATTTATATATTTGTGGCTGATGCTTGGCTGACGCCGACATACTATTGCCAGCCACAACTACATGAGTGTGGTTACGAGAACTTTTCAAACGGGAGTGTACGATAATATGGGTGCATTTATGCAAAAAAGGTGAAACTCGTCAACAACACCAAAATAGGTTGAATGCCCCGGAGACTTTAATGGCATATTGAGTATCCTCTGAGCTTCTTAAAATATATTTAATGTTAAAATTGGAGTAATATTTGACCTGTAATGATTATTTTAAAAATATCTCTAAAATTTTATTTTTGCATAGA
>Ga0307509_10010999_pt1 | contig 11026 bp, 7 predicted proteins | sample 10_EM_MG_FD_202245 | JGI IMG/M metagenome (GOLD analysis project Ga0307509, IMG submission 202245) | Populus trichocarpa ectomycorrhiza microbial communities from riparian zone in the Pacific Northwest, United States - 10_EM | ecosystem: Host-associated > Plants > Roots > Unclassified | place... | reverse complement strand
CCCCAGGGCAGCGACGCCCGTCCCTACGGCGCGGACACCTCGGCCTACGGCGGGAACCCCCCGACCTACGGCGGAGACGCCCGACCTCTCGGCGCGGGCACCTCGGCTCGCGGTGCGGACGGCGAGGCCTACGGCCCGGACACCGCGGCCCATGGCGCGGGCACCTCCGCCTACGGCCCGGACACCGCCCCCCGCCGCCCAGGCACCTCCGCCCACACCCCCGACACCTCCACCTACGGCGCCCTCACCCCCGCCGCCGGTCAGCCCGGCGTCACCTCCCCCGGAAACCACCGTCTCCCGGGCCACGACGGGCCCGCCCCGGGTAACTCCGACATCTCCGGTAACTCCCCTCAACCCCCCGCCCGTTGGGACGACCTCGCCTCCGTCGGTGCCCCCGCTCGCCGTGGTCCCGCCACCGCGCTCGCCGCCGAGCGTGCGCGGCAGGTGCGGATGACTGTCGTGGGGCCGGTGACCGAGCGGTGGGCGCCTGAGCAGGCCGTGCCGGTGCATGAGAACTGGCAGTTGGCCGCGCCGATCGGGCCGGCGACCGATCTGTGGGCGCTCGGGGCGCTGCTCTTCCGGGCCGTACAGGGGCATGCGCCTTATCCGGAGGAGTCGACGGCCGAGCTGGTGCAGCTCGTGTGTGCGGAGCCGCCCGCCTTCGCCGAGGAGTGCGGGCCGCTCAGGCCCGTTGTGGAGTCCTTGCTGCGGCAGGACCCGACCGAGCGGCTGGACTTCGAGGAACTGCGGGGCTGGCTGCGGTCGTTGGTGCGTTCGGCGCCCGAGCCCGAGGCGGGTACGTATGTCGTCGCCACGCCGCCTACCGACCCGCGGCGGCTGCCGATCGTGCGCAGGCGCGGTGAGTTGGTGCGCAGGCGGCGGGCCGGGCTGCCCGCGACCAGTCCGCACGGCCGGCACAAGCGGGCCAAGCAGGAAGTCGGAGGGTCGCCCCGGCGGTTGGGGCGGACTCTGGTCATCCTCATCTTCCTTCTGCTGGCCGGTGCCGTCGCGTACGCCATGCTCTTCCTGCCCAAGGCAGGGGAGGACACCGGAGCCGGGCAGGGGGACAGGACCGGGACCGCGGGGGACGTCAGTGCCGCGCCCTCCCCGTCCTCGTCGGCCGCGGCCAGTAGTCAGCCGCAGCCCGATCAGACCTCACCCAGCAGCCACAACACCCCGTCCACCTCCGCCAGTTCGAGCCAGACATCGACCGACCCGAACGTCGCCGACGGGTTCGTGCTGCGCAAGGACCCCGAAGGGTTCCAGGTCGCCGTGGCCAAGGGCTGGACCCGTACGCCCAAGAACGGGAGCGGCCAAGTCGTCTACTCCCACGGCGACTTCGAGCTGATCGTCGTAGCGGGACGGGACAGCGCCACGGCGAACGGCAGCGATCCGATGGTGTACCAGCGGGACAAGGAGCGGGAGTTGCAGCCGTACCGCAGCTCCAGCTGGGCCACGGCCACCGGGCTGCGGACCATCACGGTGGGTGGAAAGACCATGGCCGAGGGGCAGTTCACCTGGACGGACAGTCAGGGCGGTGATCTGTTCGTGCGCAACATGGCGTTCCTCATCGACGGGCGGTACCACATCGTGCAGGTACGCGGCCCGGAGGCTCAACGGGACGAGGTGACACGGCTGTACGAGCAGGCGTCGTCGACCTACCAGTACACCGGGTGACCTGCGAAGGCGGCGCGCCGGAGCCCGCTGGTTCCCGTTCGGGCGCAGAAGCGACAACCGTCACAGTGCGGTCTCCGTGGTACCCCGCCGGTTCCCTGCACGAGGGCCTGTCCTTACGCTGAGCCTGTCAAGAGCATTGCGGGGAAACGTGAATCAGATGCAGGGCCTGCTCCTCGCGGGGCGCTATCGGCTGGCCGAGTCGATCGGCAGCGGCGGCATGGGCCGGGTGTGGCGTGCGCACGACGAGGTACTGCACCGGGCCGTCGCCATCAAGGAGTTGACGGCCGCGCTCTACGTGTCCGAGAGCGACCAGCCGCGGCTGCTGGCGCGCACCCGCGCCGAGGCGCGCGCCGCCGCGCGGATCAACCACTCCGCCGTCGTCACCGTGCACGACGTACTCGAACACGACGGCCGCCCATGGATCGTCATGGAGCTGGTCGAGGGCAACTCCCTTGCCGACGAGGTCAAGGAGCAGGGCCGGATCGAGCCCGCCGAGGCCGCGCGCATCGGCATATGGGTGCTGCGCGCCCTGCGTGCCGCGCACGCCGCCGGGGTCCTGCACCGTGACGTCAAGCCCGGCAACGTGCTGCTCGGGCAGGACGGGCGGGTGCTGCTCACCGACTTCGGCATCGCGCAGATCGAGGGCGACTCCACCATCACGCGCACCGGAGAGGTCGTAGGCTCCGTCGACTACCTCGCCCCCGAGCGCGTCCGCGGCGCCGACCCCGGACCGTCCTCCGACCTGTGGGCGCTGGGCGCCACGCTCTTCACGGCAGTTGAGGGCCGTTCGCCGTTCCGCCGCACCTCGCCGCTGTCCACCATGCAGGCCGTCGTCGAGGAGGAGGCCGGCGAGCCGCGGAACGCCGGTGCGCTCGCACCCGTCATCGCCGCGCTGCTGAACAAGGACCCCGCGCTACGACCCGACGCCGACCAGGCCGAGCAGATGCTCGCGGAAGCGGCCGAGGGGCGGCGGCCGCGGGCGGCGGAGGAGTGGCTGCCGACCCAGCAAGGGGGCTCCCGGCAGGGCGGGTTGGCGGAGAACTTCAGCTCGGGATCGGGTTTGGGTTCGCGTTCGGGTTCCGGGTCGGGTGTGAATCCGTATGCGTCGGCGACCGGGGGTGCGACGCCGTACCCGTCGGCGACCGGGCCGACCACCCACCACACGCCGCTCGTCGGCGGTACGGCGGTCCCGCCCGCCCCGCCGAAGCGCCGCCGGTTCCGTTCGGTCGTCCTGGTGGTCGTCCTCGCCGCGCTCGTCGGCGGCGGTACGGCGCTGGGGCTGCAGAAGTGGGACCAGGACCGCGACGAGAGCGGCACCAGCCCGGGCTCCGCCGTCTCGCAGAGCCCGAGCCCCACCGGGGCCGACGCCACGGCGTCCCCGGTGCAGGGTTCCGTTCCCGCCAACTGGGAGGTCCACCACGACCCTTGGGGCTTCGACGTCTCCCTCCCCAAGGGCTGGAAGCGGAAGGTCTACGGCGTCAGCGACGACGGCAGCATCAAGCAGGTCGACTACACGCCCGACAACGGCGAGCACTTCGTCCGCATCGCCCTCGACACCTCACCGGACTTCCCCACCGCGTACGACCACCAGCTGGACCTGGAGGTGCAGCTCCAACGGCTGGTCGACTACAAGCGGGTGACCCTGGAGGAGAACACCTACCGCGACCGTCCGGGCTCCCTCTGGGACTACACCTGGACCGCGCAGGCGAAGGACACTCCCTACCCGGGGCCGCGGCGGGCCATCGAGGAGACGTACACGTCCCGTGACGGCGTCGAGTTCGCGATCTACATGTCGTCCCCGGCCGCCGACTGGGCCGAGACCAGCGCGCAGTTCAAGTCGGTCCTGCAGAGCTGGAGTCCCAACTCGGGCTGACCGCTGCCGGTTGCGTCATGATGGTGCGCATGGGGACCGAGGGGGACAACGTCCGGGTGATCGCCGGGCGTTACCGACTGGAGAAGCGGCTGGGCCGCCAGGTCGCGGTGAAGGAGATCGCCCAGGACGACTCCCTCTCCGAGGAGGAGGCCCGCAGGCAGCGTGACCGTACGCTGCGCGAGGCACGGGCGGTCGCGCAACTGCGGCACCCGCACATCATCGTCGTGCACGATGTCGTCGAGCAGGACGAACAGCCGTACATCGTCATGGAGTTGCTCGACGGCGGTTCGCTCGCCGACCTGATCTCCACCCGTGGCCCGGTCGACGCCGCCGAGGCCGCGCGGATCGGGATCGCCCTGCTCGGCGCGTTGCGCACGGCGCACGCGGCGGGCGTCCTGCACCGGGACATCAAACCGGCGAACGTCCTGCTGGGGACGGCCTCCGACGAGGCCGAATCCGACCGGGTCGTGCTGACCGACTTCGGTATCGCGCAGGTCGTGGGCGCTACGACGCTCACCGAGAGCGGCGCGTTCGTCGGCTCGCCCGAATACACCGCGCCGGAGCGGATGTCGGGCCTGCGGACCGGTCCCGCGTCCGACCTGTGGTCGCTGGGCGCGCTGCTGTGCACGATCCTGAGCGGTGAATCGCCGTTCCGGCGCGACTCGTTGGGCGGCATCCTGCACGCGGTCGTCTTCGACGAGTTCCGCCCGCCCGAACAGGCCAGGCCGCTGCTGCCCGTCGTACGGGGACTGCTCGAACGCGATCCGGAACTGCGGCTGGAGGCGGCCGAGGCCGAGCGCATGCTGCGGGCCTTCCTGGACACCGGGCGGACACCGAGCGCCGCGTCGTCCGGCCGTACGGCACACCCGACGCCGGGCTACACGCCGACCCAACGGGACGTACCGAGAAGCCAGTTGACCACCGCGGCGGCGCCGCCCGCCCCCGCGTCCTCCGCCACGGCGGAGCAGCAGTCGCCCCGGCGCACCAGGCGCGGTGTGCTCGTCACCGCGTTGCTGGTCGCGGCGATGGCGGGGGCCGGGGTGTCGGCGGCGGCCCTCCTGATCCGGGGAGACGGAGACGGAGACGGGGGTGGCGCCGGGCCGGTGAGTTCGGCGCCGTTGACCTCCACGAGTGCCGGTACGCCATCCCCGTCCCCCACACCCTCGGCGACCGTCGAGACGCCCAACACCCCCACCGCGCCCTCCGGTTACCGCATCGCCCACGATCCCGACGGCTTCTCCCTCGCCGTACCGGAGGACTTCGTACGGATACCGCAGGGCGAGCGCATCTTCTACATGTCGCCGGGGGAGACCTTCCGCCTCGGCATCAAGATGTCCGACCCCGAACAGGGCGGCCCGCTCGCGGTGATGAAGCGCTCGGCGGCCAAGGGGGCGGACACGAACCCGGGTTATCACGACGGCAAGGTCACCGACACCACGCACTACGGACACCCCGCCGCGCTCTGGGAGTTCAGCTGGAACGGCTTCAGCACGGCGGAAGGCCCCCGGCACACCTACGACATGGTCTGGGAGGAGAACGGCCGGATGTACGACGTGTGGGTGTCGGCGCCGGTCGGGAAGGTGCGGGAGGCGAAGGAGTACTTCGACGTCGCGCTGGACACCTTCGCCCGTGCGTGAAGCTGTGTCCGAAGCCGTACATGAAGGGCGCATAGGGGACATCCCGCGTCACGGCTCTGTGACCGGAAAGCACCAGAGGTGGCTACGGCGGCGCCCGGCGCGATATGGATGGACGCATGAGCAGCCACGGGGGAGCCCGACACGGAGCCGACGAGCCGACGAGTTTCGCTCTGCAACCGCCGAACCCGCGGATGGCCGTGCCCACACCGGCGCCGCACCCGAACAACCCGTACGCGGCGCCCGCCCCCGCTCCCGCTCCCGCCCCCTCGCCGGATCCCGGCACCGGGCGGCTCATAGCCGGGCGCTACCGGCTGCTCGGCAAGCTCGGGCACGGCGGGATGGGCACGGTGTGGCGCGCCAAGGACGAGACGGTGGACCGCGAGGTCGCCGTGAAGGAACCGCGCGTCCCGGACCACCTTCCCGAACGCGAACGCGCCAACGCCTTCGAACGGATGCGTCGCGAGGCACGCGCGGCGGCCCGGCTCGACCACCCGGCGGTCGTGAACGTGCATGACGTGGCCGTCGTCGACGGTCAGCCGTGGATCGTGATGGAGCTGGTGACCGGTCGCTCGCTGGGCGACGCGTTGCAGGAGGGCACCCTCGACGCGCGCGACGCGGCCCGTGTCGGCCTTCAGGTGCTCGGCGCGCTGGAGGCCGCACACGCGGCGGGCGTCCTGCACCGGGACGTGAAACCGGACAACGTGCTGCTGGGCCGGCACGACCGGGTCGTCCTGACCGACTTCGGGATCGCCCAGATCGAGGGCGAGACGAATCTGACGGACACCGGCGGCTTCGTCGGCTCGCCCGAATACATCGCGCCGGAACGGGTGTTGGGCCAGCGCCCCGGCCCCGCCTCCGACCTGTGGTCCCTCGGCGTGGTCCTGTACGCGGCGACGGAGGGCGTCTCGCCCTTCCGCCGCAGCAACACCCCCGCCACCCTCCAGTCGGTCCTCAACTCCGCGCCCGCACCGCCGACTTCGGCGCCGGGCCCGCTCGCCGACCTCATCGCCGCCCTCCTCGCCAAGGACGCGGCGAGCCGCCCGAACGCGGCCCAGGTGCGCGCCGCGCTGGAATCCGTGGCGAACCCGCCGGCGCCGGTGCCCACGCAGGAGGTGCGGTACGTCGAACGCCCCAGTGCGGCAAGGGGACTTCGGCCGGGCCGCAAGACGTGGTTCGGGCTCGGTGCGGTGGTCGTCGCGGCGGCGGTGACGGCGTATCTGCTGATCGCGAACCCGTTCGCCGGATCGCGGACGCTCCCGTCCGACTGGAAGAAGCACCACGAGACGGACGTGGCGGCGACGCTCGCGGTTCCCGCCAAGTACAGGCGCGATGTGCCCGACCGCAAGACCGACAAGGGCCACTGGGTCACGTACACGGACCTGAGCGGGAGTATCCAGATCGGCCTGCTCCTGGACCGGAAGTCCGAGGACGTCCTCCACGTGATCAAGGACTCGGCCGCCGCCCAGATGTACGACGACAACGGAACCTTCAAGGAGAGCGGCAGCTCCGAACTCGACATGGCGAAGGGCGGGAAGACCAGACCGAAGCCGACCGATACCTATCGGGGCAGGCCCGCAGCCACGAACACGATCGCCTACGACACCGATGACAGCCAGGACGCCCTTCCCTGGGAGGTGCAGATCCTTTACTACAAGACCACCTCCGGCGACATATACCGCCTCACGATCAGCTACCCCGGCGACGGTGACTTCACGGCCCGCGGCCGCGAGGTGGCGAAGACGGCGATCGCGAACCTGGACGTCGACAAGTTGTGAGCGCCGGTACGGATGCCGAGGGCGCGGTGATGAGCGTGCGCGCGCTCGGCGACCGCGGTCTGCCGTGCGATGTGATCGACGTGTACGCCGCCCGCCGCCACTACTCCGCCGTGGAACTGGAGCAGTTGGGCCTGCGCGACGGCGGAACGGACTTCGACCTCTTCGGGCTGCGGGACCGGCTGGAGAGCGTTGTCTGGGTGAGCGACGAGGAGTTCGCGGCGCATGGACTCGATGTGGCGGAGATCGCCGAACTGCGGCGCTGGGCCCTGGAATGGGAGTCCGATCTCGGGCTGCGGCTCGCGGAGGAGTACGACGAAGGTCCGGACGGCGAGAGCGAATAGTCACGAACTCCCCGCCGACACCCGGTACTTCCCCGGCGTCACCCCGAACTCCCGGCTGAACGCGTGCGACAGGGCGTACGGGCTGCCGTACCCCGCCTCCCGTGCCACCGCCGCCAGCGAGGCGTCCGTGTCGCGCAGCCGCGTCGCCGCCAACGTCAGCCGCCACCACGTCAGATACGCCATCGGGGCCCGCCCCACCAGCGCGGTGAACCGGCGGGCCAGCGTCGCCCGGGACACGCCCGCCGCCGCGGCCAGCCGGTCGTTGGTCCAGGGGGCGGCGGGGTCGGAGTGCAGGGCCCGTAGCGCGGCCGTGGTCACCGGATCGCTCAGCACCGACGGCCAACTGCCCGTCTCCGCCTCGGACATCCACGCCCGCACCATGTAGATCAGCAGCAGGTCGAGCAGGCTCGGCAGCGCCAGGCAGGCTCCCGGCCGCCGTTCGTCCAACTCGTTCGCCAACAGGTCGACGGCGGACCGGAGTTCGGGATGGCGGCCGACCCGGTTCGGCAGATGGACCACCTCCGGCAGCTCCGCCATCAGCGGATGCGTCCGGCTCCGGTCCAGCCGGTACTTCCCGCACAGCAACTCGACCTCGCGCCCGTCCCCGCCCCCGGCCGGCCGCCGCATCTCCTCGAACGGCACCGCCCGCGCCGTGTCACCGGGCGAGTCCGCCAGCACGTGTCCCGCTCCATGCGGCAGCAGTACGACATCCCCCGCGCCCAGCGTCACCGGCTCACCGCCCGTGTCGGGCACCAGCCAGCAGCCACCCGCGAGCACGACATGGAACCCGGCACCCGCGTACGGCGCGAGCCGCGTGCACCAACTGCCGTCCACGCGCAGCCGGTTGGAGGAGGGCCGCCCGGTCCGTACGGCGGAGATCGCGTCGCTCACCACGTCCATGCGGCCAGGTTACGCCAGGGACAGCAACGGTGAGCTGTGCGCGTATCCAGATGAGCTGTCAGCGCATTGAAGCGCTCACGGGATGCTCTCTACGGTGATTTCCATGACCGAGGACAACGCAGAGACCTTCATGACCGAGGACAACGTAGAGACCTTCATGATCGGTGACGTCGAAGTCGTCCGAGTCGTCGAGTGGGCGCAGCCCTACGTCCCCGCCCGCACCCTCGTCCCGGACCTGCCGGCCGGCGTCTGGCAGGACCACCGCGAGACGCTCGCCCCCGACCACTGGGAACCTGAGACCGACCGCGTGGTGGTGGCGCTCCAGACGTGGGTGGTGCGCAGCGCCGGGCGGACCGTGCTCGTGGACACCGGGGTCGGCAACGGGCGGGAACGGCCCGGCAATCCACTGTTCCACATGAGCCAGGGCGACCTCCCGGGGCGGCTGGCGCGGGCCGGTGTACGGCCGGAGGAGGTCGACGTCGTCGTCAACACGCACATCCACGGCGACCATGTGGGCTGGAACACCCATGACGTGGACGGGAGTTGGGTGCCGATGTTCCCGAGCGCGCGGTATCTCCTCCCGGCCGCCGACGACTTCCACTTCGGGCCCGAGAACAACTACGGCGGTGCGGTACGACCCGACGACCGCCTGACCTACGAGGACAGCGTCGCGCCCGTGCACCGCGCCGGGCTGGCGACCCTGTGGGACGGCACGTACCGCGTCGACGAGCAGCTGACGTTGGAGTCCGCGCCCGGCCACACCCCGGGGTCGTGCGTGCTCCGGGTCGCCTCCGGCGGTGAACGGGCCGTGTTCGTCGGGGACTTGCTGCACAGCCCGGTCCAGATTCCGCATCCCGAGTGCAGCAGCTGCTTCTGCCTCGATCCCCGGCAGGCCGCGGACAGCCGCCGCCGCGTCCTCGAACGGGCTGCGGACGAGCGGGAGTTGGTGATCCCGGCGCACTTCGGCGGTACCGGTGTCGCGGAGGTTCGGCGGAAGGGCGGCAGGCTCGTGCTCGGGTAGCAGGACGCGCGTCGACAAGGCCGTACCCGGCACGGTACTGATGGTGCATGAGCGAAGTCGGCGAACAGGTGCGCGACAAACGTCTGGTCGGCGGTCGCTACCGGCTGCTCGAACGGATCGGCTCCGGCGGCATGGGCACCGTATGGCGGGCGTACGACGAACTCGTGGACCGCGAAGTCGCCGTGAAACAGCCGAGGTTGCCCGGCGATCCGGAGGACGAGGAGTTCCAGCGCGCCGCCCACCGGCTCTACCGCGAGGCCCGCGCCGCGGCCCGGGTCGACCATCCCTCCGCCGTAGCCATCCACGATGTCGTCATCGAGGACGAACTCCCGTGGATCGTCATGGAGTTGGTACGCGGCGAGTCCCTCCACGAACTGCTCAAGCGCGGCTCCCTCCCGCCCGCCGACGCCGCCCGCATCGGCCTCGCGGTCCTGGGCGCCCTGTGCGCCGCGCACGCCGTGGGGATCGTGCACCGGGACGTGAAACCCGCCAACGTCCTGCTCGGCCCACATGACCGTGTCGTCCTCACCGACTTCGGCATCGCGCACATCCAGGGCGAGGAATCCCTCACCGCCAGCGGGGAGTTCGTCGGCTCGCTGGAGTTCATCGCCCCCGAGCGCATGTCGGGCACGGGGGCGGGCGCGGGCCCGGCCTCCGACCTGTGGTCCTTGGGCGTCCTGCTGTACGCGGCCGTCGAAGGGGCATCTCCCTTTCGCCGTACGACTGTTGAGTCCACCCTCGGCGCGATCCTCGCCGGCGAACCACCCGAGCCGACCCGGGCGGGGCCTCTCGGGCCGCTGGTCGTACGGATGTTGGCGCGGGACCCGGAGGAACGGCCGGGGGCGGAGGAGGTCGGCGCGGTACTGGAGGCGGTGGCCGCGGGGAAGGACGTACCGGAGCCGGCGGTCACGGTTCAGGACACGGAGCCCGAAGCGCCTGAAGAGGCGGCCACCGTCCGCGACGCCGTACCGGAACCCGAACCCAGGCCCAAGTCCCGTCCCCGGCGCGCCCTCCTCACCCTCGGGGTACTCCTCCTGGCCGGCCTCGTCCTCGGCACCGTCCTGGAGAGATTCCTCGGCAAGGACTCGGACTCCTGGACCGCCCACCAGCGGGACGGCATGAGCGCGGTCCTCTTCCTCCCGCCCCAGTACCAGCTTCTGGAGACACAGGCGGCAGCCGGCAGCCGCACGGTCACCTACGGCGCCGGCGCCCTCCGCGTCCGCCTCACCGAATGGGACAAGGCCGCCGACTCGCCCCTCGCCGAAGCGCACACCCTGGGCCGGGGCACGTCCAACCCGCAGTACACCCGCACCGGCTTCCGCGGAAACAAGGACGCGGTCCTCGCCGACACCACCTACGCACAGTCGGGCGTCCCCACCCGCGCGATGGCCCTGATCGTCCGCACCGCCGATCAGCGCATGTACGAACTGCGCGTGGACATGCCCAAGGGCACACCGGCGGAGAAGAAGGGCACCGCACTCTTCAAGGGCGCCCGCGCCCGGCTCACCCTCCCGGGAAACTGATCCGGCGACCACCGGCCGGTGATCATCCCCACACAACGCCCTGATCAGTGCATTCGTTGCCAGTGATCACTGGCGCGGTGTGAGCACTCGGTGAATCCCGATTACCGACGGGTACCCAAACCTCCCGTCGCGGCATACCCTGCCGCACATGACGGACTCGCAGGCCCCGGAAAAGACCGGTACGGAAACGACGACCGGCACGAACCCCCTCGCGCCGGCCCCCACAGGCGCCCGTACCGCCGCCGATGTGGTCACCCCGGAGCTGGTCGCCCAGCTCAC
>Ga0307509_10010998_pt1 | contig 11026 bp, 3 predicted proteins | sample 10_EM_MG_FD_202245 | JGI IMG/M metagenome (GOLD analysis project Ga0307509, IMG submission 202245) | Populus trichocarpa ectomycorrhiza microbial communities from riparian zone in the Pacific Northwest, United States - 10_EM | ecosystem: Host-associated > Plants > Roots > Unclassified | place... | reverse complement strand
ATCCTAAACATTTCATTAACAATTTGTTTTTTCCTTATCTTTATAAATTTGGGCACTACTAGGATTAAGTTTATATGATGGAGTACCTAACGAAGAACCATAATTTTTAAATTGAGATCTAAAAGGGGTATTACGAGGGTCTTGATATTTTATCCATTACTTTTTATAAGCAACTCATAATCTTGCAATACAATATAGATTTGGTCAAAAGTGAAAACACCTATGAGTCCAACTTTTTTTCTAAAATTATCATTCAAACTTTTACAAAATCTATGCAAAGTACTCTTTTATTATCAAACAAGTTGTGCCACTCAAAGAATTGATCCATGTCACGAATCTACTCATCAAAGATCCAGGGGTCATGATGACCGTCAAAAGTGGCGGCTTTTTTTTTTGTTAGGGCTCATAACTTGCTCATCAAGGTTATTATGTTTAGAGTAACCTAAATGATAGTCATATTGGTGACGCTTAGGGTGAACTTGCTTATGCAATGCTAGACCCTCAAGTGTAAATGATTAATCAAATAAAGATCATGACTTTTTACTAGTTTCGATAAGCTTTATAGGTAATGAAAAAACTTGTGACAAAATTTGAATAACAAAATATAAAGTAAGCAAAGTATAAGAATATAATCCAAGATGATATTTTTCATTTTTATTTTTTGAAGGCACAAAAGAATGTAAAAAGTGTATTTCCAAATAAATAAAATTCAATGAATCAAATAGTTAAGTAATTTACCGATCAAATTACTTAATATTGACGGTAAACTATTTGGATCATGTGAGCTGCCGTTGATGTCCTGAAAAATATCCTTTTGCTACTTTCACTTTTCCTCCTATTTTTCTCTTTTTTTTTTACAGTCACTTTTCACTTTTTTTTTTTCTTCTGACCACATTTTTTTATATTTTTTTGTCACTGTTTTCTTTTTTCTTTTTCTTTTAAACTAATATAAATAAAAATTACAACTAAATTAAAAAAATGCTATAGAAATAGGCAGTAAAGTAAATTGTGGAATTTGGCAATAAACTGTCACGAAATCTCATCCTCTTCCACGTCTCTCTCTCCCAATCTTGACGTGTTAAAGAAAGATCTATCTTCTTTAATAGATAGTGTTGCTGCCAATTTTGATGTGTCAAAAAGGAAGATCTATCTTCTTTAATAGATAGTGTTGCTGCCTTTTGACTTCAACAAATCAACGAGAGAGAAACGTTTGTCAAAGTGCTGCTGCAGTTTTGTCCTCTCCTCGCCTCTCTAACACGCTGCTATCTTCTCTTCTCAAAGACTGTTGTGCGACGGCTGGTGTGGCGAAGTTGCTGAATTATTGGTTCGTGTCTGGACTCTTGTTGCTGTGGCTGCTGGTGGATGTTGGATAGTCTGCTTTTGGTTCGGTCTGTTGCCACCCTATGCTGGTGGCGTGGGTGATTTTTTTTATCACTATTGATGAAAGCTTCCCATAAAATCTAGGATTTAAACAAGTCCATAGATAGTTTAATTTCGAGAACAATTAAAAGAATATGCTCTGATACCAAAACTGTTGTGGAACAAAAGAGATTTAGAGCTAAAAAAAACACTTAAAAATAGAAGCTGAAGAATAGAAGAATGTGGGTTGAGAAAATCTACAACTTCGTAATTTTTATTTAATTCATCAAAAACTGTGTAACATTAAATTTTTTGGAAACAGTAATTTGTATTAAAAAGGAGAGGTCTAACATTTAGAGATAAATAGAATATAAATATTAAAACCTAACTAGAATAAATAATTGGATTTATAGCCTACAAATAAAATATCAAACAATAGTTAAATTAAACCAATAAATAAACCTAAATAAAATCTAATAACACAAAAGTTCAGCTATCCTTCATCATTAATAGATCATACAGACATGTAAACAATGTCTTGGGTATGATGTCTCCATCAAATAGATGCACCCTACACCCTAAAATTTCCCACAGCTCTCATTTTGCAGCGTATACAATACAACCATGTTGGTTGGCTTTGGAGCTGACTTCATGTAAAATTTATTTGATCTACTGACTAGTGTGTTTTAGTAATCTGTTTTCATTTTGAACTGAATATGGATGTTTAACAGGTGCTCGCAAATTTCAGTGCAAGATGGTGTGGTCCTTGTAAACAGATTGCACCATACTACATTGAGCTATCGGAAAACTACCCTTCTCTAATGTTCTTAGTGATTGATGTTGATGAACTATCTGTAAGTTGTAAATTATATTCGAGCTTCCTGATATCCCAATTTCTCTTGTCATTCATCTACATAGGTTGGACTGTCATAACTATCCTTTTAGTTGCATGATATGCACCCTCCCTCTCTCTCTCGACTTATTGTACAGTCTTCACAATAGATATTGAATAAAAAGTCATATAAATGAAAAAAAAAAACAAAGAAATTCAATCCTGATTTTGAAACTTGTCATATATTGATATGGCTACAAGTTTTGTTTACAGCGGAATATGTTGAACTGGATGGTGGTTAAAATTAGTGTGTTACTATGTGTGTTTGCAGGACTTTAGTGCTTCATGGGAGATCAAAGCTACTCCTACTTTCTTCTTCCTTCGAGATGGGCAGCAGGTGGACAAGCTTGTGGGAGCCAACAAGCCAGAGTTACATAAGAAGATAACTGCTATTTTAGACTCATTGCCCCCTAGTGCCAAATGACTGCTTTGATGGTTCCTGGTGTCTGTGAGAGCCTATTGAACATTATCCTGTCGATGTTTTTGAGTATTGAAGCCCTTCAATTGTGTGGTTCTGCCTGTGTATTTTGTTCTGTCATGTAGATATGACCAATTTGATGCAAGCATTTTGTTGTTGATATTTCGGCAGAATGAGAAATTCCACAAATGAATACTGTTAGAGTTTGATGTTTTCAGCTTTGGTTTTTTGTTTTAGAAGGCTTTGTTGGTGGAATAAGGCTGTGAAACATTTTGGAAGATCTCTGTGTATTATTATTTTTAATTAATAAAAGTTACCTTGCGTGAATAGCAATTTGAGGTATTTTTTTAAGCCTTTTACAATTCAAGAATTCAGGGAGATGAAAAGAGAGAAGAAAAGCCTAGGCTCCATAACCTACAAAAAAGCTTTAAAACTCTCCATTCTATTTCATACCAACTCAAATTAATGAATTACAAGAAAAAAGCTGAGCTAAAACAATCAATTTTTAAAATTCATTTCCCAGAAATTTTACTTCGGAGTAGTAAAACAAAATAAAAAACCGTTGCTGAGATGATTAGTACTTGATTAATTCCTATACTAATTCCTAAGACCAAGTTGATTGCTCAGGTTTCATCATACCCTCAATCTCCACCAGGATATTTCAGGTTAGATCATCTTGTTGGTTGTCTTTCTGGGCTTGGTTTTCCAGTTGTCTTCTCTCTATGATCTAAAAAATAGTCATCTTATCTTCTATCTAAACAGCAAGGAGAAAACTAAAGTGTGTGTCTGTAGACAGAACATAGTCCTAACTCCTCTGCTTTTCATTCTTTGTATTATAGTGTTGTTAACTGATGTTAGCTCTGTTCATCAATAAACTTCTGCTTTAAAGTTTATTTTCTCTCTCTCCTCTCTTGGTGATGAATTGCTGACACCTTATCATATAATTTAACTGTAGGAAATCTTTGATTTGGCTGTCTAAATATCAGATGCGGGGCAATGCTTGGCTAAGGTAAGTATTTCTGATGGAAATTACCATAAATGAGTGCCTATTGCATGCTATTTTCAAAGGATTAAATCGTGTCTTTTCCTCTGCAAATCATCAATGCATACTTGGTATAGCACATTGCTATGCAAATTTTTATTCTTATCCCACTAAAAGAATGCTGTTCTGATGCTCATAATATTTGCAGCATCAGTGCAATGCATGTGATTTTAATTGGGATTTCCACTTGGTGGTAATTTTCTCCTCAGTGCCACCAAAGAGAGTCAGGATCAAGAGCTGTCAGAAGCAAGTAGGGATGGGAAGACTGTAAGTTCGATTTTTGTCTGTTAAATATGACCCCACTTGGAAGAACACAGTTTCTGCTTCAGATATTTAGGAACAAAAACAGCAACTTCACTGCAATTCTTCCAGAAAGTCTTTGGAAATATGTATTGTCACCGTGCTGTTTTCGTAACATTTTCCAGGAACTGGTAATGATTAGCTGGTGATCTTTCTTGGAAAGGGGTGTTGTGGATGATATTTCCACCGTTTACCACCTAGTGCCCACTACAGCAAGCCCCACTTTCTGAATATCTTGATAATCTTTAGAATGCCTTGAAAGCAAAAGCATACACAAATTTGGACTCTCTCCCCTTCAACCACCACGTTCTCTTGTAGCTTTTTGGGGCCAATTTGAGCATGTGAACGAACAATGAAAGAGTCGTCAAGAGTTGGAAGGCATTTTCTGTTCTATCTTTACCTCTCTGGCACTTCAAGCTGTACAACTGATGGATTATGCATGGAACCTACAATTCCGTGTGGACCCTTCCCTCGTATCATATGGTCATGCCGGTTTCTCTAGCATCATAAAATCATGCCCTTTGGTGTCTTGGAGCTTCTGATATTTTATCGTATTATACTGTTGCAATACAGGTCCAACAAGTCAAATACAGGAAGCATGAATGTTTTGTCCTAGCACCAAAAGTTATTAAACTCGGTCTGATCCACGACATGAATGTGAATCATTAGTTAAACGGGTTAATCTAGATTCATCTAATCAAATTCAAAATAACATTGTTTCAAGATTTTTTTAAAAAAAATTACGTGGTTGCAATACATGTCCAACAAGCCAAATACCTCAAGCATGTAAGCTTTGTGCTCATACCAAAAGTTAATAAACTTGGTCCGACCCATGATATGGATTATTAGTTGAGCGGGTTAATCTGATCAAATCCAAAACGACGTTGTTTCAAAAAAAATTTTAAAATAAAATTAAAATGATATTGTTTTTTTTTTAAAAAGTCAAACTAGATTTTGACCGAGTGAATCAAGTCGTGGAATCACCTGTCGGGTTAATTAGATCAACTCTTACCTGATTAATTTAAAATCTGGCAAGGACAAGGAGCTAGGTTAAAGAATCTCGGTTAATTTGTTGGGTCGGGTCAGACTACTGATTCATAGATGATGTCATCACAAATCCTTTGAGAATTAATTTTAGCGAGTTCTGGGATTTGAATTCAAATAAATAAAAGGTTGCGAAGAAAAATTTATCACAAATACATTAATTTAAATATAAAATTTTTATAAATATATTGATTTGGATAAAACTTAACTCGAAAAAGATTTAATCTCTCTGCACAAAAGAAGATTATTTGGATATGGATTAATGTTGTATTATCAACTTATTGATATAATTTTATTGCAAACATTTTGGACCTTAGCCACTTTGGGACCAACTTGAAGAAAAAGCTATATTCTATATCTATCTTTGTATTTATTTACAATAATAAAACATAAAACGGTGCAATTTTAAGTATATTTTATAGTTATTACACATTAGTTATTTATTTATCTGTCAACATTTTTAAATTTTGACCAATAATGTCATGCATTTAATAAAAACTTATTACATGATACATATCAAAAAGATTAAAACAAAGTTGAAAAAATAAAATAAAATAAAAAATTAACTAGAAACTTTAAGTTACAATTTCTTATCATATAGTTATTGTAAATTATTTTTATTCAAAACAATTAAAATTTTATATTAAAGATTTTAGTTTAAAATGCGTATTAAATATGTTTTTTTTATATATATAAAAATAAAATATTTTTCTTTTTTTTTTAAGAAAAAAAAAATCTCTCATACGTGATCAATCCACATCATGATTTATAAGCTTTTTTAAAAGATTGAATTATATGTTACGTCTCTTTTGGCTAATAATAATAATAAAATCTTTTTGTTAAATTTTATTCTCACAAAAGTCAATTTATCGACAAACCCTACGACAGCCCTTCCACTTACACTTCCCCACGTTATTGCCAGCCAATTCAAAATGACTCGTTGAACCAGACAGTTTTAGGGCATAAAAAACCTGCTCTGGCCTTTTCCTTGAATTAACTACACTCTGCTGGGACCCCACCACTTGTAAGAGACCAGAATTTACGGCAATTCAGACCATCAAAGACTAAAAAATACCACATGCAAGCATACATCACAAGACATGGGCTGTTGTTCTATCGAAATCCATCCACTTGAGTTTCAAACATGAAAAGGCATAAAAATAGTTTCAACCGCGACACAAACATGACCTCAACAAGAAAAAACAATATGATATCATGTCGATGCTACTATCACAAATGCCAAAGGAAGTTACACAACTTTATTTTACACTCTTCAGGTAAATTGTAGATACAAATTATAGTAACTGATCTGATCAAAACATATCAGAACGAGCGGAAAAGGTAACTAAATGAATTAGACAAGAAAAAACTAAAGAAAAAAAATGCCAAATTGAGTTTGTTTGACGATTGACAGTAGATTGCAAACTGCCTTCCTGGATTTTAATCAGCTCATCGTCCTTTCGGGTTCATGATCTGCGAGAAAACAGCGCTTGGTGTTAAGCCATCAGAGTCTTCGCTAGCAAGGCTCCGGCCGCCTATGCTCATGCTGATTCCACTGCTTCTTGAATCAGTCACAATACCATCATAACCGGGGGAAGCATCAGGAGCTTTCCCTTTATAGGTAACATTGAATGGCACCTCCTCATCATCTGCACCTACAATACCCTTGCCACCATCCTCTGCACTCTCTTGTAGCTGCAACGCAAACTCTAGGTTCCAGAGGACATCACCCATTGAAGGCCTGTCAATGCTTTGGTCAGAGACGCACTTCATTGCAGTCTCAGCAAACTTCTTGAAGCATTCTGGTGTGATCTTCCCCTTCAGATAGGGGTCAAGAATCTGATCAAGAATGCCTTTCTTATGGCAATGAGCAGCCCATTCTGCCAGGCTCACCTGTTCCTTAGGCAGTGTTGGGTTCAAGGCTGGTCGAGCACACAGGATCTCAAACAGCACAACTCCAAATGAGTACACGTCGGATTTTTCAGTTAGTTGTTGCCTCCTGAAGTACTCTGGATCCAGATAACCAAAACTACCTTTGACAACAGTGCTGACATGAGTGTGATCCAAAGTAGGGCCTGTCTTTGACAGCCCAAAATCAGAGACCTTGGCAACCCACTTCTCATCCAAAAGAATGTTAGTTGTCTTAACATCACGGTGGATAATAGTGTGCTTCGCCCCAGTGTGGAGATAGTGTAAACCACGAGCAGCCCCAATGCATATTTCAAGTCTTTGCTTCCATGGCAAAGGGGGCTTTTGGGTTTTGTATAAATGTTCACGCAATGTTCCATGCGCCATGTAATCATAAACAAGAATCATCTCAGTATTTTCTTCACAGTAACCAATCAGTGAAACAAGGTGACGATGTCGAAGTTTTGAAAGCATTTCAATTTCAGTCTGGAACTCATGCACTCCTTGCTCAGAGAGTGGATTACCACGCTTGATTGCAACTTTAGTTGTTCCACCATCAATTTCTCCCTTGTAAACTTTACCAAAACCTCCCACCCCAAGGAGCAAAGCCTCATCAAAGTTGTTGGTCGCAGACTTGATCTCAGCGAATGAGAAGTGCCGGCAAAGGTTCGAAGGTAAAGAGGAAGCATAACTTCCTGTAGTATTTGTCTTGGCTGAACCCGCAGAGTGTGAATTTCCATAAAGAGAAAGAGGAAGCCACCCAGATGGTCCATCACTTGAACTTGCCTCCTTCCCTTGTCTATGGCGTCTGGATGCAGCAAGAACACAAAAACCAATGACAACGGCTAGAACAACCCCACCACTCACACCTCCAGCTATAATCGCTGTTTGGCTCTTTGAATGACCAGATCCAGAAGCTGGTCTGGCCCTTGAGGGATCAATGATGTCCTGTTCAGGAGCAGGAATTGGATTTGGTCCAGCAAGATTACCATTTGGACTGCTTAGCTTGAAAATTTCCACACCATTTAATATTGAATCATAATACTGGGGCTTTGCTTTCAGATCAGGATGAAGTGCAAGCCACATATCCTGCTGTGGAGGCCCAGTAGGAACTAGCACGACATAATCTTTAATAACCGGAACTCCATTGTTCCCATTCCCCCCTGCCCAGGCAATGACATCCGCTGCTTCTTCAACAGTTTGATTATTGAGAAAGATGTCAAATACCCTCTGATTGATCTTGGTTATATTTGAAATCTCACAGAAATGGAGCCTAACCAAGTAATTGAAACCAGAGTCCACGCTAAATATCCAAGTCAAATTGTAATTCAAGTTGACATTAGGAGCTGGCCCCATCGATCTAGCAGTGAGATACACATTATCTGGGGCAACATATGAGGGCATCCCTGGAGGATATCTAATCTTCACATTTGGATCAGCACTCTCTGGAACACCAAATGCTGACCCATAAAGATATATTTGATCATCAGACCAGGATCGAAATAGACCTGTATCACCAGATGGGGTGATGCTATTACCTCCCACGTTTAACCTATATACATTCTCAAGGGCAGTAGTATTGTCAATGACATATGGGACACCTTGGCCGACAATCATCACTCCATTAGCATTACTATAAATGTCCGGCATTGACACAATTTCAATCCCGTTTACAAATGCATAAGCACTTGAAGGATTTGAAGACGGACTAAAAGTTATGTTCAATGTATCATCATTCACATTGATCAAATACTCCTTCATGATTGAAACATAATTCAAAGCATCCGTGGTTTGAGCAACACTAAAATTGCTAAGAAGTGTATAAGACCCAGCAGTAACAGAAAAGAGAGCATCGGACGCATTAAGCCCATTGTATGAAGAAGGATAGAAATACAAACGAACGAATTTATGACCAGAAACCACTGGGAAACTATAGGTAAAACTTGACTGAAAAATGCGAGCTGTTAGATAGGGAACTTGGGGAACGGCAGGATCTTGAGTGGAAGCAGTGGCTGTGGATGATTTTCCAGAGGAAGACAAGAATGAAGAACCCTTATCTGAGGTCCAACCTCGACCATCCGAATCAGGTAGATCGGAGTTGGCCCCACAGTCTAGGAGGGTTTTCTCAGTGGGAACATAATTTGCAGCAAAAATAACTTGAATTGACGATAACAAGCAAAGAAGAACAAGAACAGAAGCACAGAAACACTTATCCATGCTTCTCATGGACTCAACCTCAACAAAACAGCCTATAAAGTCTCTTTTTATCAGAACCCACGAAATCAACACCCAAAACAGAAACAAAGCAAGCTCAAAACTGAAGCTTGACAAGGATAAATAAAGCAGAGATCTAGGTGATTAAGCACTCAAATCAAGCTCAAACCTTTATGTGACCAGATCAAGGACTAGCTAAACAAACACCAAAAATCCAGTCCCTAAACAAGAAAAACTAGCTAAAAACCAGATTACAAGAAGCTAAGATCCCAGCACTGGAATCCCAAAGACATTGAAGGATAGGAAGCACTACTAATAAAGGACTCCAAGAGAGAGAAACAAAGAGAACTCAAGCCATCTTTCTTGAGCTCTAGGGGAACAAAACAATGGAGATTAGAGTCGGTGAAGGTGAAAGTTTACCTTCTTAGAAACAATCAGCTGAAAAGAACCTGAAAGAGAAACGGACTCACTGGGTCAATTCGGACAGATCGCCTGAATATGAAGGTGAAGAAACTAGAAGAAAGAAACCAACTTGTGTTGGCTTGAGTAGTTGCCAGTCAATTAATTTTTTTAAAGTCACTTAGCTAGTTCTGTGGGGGTTTCTTCATATGATGTAGTAACTTCTTAATGGATTTTTTATGTAACTTCAAATTAGTCCTCGTACTGTTAACTACTTCACAATTTAGTTTCTAATTAAATTATTCTTAGTGGGGTGGGCAAGACCTAATTGAATCCCTCATTTGAGTTTCTTGCATATTCACCCATGTCCTTTCTTGTCTAAGTTGCGTATTTTAAGAATATTTTATTGAAGATTTAACAAGTTTAGATAATTAAGAAATGTTATTTAACTCTAATTAGATCCATAAATTCATTTAAAAATCTAAGTTCTAAATATCAAACTAGTTTAGATTAATTTCAAATACTAAATTCGAAGGATTTAATAAAACTGATTAAACTAATTAAACCTAGTTTGTTAAGTCCATCGTGTCAAAAAAAATAATATAAAAAAATTTAAATTTAAATTTGAGATAAAATATTTCAAAATTTAATAACTTCTTTGAAAATTAAACACTTACCACTTTGTTATTTTTTATTTTAGGCTTAATACCACATAATATATCTATATTACAATATTAGTAATCCACTATTTAAATCGATAATCTAGTGAGTTATTAGTTTGACCAACGGTTTAATAATATGATAGGAGCGGGAATTTAATTTGGGATATCATAGAAGTGGGGTGGGAGATCGTGAAAATGTTTTGTTTGAGAACTAAATTGAAAGGAAATAGATAGTTAGAGGTTGAGGTAAGCAAAAAAATCAAAAAATCAAGAAAACTGAGAAAACTGGAAAAAAAATAATTAAAAAAACAGAACCGTAAAAAAAACCCGATTAAAATTTTAAAAAAACCGACCAGTTAGGTTGAATTTTAATTTTATAAACCAATTAAACTAAATTAAAATTTTAAAAAAATCGAATAAACAGTGGTGCTAGCCTGTTTAGATAAAACGACGTAAATAGCCTTGGAGGCGGTAGTAATTACAGTATTTGCCATTTACGGTGGAAAATGGAATTGTGAGTGGATGACAGATCACTGAAGAAGGGGTCGTAGGGGGAGATTCTCTAAAACGCGTTCAAATCATACCGTTTTAACGCGTTTGGTATTTGAGGCCCTTCCCCCCACCAAGCTGTGATGAATTTTTCGCTCTTTTATCATTTTTCTATAGATGATTAGTTGTTTGGCATTTTATTTGAGAACCTTGAACAAAATTCAATGCATTAAACCCTGTTTACTGTTTATATATATATATATATATATATAAATAAATTTTAATAGATTGATATTAAT
>Ga0307509_10010997_pt1 | contig 11026 bp, 3 predicted proteins | sample 10_EM_MG_FD_202245 | JGI IMG/M metagenome (GOLD analysis project Ga0307509, IMG submission 202245) | Populus trichocarpa ectomycorrhiza microbial communities from riparian zone in the Pacific Northwest, United States - 10_EM | ecosystem: Host-associated > Plants > Roots > Unclassified | place... | reverse complement strand
CAAGTACGAGTACTTCGCCTAATTTTAATTTATCTTGATGGGTTGTCTATCGTTACCCTTCCTGTCCTTTCTATCCTATTAGTGCAACGCTAAAAGGTTCTGAAATTCGGGCACGAACGAAGGGATAACGAAGCTCGCGCGTACGCACAATATGATCTTTAGGTAGCCGCAGATTTCTAAAGTTCTTCGGCAGGAGATTCCCGATGCATATACTTTATTCAACAACAGTGAGGGAAGGAAATACGCAAAGCGGCGACCCCAGGCACGCGCTCGAAGGAATCTCGTGTGCGGCGAGTCAGATGGATGGATTGCGCAAGTCAGATTTTCGGGCTCGGTGAATTTACTCTAGTGATGTTGCCTGGGAAGATGCTATCCCTTAACCTGTATTCAAACACTGTGGCTAAAGGCTAAGTTGATGGGGTGGGTCATGAGCGTAACTGTACTAGGCAAAGTGGTAAGCGATCAGAACCCCTTACCTTGTAATCATGGCTAGCTAGCGCTAGGTACTAAGAGTAGCCTATTTGCGTAATCGTGACAGGAAAAACGTTGTGCTTCAGAAGTGGTGGTGTAGTGCTCAGAATACCGCGGAATCAGTAATGTTCAGCATTGCCATGATGGAAGCCAGAGTGGCCGCGTAGATTTACTCCCGGGTACTAAAATAGGCTAATGGGACGACGGAAAAATACCACCGATAGTTACTCCTTTTGTGTTGAATCATAACTCTAGTTACTACTTCTTTCATCCATGTGATCGATGATCTCTACTTTAGCGTGACACTAAAAGTGCGTGAACGAGAGTACAGGTTAAGGGATAGTTTGATTGTTGCTGGGAGCAGCTAGAGCAGGGCAGGTTGAGTGGCAAGGTGAGTGACGGGGAACCTGAGAGACAGACAAGCAACACAGGGCCACAGCGTGGCGGGTGCCCTGCCATATGAAGTGTCATACTGCCGGTCACGTGGATGGCCATGGGGAAAACTACTGTACGCAGGAACACACCAAACATCGTGAATGTTTGATCTCGTTAGTGTGTTAGCTTGGCTCGGTAGAAAACAGGGTATTTAAGCAGGAAAAAGCGGATGAGAGAAAACAACAACTCCCGCACCCATAAAATAAATTTACATTCATCACTTTTTCATCCCCTTTTTCTCATTCTGCAATCCGGTTCGAGAGTGTCCTTCGGAATTGCCATAACCCATAAAAGAACGCCGGAGAACCAAGGAGAAACGACAGTACCCTGCGTAAGTTAGTTTGTATCACAATAATTATTATGATCAAATATTTAACACGCGAATAAGATAACTTTTGGTAAGAAGGGTGAGTGATACGCGGTGGTTCAATCGCTGGGCATCTCGCCTCTTCTCCATCTGGGGCTGAGAAGTTCAAGCGGCAGTCTCGGCTCCTCTCCGTGTCAAGGCACCACTGCTACGGTAATTCCCGAGGTCAGCTCCATCTTTGCCCACCTTTAGAGCTCGTAGAATGTTTGAGGTTGGTTCCTAGGATGCGGTAATTGCAACCCGTGTTGCGCTAGGGTTCAGGGCTTAACCGGTGAGCCTCAGCAAAACCCGGCTGACGTAAAACAAACTTGACCCAATTCAACCGGTTGACACAAAATAAATTATTTGGAGCCTCATTTCAGGTCAGCTCACGCACCCGAACACCTTAATCCAAATACAAGTATCATACATGCGCACAACTGCTTCTACTGTAAACCGAAGGAAAAACACTAGCGCCAGCAAGCTCCTACGGTGAGGGCTATGATATCGTAGAATAATTGAACCTCAGGCTAAGGGGTCCAAAATTCCCTCTCTCCAGGATTGGATGCAAAACCACCGCTAATACAGACTGCTTGAACCCAAGCTTGGGGTAAAAAAATAGCAAGAGCGCCCGGCGTCATAGCGTGGTTTCATCCTGGTTCTTACAATATTCCAATTCAAAGCCCTACCCTCCCTCCTTCCGTCCCTCCTTTAGCCACAAATCTGGACCGGGGAAATCCTTGCCCGACCGGCCGCGTGCGGGAACAACCGCTCTGATACCCGTCCCGACAGCCGTCAGACATGCGGTATGATACAGTACTCGTACTCGAGTACCTACCGTTTAATGACGCCATCTGCCGGCGTGCTGATACGTTGAGCGATAACCTTATCGTAGCCCCTTCCTCCCGACAACCTTCAGTAGAAACTTTTTCAAATACTTTTTAAGACCTTTGTCTTTGTCCTAAGATAGCGAATGACAAGAGTTTTCGTGTCACACTGCGTTAAACAGCCCCTATCTAATTTTACATTAAGTGAGAAACTAAGCGACTCCGGGAGAAATAGCCAGACGTTTCGGCAGCATCAACCGTGGCAGCGGAAATAACATTTCTAACTACAACTCCGACGGGAAAAATAACACAACCTCCACTATCTCCTGCGTAGAGTTTGCAAGGTGACGTGATTGCAGCCGCTCCCTAACCTCTACATGCAACGCCTGTAATGGTTGCACCAGCGCAACATCGATCTCTTCATCCCTGACTCATCTAGTACGATAGATTAGACAGTTTGTGTAGGAAGACCTAGGTGGCAAAAAGTCTTGGACACCCAGGTGGGTATCGAGACCTGGAAGAAGTGTAAAATAGGGCTTTTCAGACCTGTAGATATCCGATCGCTACAGAACCACACGTCAGCAGCAGCTAACACATCTCTCTTTTTACATTTTTTTAAAAGAATTTACAGATGATAATACTGGGCATTCGGTAGTAGATTAGCACCTGCTCTATGGCGTACAGCATGGTTCGTACTGAAACGATGATTTCGGTCTGGGGAAGAACCTTCCTCCCGTGAAGCAAGATAGATAAAGGAAAGCAAAAAAATCGTAGCGGACAAAGGGGAAATGATATCACGGTAGGGAAACAAAACAAATACCGAAAGTGGGCAATCGCCGCTCACACAGAGGGTAAAGTCAAAGAAATCGTTGATGATGATCAAAGAACCCGAAAGAAAAAAAGTTGATCCCTATCGATCAAAAACCACGAGCAAAGTAGTCTATGCACAGGTTGCTGTCTGTCTCCGCTGTTCCCTTTGTCTTCGCTGACTCCACCCATGCCTCTTCAGCCCCACGATCCTTCTCATCCCTTAGTCATCCAGCAACCCACCGCATAGTTCCCCTAGCTGTCTAGCTATGTAACCCACGCTCCTATAGAAAGCAAATAAAAAACAAAAAAATATAAGGAACAATTTAGTTTAACGTTGGCCCATACTAAGCCCCACAGTACCCAACTTGTGTTGATGGAAATCCTCATTTGAGCCGGGAACGAATTTGAGGGAATGCGATACTACCCTACCCAATACCCCATTGTCTAGCTACCAAGCTACCCACGCGTGACCTACCCCTCATTTTTTCTACATGTGCCCGGCCGTGATTCCTAATACCTGCCGGCTGTGGACCGCTCCCCCCCCCGCAGTCCCTACCTACGCCCTACCGTCTTCTGATACCCCTATAATACCTCGGGCAATGGAGGCCGTCCTGCCATCCCTGCTAAGGTCAGTCTAAGCAGCCGTTCCCGTGCCTGTCTCACTATACTAATGAAGGCCTAGCGTGTAGGGCCGGCGGCCCAAGCTGATCCAGGTAGTCCCCCGGGTAATTTACCCGATACAGGACCACCCCCGCCGTCCCTGTGACCCCCCCGGACGGATCGGAACACTGCCACTGCTAGGTGAGTATGGCTGGTAGCAGCTTTTTGCCATCGAGATTTCTAGCCTTTCCGCCGAGGTGGATTCCAGTGGCGAGGACATAATTACACTCCAGTCTCAGCATTAGAGTTAGTCTAATGATTCTGCTCCGGCGCTGGATGGTGAGGAGATAGATATCCAGGTAGGCAAAGTGGCTGGCACAGATGGAGGGCAGGGAGTGGGGGGGTTGATAGCATGATGAGATCTTTCTGGTGAAAATAAGCGCTATATATGCGGGACAAGCCATCATCCCAAAATTCCAAGGTGATGGGTTGGTTCTCTATTTTACGCTAGTTTCCTGAACACCTATTCCAGACTCTCAGGTATTGGGAAGGAAAATCTATTGTAGTTTATCCACCCTGCTATCTATCATCTATCGCTAGTAGGGGAGAGAACAAGGAAGAAATAAAGATCGTCGTATATAAGAAAAAATAGAAAATGGGGAGATTTTGTAACACGGGACTTATTCCGCAGGGAATGGTGATCGAGATGAATGACGCAAATTGACAAATGAGGTAGTTCTCCGTTTGCTGCCTGCTGAAGACAAGGAACAGAAATTTGTGCGCTGTTACTTTGAGATATTAACAACTATTGGGGGGTTGGAGGGGTATAGTTTTACATACAAATTGGATCTCTACCAATATCACCCAAGATCATGACTGCGAACTGGCGTAAGGGACACACAAGGGAGCTAGGGAGGGTGGTAATGGCTGTAACAGCGCATACAAAACTCCTAGAATCTGAGCTAGGGAGGGGCTAGAAAACGAGGAAGCCCGCAGAATTTGAGCGTAGACAATTGGGTGCGCCAGTCTACTTCTTGTTAATCCTCTTTACAGCTGGGATGGCTGCGCATCGGCGCCCATAGACACACGGGCTTGCAAAAGCTTGATAACTTCCTCATGGCCATTTGCAATAGCCCATTCAAGCGGTGTGCGACCATCCTCACCCGGACGACTGGGGTCGACATCCTCCCGTCGTAGTAACAGATTGACTACTCCTTGATATCCCTTACTAGCAGCCCACCCGAGTGGTGTTTGATCATACTTGTCAGGGTAATTGGGGTCGACATCGTCTCGGGCCAGCAGGAGCTGGGCCGCACCTTCGTGTCCACAGTAAGCAGCACACCCGAGTGGTGTTAAAGCACCCTCATCGGGGGGATTAGGGTCGATATCTTTCCGGTCTAGTAGTAGCTGGACAACCCCTTCATGTCCCGCGACAGCAGCACTCCCGAGTGGTGTTCGACCATTCTGACCTGGACGATTGGGGTCGACATCCTCCCGTCGTAGTAACAGATTGACCACTCCTTCATATCCCTTACTAGCAGCCCACCCGAGTGGTGTTTGATCATACTTGTCAGGGTAATTGGGGTCGACATCGTCTCGGGCCAGCAGGAGCTGGGCCGCACCTTCGTGTCCCCAGTAAGCAGCACATCCGAGTGGTGTTGTAGCATCCTCTTCGGGGCGATTGGGGTCGATATCTTTCCGGCCGAGTAGTAGCTTGACAACCCCTTCATGTCCTGCGACAGCAGCACACCCGAGTGGTGTTCGACCATTCTCTTCTGGGCGATTGGGGTCCACATCATTCCGACCGAGTAGTAGCTTGATGACCCCTTCATGTCCCTGGGCAGCAGCACTCCCGAGAGGTGTTCGACCATTCTGACCTGGACGATTGGGGTCGACATTATTCCGGTCTAGTAGCAGCTTGACAACCACTTCATGTCCCGCGACAGCAGCACTCCCGAGCGGTGTTCCACTATTCGGACCTGGACGATTGGGGTCAACATCCCCCCGGTCAAGTAGTAGCTTGACAACAGCTTCATGTCCATAACGAGCAGCCCATGAGAGCGGTGTGCCGCCTTGTTCATCCGGCCTGTTGGGGTCGACATCATTCCGGCCAAGTAGTAGCTTTACAACCTCTTCATGTCCGTTATTAGCGGCCCACAAGAGTGGTGTACTGTCTTGGTTATCTGGCATCTCGGGGTCAACACCTTCCCGCTCTAGAAGTATTTTAACCACTCCATCATGCCCATTCTTCGCCGCCCATAAGAGTGGTGTGCGGCTGACGCGATCACCTTGGTTAGTCTCGCAACCTGGAGCACTGGCTAACGAAGCCACAAATTCCACAATCCCGAAGAAAGAGGCGCAATGTAATCCAGAGAAGAGTGGGGAAGAACCGGTGCCAGCCGTGTATCCGGTAGACAGAACCTGCTCCAAAAGCGATTCGGCGGATGGGTGGCCTTCGTACTGACTTAAGAGCTGCAGCCCAAGGGCCATCGCGTGGCTCGAGAGCTCCCTTTTCGCATGTGTCCCCCAATATCTCGAGGCATATTTTAGGAACGGCGTCACTTGGTGGTCCGGGAGAGGGTTGGAGGGGAGGTTCTTGACCTGTGGCGAATTCAAGTAGGTCAAGCAAGCTTCTGCGATCACCGAGTGGGGATGGCTGAAGAGGTCAGGATGAGCGCAGAGATATTCCTGGACTGTAAAATGGATTACTCGGACAGTCGAGGCTTCCTTGTCAACAGTAATCAGTCCTTGACAGCAACCTAGTAATGCACCTATCGAAGGAGAATTTTCGCTATCGAAATCCGCCTCTCCTATCTCGACCGCCAGTGCGTGGCACAGCTCGTCTACCTGTAATGGCCGTTCCGCATGACAGACCCACATGAGAGTGGCCATTGCAAGTTTTGTCTTTTCCCCTCCCTGTGCCTTTATTCGCTCTAGGGTTGCACCATATGCATCCCCTAACCCTGCCCCATCTTTCACCGCCTTGAGCCTTTTTCTTCGCCGAGCGATACTTGTCTCTCGCAGGATTGCCTCGATGTGGAGGCAAGCTAGCAGGAATCTAGGTTCGCATGTTAGCTATGGGTCTAAGGTAGATTTAGGTTGTTTTGCCCTTGAATGGTTTCTACATACGTTTCCGAGCTTAGTTGGGAAATGCTTTCCAAAATATTTTCCTCCAATGCGCTGCTCATCATCTCCGGGGTAGTGTCGCTCCTGAGCTTCTCACGTAGATACCCAGTGATACCATCATCCGTGGGCTCTATTAACACAAAAGCAGCTGCTCCACCCAGTTTCCTTTCCACCTCACTTCGGATATGCGATCTTCCGGTCACAAATATCCGAGCATCGAGCGACTCCCTCGCGATCTGTCCTATTGATTCGAGGATGATTATTCGATGCTCCGGCACACATTCGTCAAGTGCGTCAACGCATATAAATGTTCGCTTCGTAGCCGTGATTGCCTGGAACATCTTCAAAATTCCTGCCACTTGTAGTCCCCTACCCCCAATCACCTTTTTCTGATTCCGAAAAGATCGGACTACCGCTTCCGGAATTCCATCCAATCCACTGACAAGCTGTCGGAGTAAGGACCCGAGCATATTTACCGGTGACTGCTCATTTCTGGAGGCAAAGTCGAAGTAGAAACAAGCAACGGCAGTATCTTCCTCCGCCGCCTCATCGCACAACTTGTCTATCACAAGTGAGCTGTCACCCCCTCTGTTAGAAATACCATATTTTGACTTCCGGCAGTGATAGGCTCTCGCTTACATGATATAGCTCTTTCCCGCCCCCGGATTCCCATGGCAAAATAAGGTGCGATGATTGGACCCATCTTCCCGATTACCGCCATGCCAGCATCTGAACTCCGGGGTTTCCAGTAGCCAGGATCCTATACTGTCTAGTCGCTGGGCTCCGATGTCTCGATGGCGTGCTCCTGGCTCTAGCGGAGACAGCCAGGCCAATATTTTAGATTCATCATCGGGGGTGAGGTAGTTAAAGGTATTTGTTGTGCTGAAAGTGTTTGTGGTGTTGAAAGAGTTTTGGTTATTGCTGAAACCTTGTGACATTTTCCGATTTTCACTCCTGTGAAAGTTGTTGAAAGCCCAGTGTTGGTTAGCTTGGGGGGTCTGTTAACGTAATTACTTGAAATTGAGGAAAAGTGGGGTTGATGGCGATGGTAAAACCTTGCGCCTTGCGGACAACATTCCAACCACAGACATCGTTACACAAACGCCCGAGGGCTATTCATCTCAAAAACCATGTGCTGACTCCATCAGCTTATGAACTTGAGCAGATCATCACTATAGGCCTTTTACTTAATATATTCCAAAACAGTAAAAATCTAAGAAACTAATACCCGTCACACCGTCCGAATCTTTATTTAATACCTACCCAAGATTTGATGGATTCCTCGAAGATTGCGTGCTACTGCTTAAGCGAGGTTCAGAACTCACGTCATCTAGTATGATGGACATTTTAAGACGAGGGCACAGTTTTTGGTAAAAAAGTTAGTGATGTGCAGGTTACAGAGTTATTGAGGAAATAGAAATATTTTCAGAGTATTCTTTTGAGTGAATCAACTTAGGGGCACTGGGGCCACGGCGAATGCATCTCAGTAGGGGCGGTGGTAGGGGTGGAATTAACATTCATGTCTTAAAGCCTATCATAACTCCTGAATGCTCTTATGCCAGAATAGACATGGCACCAACAACCCCGACAACAGTAATAACCTTTTCAGTTAGAAACACAGATAGCAAAAATATCACTACTTCCATGTTTCATCGCATGCCCGGAGTTTATGTGACACCACAATTGAAGCCGCTGTCGGACTTCCCACCAATAGCACCTCAACTACTCATTCATCTTTGCCAAGAATACCTCCGTGAGCCGGATATTTCGTAAGGGCTCCCGCAAAATATCGGCTGGCGGGGGTATTCTTGGCAAAGACGAATGAGTAGTTTCAACCGCCTAATATTAACCTCCGCGTCCTTCCTTCACATGCCCGGACCCTCTAGCACCCCTTTCCTTGTTCTTCTAACCTGTTACCCCCCCGTCAACCTATTCTACTACTAGGGCCGGACACCGCCAGATTATTCCGCAGGAAATACGATAAAACCTTATAATATTATCAAAGTGGCCGATCGTGAGCTTCGCCCTCATAACGAGGCTCGCGCGTACGCACAATATGATCTTCAGGTAGCCGCAGATTTCCAAAGTTCTTCGGCAGGAGATTCCCAATGCATATACTTTATTCAACAACAGTGAGGGAAGGTAATACGCAAAGCGGCGACCCCAGGCACGCGCTTGAAGGAATCTCGTTTGCGGCGAATCAGATGGATGGATTGCGCAAGTCAGATTTTTGGGCTCGGTGAATTTACTCTAGTGATGTTGCCTGGGAAGATGCTATAGTTTGATTGTTTCTGGGAGCAGCTAGAGCAGGGCAGGTTGAGTGGCAAGGTGAGTGACGGGGAACCTCAGAGACAGACAAGCAACACAGGGCCACAGTGTAACAGATCCCCTGCCATATGAAGTGTCATACTGCCGTTCACGTGGATGGCCATGGGGAAAACTACGCAGAAACACACAAAACATCGTGAATGTTGGATCCCGTTAGTGTGTTAGCTTGGCTCCGCAGAAAACAGGGTATTTAAGGAGGAAAAAGCGGATGAGAGAAAACAACAACCCCCGAACCCATAAAATCAATTTACTTTCATCCCTTTTTTCTCATTCTGCAATCCGGTCCGAGAGTGTCTTTCGGAATTGCCATAACCCATAAAAGAACGCCAGAGAACCAAGGAGAAATGACACTACCCTGCGTAAGTTACTTTGTATCATAATAATTATTATGATAAAATATTTAACACATGAATAACATCACTTTTGGTAAGGAAAGTGAGTGATATGCTGTGGTTCAATTAGTTGGGCATCTTGTTCCCTCCAACTGGGGCTGCGAAGTTCAAGCAGCAGTCTGGGCTCCTCTCCGTGTCGAGACACCACTGCTACGGTAATTCCTGAGGTCCAGTTGGAGCTCAGTTTGGAAGTCGCTGCCCACCTTGAGAAGCTCGTAGAATGTTTGAGGCTGGTTCCTAGGATGCGGTGATTGCAACTCATGTTGCGCTAGGGTTCAGGGCTTAACCGGTGAGCCTCAACAAAACCCGGCTGACATAAAACAAACTTGACCCAATTCAGCCGGTTGACACAAAATAAATTATTTGGAGCCTCATTTCAGGTTAGCTTGCGCACCCGAACACCTGTAAACCACACTAAATACATGCGCACAACTGCTTTTAAAACGAGGGAAAACACTAGGGCCGGCTCCTACGGTAAGAGCTATGATAATATTATTGTAGAATAATTGAACCTCAGGCCAAGGGGTCCAAAATTCCCTCTCCCCAGGATTGGATGTAAAACCACCGCTAATCCCGATTGCTTGAACCTAAGCTTGGGGTAAAAAAATAGCAAGAGCGCCCGGCGTCAGAGCGTGATTTCATCCTGGTTCTTACGATATTCCAATTCAAAGCCCTACCCTCCCTCCTTCCGTCCCTCCTTTGGCCAGAAATCTGGACCGGGCAAATACTTGCCCAACTGGCCGGGTGCGGGAACAACCGCTCTGATACCCTTCTTGACAGCTGTCCGATATGCGGGTACGTACCGTTTAATGACGCCATCCGCCTGCATGCTGATACGTTGAGCGATAACCTTATCGTAGCCCTTCCTCCCGACAACCCTTCAGCAGAAACTTTTTTAAATCCTTTTTAAGACCTTTGTCTTTGGTTCCTAAGATAGCGAACGACAAGAGTTTTCGTGGTACACCACGCCAAACGGCCCCTATCTAATTTTACGTTAAAAGAGAAACTAAGCGACTCCGGGAGAAATAGCTAGTTGTTTCGGCACCATCAACCGCGGCAACGGAAACAACACCTCTAACTACAACTCCGACGGGAAAAATAACACATCCTCCACTATCTCCTGCGTGGAGTTTGCAAGGTGCCGTGATTGTAGCCGGCCCCTAACCTCTACTCGCAATGCCTGCAATGGTTGCACCAGCGCAACATCCACCCTTCATCCCTGACTCATCCAGTATGATAGATTAGACAGTTTGTGCAGGAAGACCTAGGTGGCAGGAAAACAGGTTATTTTCTGTTAACCTAGAAATCTTGGACACCCAGGTGGGTAGTGAGACCGGGAAGAAGTGTAAAGTAAAATAGGGCTTTTCAGACCTATAGATAACGTAATTTACGGCCATGCGGCCCTTCGCCGGGATGTGGCTCACCATGGCAACCACAGGAACATCAAATGTATATTTGATTATCTTCATTCATTGTACTAGTAAGATAATGAAAATTTGTTAAATAGTACTCTTGAATATGGAGATTCAGAATCTGGTATTTTCATTTGATAATAAAAGACTCTTCTTCTTGTATATTAACTTTAGTCTGAACTGGTTCAAATACCATTTTTTCTACAATAGTCATAGAGAAAGTTGAAACCAACAGCAAATATGATAGTTTATGCATGTAATAGGATCTTATAGGGCTAG
>Ga0307509_10010996_pt1 | contig 11027 bp, 11 predicted proteins | sample 10_EM_MG_FD_202245 | JGI IMG/M metagenome (GOLD analysis project Ga0307509, IMG submission 202245) | Populus trichocarpa ectomycorrhiza microbial communities from riparian zone in the Pacific Northwest, United States - 10_EM | ecosystem: Host-associated > Plants > Roots > Unclassified | place... | reverse complement strand
GGGTGAGCCCCCGCCCCCCCTGCCCCCTAAGCCCGACGAGTATAGACGGTTAGAACTGGTTATAACTCCGGCCTTTCGGGCTTGCGTGACCCGCCTGAATTTGATTTCAAGGCTTTCGAGATGCTCGCCACAGCAGCGAGTTGGAACCACCTCGAGCTGGTGGTTCCCAAACTCGATATTCAACGTTCTCTCCTGTTGGTAACCTCGCTCTACCATCCGTAAACCCCACCTTTCCAATCTGCTCGAGGAGTAGTGACACGATCAAGTCCTCTGGCCTCGAACCGTTGTTCCGCCCGGCTTGGATTATCCCTGTGAATCCATGGACCGTCGCTCGACCACACCCAACTCCCGCCCAGCCTACTACTCCCGCAAGTCGTCAGTGGCAGGCCAGGGATCTAATACCTCCAAGAGCGATCGTGGATCGGCATCAGGAGAAGCCCGATCAGTTTATCGATTTATTTTCCAGTCGAAAATGGGACTAGAGAAGTGCCGACTGCGTCGGAAGAAACCTTGCTTGCTAAGCAGTGTTAAGAATGGTGTTCCTCAGCCTGGATGCGGCCTCGCGCCAAAAACAATGCGCCTGACGGGGTGGAAATTTTAGAATACAGTCTATAGCCTACAGAATGCACGAACTGATCCAGGCATGGGACGATATCATACAAGGTTGTGATAACGAAGATTTGTGTGTCGCAAGTGGCGTTTGGGGGGGTGGGTGACTTTGACACACTGCTCCGACACAGTCAGCCGGACACGCCGAGCTCGGGCCCCGCGTACCGTCCCGCCATGTAGCTGATCAGTCAAGAAGTTGTGTAGTACTAAATTGTCTCTCACCACACATTCAATGGACTGCCACCCATTATTGTGAGCTATCTGGGGGTCGAGGGTATATACCGTTCTTCTCTCACCCTGGCCTCACCGTGCGTGGAGCTCGCGATCATCGATCGTGCTTCGGAGACTAGTTAATGGTGGAAATACAGGCAGCTCCCTCATATCAGCCCTCCATGAATGTGAGTGTGGTCCGCCCTGTAGTCAGGCCGGCAATGTGTTTCTCCTGGCATGGGGCTTGGGTGTACCCACTGCTCCCGAAGCAGGGGGTGTGCCCGAAATAGAAGGGATTCACAACTCAAACTGCCATGCTATGGGCGGTGGAGGTGACACATCACTCGATACCAGAAGTAGGGGTTGAACAAAAAGACCATGAGCGCTGAGGGATGCAACAGGGGGGTTATATCGATTTGCGATTCACAGGGAACGACAGAGTTTGTAGGAACCGTGAGGGAGCAGAGTGATCGAGTGTGGACTTAGCGAAATTTCCTTGCATCACGGTGGCAGTTAGTGCAGGCTCGATCCCAACGAATATATGAGGGCACACTCCCGGTCATTGGGGGAGCCTACAATACTGTAGCCGTAATATCTAAACTCATTACGACCTTGCATCCTAAGTAACTCCATCTCAGGAAAGTTCACGGTCACCAAACATGTTCCCCCAGCATGAGACAGCTTCAAAAAAAAAACTGAAAGTGACCACAATCCACGTCAAATTTCGGTAAAATACCATGTATTTCGTATATTCGCCGAGGTTTAGGTACAATTACTATTACTTGCGTAAATTACATCCGGTCACAGCGTGTCATTCGATCGAGTTTTTCCTGATGCGAGGTGAGAAAAAGCGCAGGTGAGAAAAGATGGGATACATTGATAGCGACCTTGGTTAATAAGGCCTGGAAGGAGGACATTACATTGGAGGTATAACTTGGGTAAAAAGTTTCACGACGCTACAACGCTTATCGTGATCACGAGCTTTTTCTGGTGCCTACCCGGCTTGGTCCCAACATGGAATCGGTCGTTTCCTTGACCTCAGCGTTGTACAACCTATCCAAATCGACCCTCTCCATCTGACTCGCGCTTCTCCGTGTCGAATGGATGCAAACTCCCGGAGGTCAACCTAATTTTGTCGCACCCGGGGGGACCAGTGGAAGGAGACGGCTCCCCGATCCCCGATCAAAAACCATTTGACTGTTGCTTCCTGATCGGTAGCGTGTCCTTTTCGGCCCGGGGCGGACACAAGAACGGTGTCAGGAATTGGAGTCCGGAATTCTGATGCCCCTCACACTTGGACGAGAGTCAATCCGACCACGAGTAGGGTACAGTGCAGAATGACGTGCGTACCGTTTCAACGCCCATCGATCATTGGACCAGGAAAGATGAGGATATGCCGCGGGCGGGAGCGAAAAAGCAGGTAAGAGAGTGGGCGCATCGGCATCGTGGTGTTATTACAGGGTCTTAAATTACAACGATCGTTCCACTCGGGGCTTGAAGCTAGTTGCAACCGCAAAGTTGACAACAGACGAAACTAGCTCCGCAGCAACAGCAGCAGAAGTCGGATGTCGAAGAGCACCTGGAATCCCGCCCATCAACAAAGCCTTCCGCGAGACATCCCATGTATCGCGACGTACCAGTAAGGACCGCAAGCATAGCCACACCTAAACGGTTGCCTGCTTGAATCTTTGAAAGTCTCTTCCACAAGTTCGTCGTCACGCGAGGGACGTGATCGATGCTGGGGTTGCGGCTGAGCTTGCGGCGTTGGCGTTGGTTGAGGTTGGGTGGCGGTGGTAGGGTTTGTAGTGGTGGGGGTCGTTACGGGTCTCGGCATGGTGGGTAGTAACGGTGCGGAGGTCCAATACTGTCACGACGCCTTATGTACTTGTTCAAAGGCAACAAGGCGGTGCAGAAGGGCCCGAGGTACGTCGTCTGGGTAACAAAAAGGCGATACTTGAATGCGCGCCGGAGAGAGAGCGGCTCGTTCGAACATTCAGAGGGTCCCGCGAGGTTTGGTGGTATCTCTGGATGAAACATCGGGATTCCCGGGTCGGGGGTGGGATATGGACAGGGTTGAGAGAGACGCCCGATCAGAGCCTTTTTGTCACTCCGCGAGTTCAAAGCCTGTCATCAGTTACCCGGGGACCGTGGGTGACCGGTGAACTGGTCCCGGTCAACGACAGGCAACAAACACGGTGTTGGTATTGCCATCGCCGGACTTCAAGCTTCACCTCCACGGAACAAGCAAACCCCCGACATAATATCTGTGCTGTCCGCAGATAGCTTAGACCTGATGGTAGCATGCTGAGCGTCGTATCAAGTGTTCGTGCATTTCTATAGAGGTGAGGATCCATTGAGGCGGAATTGGAGGGCTCGACAAGCCTTTGAACTATATTCCAAGCTGTGCAAGATGTTCTCGGTCGGGTGACCGTCATTCTCGCGGCAGTCATCTAAAAATATCTCCCTCCATTTCCCTCCTTCTATCCACCTCCAGATAATCTTCACGGTCAGCGACATCTTCACTTGGGAGCCATTTCCATGCGTTGAGTTGGATGAAATCGTGGAACGTCCAAGGTTCCTTCATCAACTCTTCCGGATACGACGCCCAGACGTATGTCTCGCATTCTATCGCGGGGTTTGGTGTCTCTGAGGGATTTTTGGGGAGGGGCTCCGGTGTGGAGGGCGTCAGATCCAGTGCCTCTTCCCCGGAGGAGTCGGGGACTCGATGTTTCGGAACCTCGTAAGCCTCGAGGGGGATGATGGGACCCAAGGGATGGACCCGAACCTTCTCCCTGATGTATTCCTAATATCACGATCATGATCAATGAGCAGAGGGCTTCATCGTCGGGAAGAAGGTGCCTACGTCTCCCTCAAACACGTCCAGGAAGGCCATGTCCGATTCAAACAACCCGAGGACGAGAGATCCACGGACAGACCTGTCTTCAGGTTCTAAGTCATGATCGATCATGCGCCTGCTCTTATAGTACGGCAGAATCCCAGGATAGTCTGCATTCTGCTCATGTTTGATCCACGTTGAGCAATAGCGGGTACGGCCAAAGCGCCCTCTCTCACCTCGACCTTATGCCTCGTGTAATCCTGAATGATAAACCACGGTAAGGTTCCGTTTATCCTTATCGCCAAACGGGCGCGTCAACGACACTCACGAGTAGGACTGCGGGACAGATCTGGAGGTGAGAGCCATCGTTCCCAATCACGCGCTTGAGGATGTTGGGATGTAGGAGAGTGCCATAAAAGAAGGCAGAGAATTGCTGCTCGTGAACCATTCCGGCCAGACAAAGTGATGAGAGCTGTTGATAGGATAAGAGTGCACCCGTCCGGTCAGTCCACGTGAGATTAGCCTCGTGGCGTCAAAGCTGGGCCGTGGTGCAGCGGAGTGTTTCCGGGTAAGGTCCTCCCACCGCCGGGCAGCATACAGAGCCGGCGGAGGTTCTATCGGGTGAAAGGAGGTCTAGGTGGCGTCTTGAGTTATCACGAACTCGTCGGCTGGTACCAGTACCACCCCAAGGCTTGGCGGAAGTTGCCGATCCCCCTTCGGTTACGCCACAACAACGGTTTCCGCTCTATTTCTCCAACCCTTTCAAACGGTTCTACGTATTCGGGTCCCGCGTCTCCCCCGAATTGCGTGACACGGGATGTTGGCTGATCCACGGGGTGACCCGGCAAGCGCGGCGGACCCCTTGTGACAGACGGCTGTGGCCGGACGCCTTTACTCGTTCAAGTAACTTTCCTTCGTACCCACCCCAATGGAAAGAAAGGTAGCCATGAACTACTCCTCAGAACCACGCGCCCCGCACCTCCACGCTCGCCTGTCGAAGACTTGTAATCCACCCCAGTAACTCCGATCGAATAGGTTATCGACGACCTCGCGTCGCTCGAGGGTAATCCAGAATCCTTCACTCGATACCACCTGATGCTAAGGGTGTGGGTATCCCACTTCCAAGAATACGGATTCAAATTTTTGGTATCAGCGGTGGCGGGGCTTTCGATAGATTGCCCCGCCACGTCCGTTATCTATCCTTGCCCGACCCCGCCACGTCGGAGGGTCTTGACGAGGGTGATGGTGCCTTCTGAGGCACTGTTATTAAGAGGTGTTCTGTGGGCATGGCCACTGCGTCCATCACCTCTCCCCGACTCCCCGACGCCCATTTGCAGTCAGTGGAGTACGCTGGGGGGTAGAAACCGGGGCTCGGTGCATTTATCAAGGAAGACTCTCGTCGGATGCTTAGGGCGTTTCGCGCTGCCAACTTGGGGAAGGAGTCGTGGGCGAGATTGAGGGGGTCCCAAGGGGACAGGAACGAACACTTGACCGCGGAGGAGATGAAGTCGGGTAGTTTCGTCTCGGGCTTGAAGGTTGAAGGTCGAACCGACCCTTTGAACATCACACACTCGCCCCCCACTCCGGGGAGTTTCCTGCGTTGTGATGTTCGACCATGGGTCTCGCATGCCCTCTCGACCAGAGTGCAAACACAAATGAAACATCTCCGGCAAGCTGGGGGTCTATCAGCTCGTGCTTGAAAGGATGGAATTTTTTTGTAAACGGGTTCAACATCCATGTGGTCGGCATTACAGAGACTCGATACGAATGTAAAACCGGACCACTCCCTGGCCATTAATATTGCAACAACGTATCCAGAATTCGTGTAACCCATGTATCCGGAACTCGAAAATTCACCCGGCGGTGGTGGACGTGCGATCTTGGTTTCGCGTAGGGCCGGAAACCGTTTCCACCGCCTCTTGCCTCCCGGTAGCCCAGGAAACAAGACCCTAGAGGGAGTTGATAGATGGGTCCCGAAAGATTTCCACTTCGAAAACTCCTGCCGGTTTTTTTTTTGCGCTGGATCTGCCTCCCACAGGATTGGTCGAGTTTCTTAGGTCGGATCATTATTGAACAATGATCGTACTGCCAACTGGAAGGCGATGGTACTTAACAAGGCGGTATCAATAGTTATTCGTGCTCTGGGGGTTCGGATTGACGGGTGCAAGAGGGAGTGGAGGTATTGTTCGTGTTTCAATGGTTCGCCTACGGATCGGTGACGTATTAGGCGAAGGGGAAACCTAAGGTCATACTCGCCAACGACCCACCTGAAGCGTACTATGTTTTCTGATCTCCTCGATTCTATCAGAGATCTCGTCCCAAATTCCCTCATACCCTAGACAGTATTCCAGGGATGGGAAAATACTGATCATCCCATGTACCACCGTTTCGAGATCAGATCCATCGAGGATGAGTGGTATTTGATGGGTGTCCAAACACGTGAGAGTGCACCTAGGAAGGGAGCGTAGCTGTTGGAATGGGGGGTCTGCTAAGATATTCTTGAGATCGTCAACGATGTTCGTGGTGTTGAAGTGAACCTCCAGTCTTCGCAGTTTGACGCAATGGATGGAAATTGAAACGAGGCAAGCAACAGTCGTGACACAGGTGTTTTCGCCACATGGGTATCCGAGTAGAAATGACTCTAGTCGGGGCAGGGCCTTAGCGAGCTCGGCGACGTCGATGTTATTCAGCCTAAAGCCACATGGGCCCTCGCCGTACAAGAGGCAGAGGGCCTCCACATTCAGATCGACCAAGTTGCGGAATATTCGAATCGGGGAGGTGAGAGGAGCACCGACGATGAGACCGGGGAGGGTTTCGACCTTTAGGAATTTCAAAGATCCCTTTAACTTTGACAGTGGTGTCGTGTCTTGTGTGGGGGAAACGCGGTCCTCCAAGCGTTCGAACAAGGAGAGCCATCCATGTGCGGTATGTTCCCCGAGTGTAAATTCCACGAGGGGCGGGAAAACGGGGGGCGGGGACGGGGTATAGTAGCCGGGGGGAGGGCCCTTGACGCGCAAGGCACGGAGGTTGGGAAGCTGAATCAAGTGGTTTACTGCCGCGTCTGACAAAGCAACTGGGGAAGCGAACTCCGTCAATGATGGTCCACAGCGCAAAGCGACGGAGGAAAATGAGTCTTTGAGATGCGTCCAGGGCATTTTACGGCGACCACAGTCCACAAGGAGGAGTTGGAGAGCGGATGCCGGCAACGCGGAAATGGCTGAGGCAATAGTTGTGAGAACTTCGCGGGGAGTTCCGTATGTGAACCACGGAAACGACAAGGAAATGGAAATCTTCTCCAGGTGTGGAGAAAAAGATAGGTCGACGTAAGGAAGGTTGTGACTCGCGATGCACCAAGATAAATCTCGTAAGGCCGGGAACCATCCACCGGCGGGAGAATTGAGGCGCAAAATCCGGGAGGTGTCCTCTCCAATGCCCAACCAATCACTCACGCAGAGTTGGTGCATCCAAGACGCATAGCGGTGGACTCTGTTCCAGGCCTCCGGTTGTGGATCTCCTACGATTCTGAGCTAAAACAACCTTCATGATTGAGTGTTCGATTTCTCCAGTCAGAGACTCGGGCCACGTACCACAGTTACACGGGGCTCCGGGTATTGGCGATCCCAAGTTCCTTCGGGTAACACCTCCAGAAGGATACTCAAGGAATGTTGCGTCTCCCATAATGTGCTGAGGACCGGTTCTTCTAGGCACCGGGACGCGCAAGCGAGATTCACCGCGCTCTCTTGGCTGATAAGGATGAGCTGGTGAGCGATGACCCTCGCCAATTCGCTGATATTGAAAACGCGATGGGGCGCGCCGTCATGGATCATGGTGGTTCGTATGCAAAAGTTCCACGAGAGCGCCACCAAACTGAGAAACTAGCGCCGAAAGGAACACAACCCTCCCGCTCCTCTCCCCGCCAGTATCGTGTTTGAAAGGACAATAACATCTCAGGAGCGCGCGCGCCTTTGAAAGGAATTGAATCACTTGGACCTCATCAGATAATTATTCGTGCAACAAGTTGACGGCTATACTTCCAACCGCAAGGCGATGGTACAAAACGAAGTAATATCGGCAGGCAACGGCATTGGCAGCAAAACCGTCCGATTGCTGTGGTGCTGTGCGCGCCAAAAAGATCACATAGCAACGTTACGTAACGGTCGTCACAGGCATACCCACCCCTGAAAATAGCGCCAGAGGTTAGTTGGCTGTCCGAACGTTTTCCCCCAGATTGTGGGTGCACTCCCCGCCAAATTCTGTCCGTGTCCGAACGTTTTCGGGCCAAGCCGATCCTCCGCCTGCCAAAATCCGAGCGGGTGCATTGGGATGGCGTTCACGCTTCACTGTCCGACCTGTGGCTCGGAAATGTATCAGGTGAAGGGGCCCGAAACCTAAGGTTACACTCACCGATGACCCTCCGGAACCCATACCTCCCGAAGCTCAGCAATTGATTCATTGAGTTTATCCCAAATTCCATGAGGCTTGTTACATTGTTCCAGGTATGGGAAAATGCTCATCATCCCGTCCGCCACGGTTCTGAGACCAGAATCATCGAGGTCGAGCGGCATCTGACCGACATCCAAACACGAGAGGCCGCACTTCGGAAGTAAGCGTACTTCTTGGAACCGGGGGTCCTCTGCGATGACCTTGAGATCGCCAAGGATATTCGTTGTGTTGAAGTGGATTTCCAGTGAATACAACCTGGGGCAATGAACAGAAATCGGAAGGAGGCAAGCTACGGTTGTGGCGCAGACGTTCTTGTAACACGGGTATCCGAGGAGAAGCGACTCCAGTTGAGGTAAGGCCATCGCGAGTTCGGTGACATTCTCGTTGTTCAACGTGAAGGCGCATTGGGTGTCATAGTCCCCGTCGCGGCAATGGATCCCTACGTTCAGATACTCAAGATTCCGAAACATTCGAATTGTGGAGACGAAGGGGGCGCTAATGGTGAAATCGGGGGAGTCTTCAACGGTCAGGGATTCCAGGGATTCCTTCGCTCTGGACAACGGTGTTGTGCCTTGTGTGGAGGAATCACGGCCCCCCAAACGTTGGAACAGGGAAAGCCATCCATGTGCGGCGCCTTTCCCAAGTGTAAATTTCGTGAGAGGGGGGAAAGTGGCGGGCAGAGATGAAGGAGGGTAGCTGGGTGGAGGGTTCTTGATGTACCAGGTATGGAGGTGAGGGAGGTGAACCAAATGGTTGATCGCCGCATCGGACAAAGGGATCGTGGTGGAGAGTTTTGCGAATGTTGGTCCACAACGGAAAATGGCAGAGGAGAGTGAGTCTTGAAAATGTGTCGGGGGTGTCCCACGACAGCCTATGTATACAGATAGGTCTTGGAGAGTGGGTGTCGGGAGCGCGGAGATGATCGAGGTGACAGCTGGCAGGATATCGAGGGGAACATTGGAAATCCTCCACAGCCGTGGCACAGAAATGGAAATACTCTTTAGCTGTGGGGAGAAAAAGAGACTGGCGTAAGGATGATTGGATTTCGTAATACACCAGAATAAGTCTTGTGAGGCAGGGAACCACCCGCCAGGGGGTGAATTGAGGCGTAATTTGCGGAGGGTGTCTTCCCCAAGGTCCGGCCGTTCATCCACACAGACATGGCGCATCCAAGAAGCGTAGCGCCGGACTCGGTTCCAAGCATCTGGTGATGGTTCCCCCACGATCCTGATCTGAAATAGGTCTAGAATCAAGTGTTCGATTCCCCAAACAGGAGATCCCGGCCACGTACCACGCTTTTAGAAGATCTCGGATATTGCCAACTCCAAGTATCTCCAGGCAGCGTCTCAGGAGGGTACACAACGACGTTTGTGTCTCCCACAGGGTGCTGAGGACCGGTTCTTCGAGATATCGACAGACACAAGCGAGGTTCACCGCACTTTTTCGGTTGATGGGGATGAGCTGGTTGGCGACAAGCCTCGCCAGTTCGTTGATGTTTAAAACGCGATGGGGCGCGCCGTCATGGGTCATGGTGGTTTGTGTGCAAGAGTTCGACGCGCGAGCGCTAGTACCAAACTGGGAAACTAGCGCCGAAAGTCACGGACCCGCGCAACCGCGGAGGAGTCAAGGTTGGGGAATATAAGTTATCCCACTGGCGTTCCCGCGACCGAGGTGCAGACGCGAATGGATATCCCCGGGAGGCGGGGGCCACCAATTCGTGTTCGAAAGCACAATAACATTTCCGGATGATCATTCGCGCAACGGATGTACTTCCAACTGGAAGGTGGGGGTACTACACAAAGCAATAGTCATGCAGGATGGCAATTGATAGCACTACTACGACTGACCCAGCAGTTGGCTACGCGATCCACTGGTCGGGCCTTAGATTAACCCCTGAAGCTCTGAACCTCAGCAAGTTCCCAATTGAAGTCGTCCCACCCTTGACAGCGTTCCAGATTCGGGAAAATGTCGACCATCCCGAGTGCCACGGCTTTGAAATTGGGCTCATCAAAGGTGAGTGGCATCTCGCGGATATCCAAACGCCAGAGGGTACACTTCTGAAGCGAGGGCAACTCTTGGAACTGAGGGTCTTCTGAGATGTTTTTGAGATCATCAACAATGGTCGTCGTGTTAAAGTGGATATTTAGTGATTGCAACTTGGGGCAATGAACGGAAATCGGAAGGAGGCAAGCGACCGTCGTGGCACAGGTATTTTTGCCACATGGGTATCCGAGGAGAAGAGATTGCAGTTGAGGCAGGGCCATAGTCATCACCGAGATCCTTGAGGGAGTTGCAATCAGTTGCAATGATCGAAAGTACTACAATAACGACCAGTACTTGGTACTGTCTCGATTTTGATTGTAATTTAGCATTGCCCTTGCAACGACATCCTTGTGTTTGGAATTTATCGGCCCAACTTGCAATCTGGAAGCTCAAGTGATCAATTGACTACAGCTATTACAATGGCAAAACCTCATTGTAATCCATTCTGGAAACTCCAATGCTGCACCGAAATTGAAATGCTGGACCAAAACTCTAATGTTGGACCAAAATCTCAATGCTTCATCAAAATTCCAATGCTCCACTAAAACTTCAATGGTCCAGCGAAACTTCAAGGCATTGGGTCGAGTTATATTGGTGCAAGTATACTATTATAAAAATGGCGGTAGCCAACGAAACCCAGGATAGACATTATTCCAGCCCTCGACCTCCGACTGGTGCTGGCCCCCTGGTGATGCTGATATGGACCATCCTATTGGAAGCACAGTAAGTGGTGGAACAGAAACCCGGGGAACAGACCTCTGTAGTGCGCAGGACTCACAGGACTTTTTAGAATTCCTTGAACTATGTCATTCATTGCCTTGGCCTGCTGGCTTAGCTTGCGGTTTTTTGCGACTGGCCCCACCGCCCTTAGCACCCTTACCTCCCT
>Ga0307509_10010995_pt1 | contig 11027 bp, 13 predicted proteins | sample 10_EM_MG_FD_202245 | JGI IMG/M metagenome (GOLD analysis project Ga0307509, IMG submission 202245) | Populus trichocarpa ectomycorrhiza microbial communities from riparian zone in the Pacific Northwest, United States - 10_EM | ecosystem: Host-associated > Plants > Roots > Unclassified | place... | reverse complement strand
ATCTTGGTTATTGATAAATTATTGCTAAATCATTGTATTTTCTGTGCGACATTGTTGAATAATTCTTAAAAATGTTCACACAGATCTTCACACAGATCTTCACACAGATTTTCATGACAATAAATAATATTTTTAATGTAACTAACTTGTCAGCCACAATACCATGACAGTATGCAAACGTGGGCCATTATGTCCAAGGGTAGTATCAACGCCAAGTCACATAAAGAGATAAGAGATGACAGGAAAACGCAACGAGTGACAAAAAAGACAACTGGTATAGAGACCTATTGTTGAGCTGAATTAAGTCAGTAAATGTGTGAAGCAAGACTAGATGGACGACATACAATAGGACTTGAAGAGGAACTGTATGTTGAAACCGTAATTGTGACCCTTCTACTCCTTCAATTCCTCAAGGTCAATGACTGCAATTGGAACCACAGTAGCCTCCTACCCCGCACTAAAAATGTAATAATATATTAGTGATGGCGTCAAATTGATGAAACTTGACACACACCTTGCCTAAGTATATATGTCCGACATCATGACATGAAACACACCTGCACGATGCTCTTGAATGTGGTGGAAAGTGTCAATGTGACCCTGATAGACATCAAGGTAAGAATTTGCCAAGAATTCCGAAGGATGATGCCATCCCGAACGCCATTTGTGAATGGTGGCATAGAGCTATGAAGGCCAGTCAAAATAGGGTTACATCAATATGGCAGCACTCACCGCTGTGGCCACTAGGGCCACCATCAGTATCGGGACCTCCTGCTTCAATACCCCATCATCACCCATAAATGTCGGGAAGTGACTATATGAATATTTCAGTGCAATGCCAGTTACATCTAAGAAAGGGGAAGAAGCGATATACTCTTCAAATCTATAGGCATAGGATGAAGTGCCTGGACCAAAATATAACTCCTTGATAACCGAAATGATCTGGGGATTGCGGTAGGGACATGTGCACCATGGAAGAGCTTTGAGCAGGTCACCCTGAGAGAACTTTAAGTTGCGTTATGCTGAGAAGTGAAACCTTACCTGTGTTATTGGGAAGGTGTAACAATAGTCAGCCAACTGCCTCTCAACCACTTCCGCGATGGTGGTCTCTGATCTGAGCGAGATGAGGCTGAGGTGTATCATTCTAGTGCAATGCTCTTTCACCTCCCCTTGGAAAAGGGGAATCTGCCCGCGCAGCTACAATGCATCAGTCAACGGATATTTGAAATGTGTAATAAGAGTGGGACCCACCAGACGACACATCTTGGCCAGGTATTCTGGATCCAACTCAAGACAATGCCTAATATTTGCCGCCCTCGGCAAGTGGGCCTGGGTCGCAACACCAAGCACTTCAGATATCATAGAACAAGTCAGAGCTGGGTCTGGGAAAGCATGAATGAAGAGTAGAGATGCTTGAAGATGCTCAAAGGCATCTTGAAAGATAGACTGCATCAATGGCGACTGAGTAGTGAGCATGATTTTGTTGGTCCCTGGAAAGAAGATGATGTCAGTATCCGATGACCATTGATAGTCGGCCTGGTGCCTCGGGGTAGCATTGGGTGCAGAGGTGCCAGACACGGATGATGTGGCGCCATTGCTAGCCTGTGTCGCACAAGGGAGGCTTGCGATTGATCCAGTAGACCCGTGCCATGATGGTATCTAAAATATTCTTGAGTGTAGTGTCGCCAAAAGAGAAGGGAACATACCTCAAGGGCCATTGCATTGGACATTTTGGGGGGATTCTGAGGGGCATCGTTAGATGGCTCATCAAACCAATCATCCACAGTCTCTAGGTCACTATCATTGCCATCATATCTGTGAAGTTGGCCAGCTTCTCTGGCAACATCAAAGCAGGTATGGGCACAATTGTCAAGAACAGTTGCAGAGGGGAGGATGCTGTTGTAGCCAGGGTAAAAAGATGATGCTGAAATTTTTCACAACAACAAGTCAGGTGACAGTAAACAAACATGATTGGTAAGGTGGCAACGCAACTCCGATTCAACAAGTTGTTATCATTGTCCATCACGCCAATATGCTTGCCGATGGTAGGCTGCCCTTGCTGAGCTGGTAAATTCTGACCCATCAAATCTGGCTGAACAGGAGGACCATGTACTGGGCCTTGGACTGTCAGCTCACTTCCCTATGTCACCAATTCACGCACTGTTATTCCGCGTTCTCTTTGCTGGGGGTGGCCCATTGCAGGTTGATGGGATGGTGGAATTTTTGGGGGTACTGGCCTGAGTAGATGCAAAGGTATGTTTACTGCAAGCTTTATGGTGTGTCAGATGTGTCTAATAACATCCCAGATGGCAGATCGACTTACTTTCAGGACCATTGGTGGTTGTAGATGTATTGTTATTTGCCCTGGCGGCACTGTGTCAGTTTAGTACCTCTGAGCCAATATATCACTATGAAATGGAGATCGTTCTCACCTGGCTAAATTGGTAGCAGCCCTTGGCTGTACACGGTGTGCGCATGGTGGCATTGTCAAAGCAAAGTGAGTGAATAAAGGAGTGTGATTTATGGCAAGAAAAGACAGGAATGGGGATGGGGTTCATACAAGAGGCATGTTCCTTTTTATCTTTGCGCCGCAGTACTGGCTAACCAATTTTGTTCATAGACGATTTTTTCCCCCTCTAACTCTTACCACCATTTCAGTGTCCCCTTTCTCGTTACCCCCACCCCAACCATGAATGCCACACGACCCGTTCAAGTGTGGTGCCCTGGTTGTGAGAAGGATTTCACCCCTTGCAGTCTCTCTCAACACGTCACCAGAACTCAAGATCTGCGATGTCACTGTGTTGTTGTGACGTCCCAAACCCAGTTGCTCTCAACAGCCTTTCCTCATATGGGATCACCACTGACACTATCCTCGACCTGGGTATCTCAGGTTGCAGGTGAAGACACCCTGGGCGAAGAATACAATGAACCAACACAAGGTAAGTTCACTGTGACATATGCTGCCCATGCTGCCGCCTTATGAAAATTTTGTAGTTGACAAACTAGACCATGATGGGACCCCAGTCCAATCTCCAGACCCTGCCGACATTGCTGACACTGATGCCTTTGAGGAACTAGCACCAAACGACCATTGTTTTACAATGACAACCCTCAATCAGCCCGCTATCGATGAGTCACTGGACATGCCAGATGCACCGGAACAACTGCCCAATGGCATGGGGGCAGGAAGCACAGAGGGGATGCCAACTGTGGTCATTGACCGCTTCCCTTCAGCAAGTGCAGGTGCCCCCATAGATGACATGCCATGCAGGAATTCTGTTTATGAATCACAGCAGGGTGCAGATGGGGATGCAATCTGGTCCCCATTTACATCCTGATGTGACTGGCTATTTGCATGTTGGGCCAAAATGCGTGGCTCGACATCATCGGCAGTAGCAGAACTGCTAGCCATTCCAGAGGTACAACCTTTTCTCTACGTTCGATTTTGACTTGTACTAATTTGAGGACCAAGATTGTAGATAAACTTGGCCTATCATATAGCTCCGTCCAAGAACTCAATAATGTGATTGACACTGAATTGCCAGGGCAGCCTCGTTTCCAATGCAATTTGCTGGATATTGGAGACGAGAAGCTTGAATTCTATTTGAGGGACATCCTGGAATGTATCTGATCACTCTACGGTGATCCTGCCTGGGCACAGGAGATGGCATTTGCACCTGAGCAACACTACACAAGTCATGCACAGACTTCCTGCATCTACAACGAATTGTACACCAGTGACTGGTGGTGGTCAGTCCAGGTATGTTATTCATTTCCAGACGAATCTATGTACTGATAAATTTGATTTCAGGAAGACTTAGAGGCACGCCGACCAGGGGGTACAATCATACTGGTGATTGTATCCTCTGACAAGACACAGCTTACGCTTTTCAGAGACAAGATGGCATACCTGATATACCTTACTATTGGCAATATCCCTAAGGATATCTGTTGGAAACCATCGCGCCATGCCCAACTGCTCATTGGGTATATTCTGATGACAAAATTGGAAGGTATGCCGACCAAGGCTGGTTGCCGTCGCACTCTTGCAAACCTTTTTCACGCTTGCATGTGGAACATTCTAGGCTCGATCAGTTCTGTTGGCGAAACAGGGATTGCAATGATGAGCAGGGATGGTATCTGGCGCCAATGCCATCCCATTTTTTCCATCTTCATTGGCGACTATCCTGAGCAGGTACTAGTGACCTGCACATTCAATGGGCGGTGTCCTAAATGCCTTGTTCCTCCTGGTCAGCTTGGCGAATATGAATCGTTTCTGCTGTGCACACAGAGGGCTGTGATCGGTAGCTATTCTTTGGCAGATCAGGACATGCAAAATTTTCATTGGACTTGCCGCGAAGCCGGACTGAAGCCTGTTGTCCATCCCTTCTGGGCAACTCTTCCACTTGCTGACATCTTCATTTCAATCACACCTGATATTCTCCATCAAATGCTTCAGGGTGTGATGAAGCACTTGATTGGTTGGCTAACCGACATCTTTGGGCCTTCAGCAATTGATGCGTGATGCAAGTCTATTCTGCCCAATTACAATATCTGACTTTTTCCAAAGGGGATCTTGATACTGTCTTGTGTCACAGGTCAAGAGCACAAGAAGATTTGCGGAGTTCTCCTGGGCATAATTGTTGATCTTCCTATCTCTGGAGGTGTGGATTCATCATGTGTGGTCAGGGCAACGCACACGCCCTTGGACTTCCTCTTCCTGGCTCAATTCTGGTGTCATACAAGCAACACTCTTTCTCAGCTGGAGGGCTGTCTTGTGGCATTTCACAACAATAAAGCAGTCTTTGTTGATCTTGGCATCCGGCAAAACTTTAATATCCCTAAATTTCACAGCCTACTCCACTACACGTCATCAATCCATCTGTTCGGTACAATGGATAACTACAATACTGAACAGTCTGAACGACTTCATATTGATCTGGCAAAGAATGCCTTCTGTGCGACAAATCGCAAAGACAAATATGCTCAAATGACTACATGGTTGGAGCATCGTGAGAAGGTACAACAGCATTCTGCCTCCATTGATTGGAGGCAGAACCTTTTGCAAAACGTTTGGACTTGGACCCTGATCAGACCCCTTTTGGTGTGCACTCAATTTGTCAAAATGCCTCAAACTCCCTCCAGAAAGGCTGTGCCTTTTCCTGACATTTTCTGGAATCACAACGCACCCCTGTTTCAGGATGCACTGGGCGACTTCATTGCTAGCATCAATAATCCTGGGCTTGGGGTGCATGCCTTGTGCACACGTGGAGGAAACACCCTTTTTCCTTTCTGCACAGTCCAGGTCTACCATAATATGAAATTCACAGGTATGAATGATGCCCAAAAATGGGAGATAGTAGACGCTATCTATGTTTGGCCGGAGCAAAAAGACAAACAAGGGCGGATCATCCCAGTGCGATTCGACATGGTACTCATTCAGGGCAGTGACCAAAGTGAGTCTTTACTTTATTTGCACTGAGGTTCGGATTTCGAGTAACCCATTGTCAGGCTATCGGATTGGGCAGGTTCGTGTGATCTTTGAGTTACCAAACAGGGCCATTTCAGAGGTGTTCAACCCACATGTCCACTGTGACCCCCCAAAGCACCTTGCATACATTGAGTGGTTCACTCCAATCCCAGCAACACCAGACCCCAAACACAGTATGTATAAGGTGTCTAGACTAATAGAGAACAGACACAGGTCTGCTAGTGTCATTAGGGTTGAGACCATCATTTGTAGCATCCATTTGATCCCACAATTCGGACCAGATATGTTAGACTATGATCCGGTGGCAAGCTGATACAAGTATCAGTAGCCAGTGTACATAGCCACCAGCGCATCAGCGCGCACGTGCTAGTGCGCACTCCCACACCTGTGGCGTCCCCGGACACAGGATCATCGCCTTACTGGAGATATCGACATACACATATATATTCACATGCGTAGTATACATGAATACACATCTGGCTTTCCCTCTATCTATGTGTGCATTACTACCATAGCCTTAAAGGTTATGGGCCCTGGTGTACGCAAATCACAACCTCAATATCAAACCTCTCCTCTCTCCTCGCGCATACGCCCCTATTGCTCTTCCACGCTCATCACCCCTTGTTCTTCACCAATTGCCATGACCACTACCACTGACACAGAGACCACCCAGCTCAGAATTACAACTGGGACCAATATATTTGCTCAAGGATCTACTATGCAGAGCCGCCAGCAAGACTGGCATGCTCCAATGCAAACGCCCCCCACTATCGCATGCATACATGCTGCTGAGGGCGCCGCCATTACCAAATCCGGCAAGATCCTTGATAACCAACACAAGAACTGGTCTGCTTGGTCGCAGTCCATGGCATTGCTATTCAAACTATTCAAAGTTCAAGGATATGTCCTTGGCAAGATTACCTGCCCAGACCCTCAGGACGATCCGGTGGGTGCAGAGAACTGGGGCTATAACAACACATTCGCCCAGTTGCTCATCACGAGTAACATCGCTCCCTCAGAGAGAGTTCACACCAACGGATGCCCGATGTCCAACCGCATGTGGCTCAGCCTGCAATCGATGCACAAGTCCACATCTCATCTTATTTTAACCACACATCTCCGCATGCTCATGAATACTACCGCGGCGGAAGATGACAACATACCAGAGCATATCTCTAAGCTTAAGCAGTGCTGGGATCAGCTCAGCCTCTTTGGGGACACAAACTATCGTGTTTCCGAATTCCTCTTTAAGAGGATCATTGCATCTTCGCTCCCGGAATCTTGGGACCAATACACTGATCAATACATTGCTGGTCAGCTCAACTTTGTTGACACAGACCCCAAGAAGAACATAGATAACCAGCAATTCATAGGGATACTCAAGCAGGAGTATGAGCGGCGACAATCCCGCAAATCCGGAGCGACAAAGTCCTCCAAGCAGGCCCTATTCGCTAACGGCCGCGACAACGCTAGACCCCCTCTCGCCAGCCGGATTACCGGCAATACATATAATCAGAATCGCACTTCGCCCCCGCAGACGTGTTGCAGGATCTGCAGACTCACAAACCATTACACTTGTGATTGCCAATTCAAAGGCAAACCGAAATGCGCGACATGCGGAAGGTTCGGACATAAGACTAAGGACCATCGCAATGCCGGCACAGGCAAGCGTGCACACGATGATGACGGTGGGGGAAACTGTTATAATTCGAATAAAAGACCTCGAAGAGAGGCAAACAATGCTGGCAATGCTGAGCAGGCAAACGCTGCCAAGCAGGAAGAGCACATTGCATTCATGGCCGAGGTGGCTGATGTCGATGATATGGACACGGACAGTGATACATATGATGACGCTGAGTACCATAACTTCGAGCATGTTCCTAGCTCTACAGAAATAGACCTCTGTTTGATCTATTATGATTGGATAGCGGATTCAGGAGCCACTTCCCACATCACACACAGGCGCGACACCTTTGACACCTATGAGCCTATACCAGCAATTCCGATAGCTGGTGTAGGAGGTGCGAAAACACACGCAATCGGACAAGGGAATATCAAACTAGAGTCCGAATGCAACGGAACGACATATATTCTGGAACTAAGAAATGTCCTATATGTGCCCAAGAACAAAAATAACCTACTCTCCCTTGGGAAATGGGAGAGAGATGGGCGCAGCTACAATGCTTGTGACGGCACGATATCCCTCCTCATGAAGGAGAAGAAAACTGTTGCGAAAGGCGTTAAGATCAGTAATGATCTATACAAGTTCGCGTTTAAACACGCACCTAGAATGTCGCACAACGACTACACGTTCAACGCAGCAAGCCCTTCGTAGTCTTGGGAAACTTGGCATCGACGCTTCGGACATGTCAGATACAGCGGCATAAAAGCACTACTAGACAATCAGCTTGTTGAGGGACTGCAAATCGACATGAACTCACCGAAACTGGGCTGTGTAGCCTGCACTGAGGCGAAGCTCTCCGTAGCTCCCTATGGTCCAGCGTCAGGCCGTCAAACGGAACCAGGAGAACTTACCCATATGGATCTGTGGGGCAAATACGACGTGGCATCGATCCACGGCAATCAATACTATCTGCTCATGATAGACAATGCCGCGCGATACATTACCGTCGAGTTTCTAAAGACTAAAGATCAAGCGGCACAACGAATCATGAATTACATGACATACCTGAAAGCGCGGGGCAGATCCCCATGTGCAATACGTGCTGATCGGGGCACCGAGTTCGTCAACCAAAGCCTAAAAGATTGGTGTCACTCCCATGGCATCGAGCTACAAGTTACCGCACCTTACTCACCATCACAAAACGGAGTTGCGGAATGAATGAACCACACGCTGGTGGAGCTGGCACGCGCAATGCTCATGGCAGCGGATCTCCCGGAATACTTGTGGGAGCCCGCCGTTATGCATGCCGTGTACTTGAGAAACTTGTTGCATACGAAACCTAGAGCAAAAGCGACACCATATCAGCTTTGGAATGGATGGAAACCAAACGTTACACACTTACGAGAGTTCGGCGCACCCATCTGGGTACTCCTCCAAGGACAAAAAGTCCAGAGGAAAATGTTACCTAAATCCCAAAGAAGGGCATACGTCGGTTATGATGAAGGATCAAAGTCAATCAAATATTACAACGCTGCAACGAGGAATGTACTCACCTTGAGGAACTACCGCTTCCTATCCCAGGCAGAACCCTCTCCACCAGAGGAAATTGGCATTAACCCAAACGCTCCGCTTCAGGGGGAGCAGGCCCCTCCGTGTGAGGGGGAGCAGGACAATGGCACATGCAGCGCCGCTCCGGAAAACAGCCCAGATAACAGCCCAGATAATCCCAGTAAGCGGAAAGCACAAGCAAGCATTGATCCTAGAGAACCCCGAAGACAAAGGGGAGTCCGCAAGGACTACAGATATTTACACGACCCTTTCCCAGATGAGAAAGAGGCCGGTATGCTGAGTATCGCCAAAGAAAAAGCCTTCACAGTAATCCCCGGTGACGATTGCCATAGCCTGAAAGAGGCGCAAGAATCTCCGGACTGGCCAGAATGGGAAAAGGCAATCCAGACCAAGCTAGAACAGCTCCGCCGGATGGGAACGTGGAAGCTCATCGATAAACCAGTCGGCACGATGCCTATAGCCAATAAATGGGTATTTACCAAAAAGCGAAACAAAGAAGGAGTACTCACCAAGTACAAGGTGAGACTCGTCACCAAGGGCTGTGCCCAATGTCCGGGGCATGATTACCTTGAGACGCATTTGCCCATTGTGCGACTAGAAACAATACGAGCCATATTAGCGATTGCCCCAATGCGAAAGCTGCACATGCAACAAATGGATATCAAAGGAGCTTACCTCAACGGGACGCTAAAAGAGCGTGTCTATATGCAACAGCCAGAAGGCTTCGCAGATGGAAGCGGTCGGGTTTGCCTACTCATTAAGACCCTCTATGGCCTTAAACAGGCCGGGCGTGAGTGGAATATTGAACTCAACACCAAATTGAGGAGGCGAGGATACACCCGCCTACGTTCCGATCCATGCGCGTACATACTGCGCATTGGCAAAGAGTTCGCCATCATCACAGTATGGGTCGACGACTTGCTCCTGTTTGCAACAACAATCAGGCTCATGAGTAAAATGAAAGCGGATATAAAAGCAGAGTGGGAAGTAACCAACCTTGGCAAACCATCCAAGATCGTGGGCATCGAAATCACGATGGGCAGAGACACAATCGCCATATCCCAGACAAAATATATCGAGTCAATCTTGAAGAAGGAAGGACTCAAGCGTGCAAACCTAGTAGGGATGCCACTGGATCCAAATACTCCACTTGAGCCTAATCCAGAGGGAAACGAGGGAAACCGTAGCAACTCATTCGTGAGGCTCTTAGGAGAGCTCCAGTTCATTGCGAATGCTACAAGACCAGACATCACATACGCAGTGAATAGATTGGCGTCATATACCGCCAATCCAAGCCTCCAGCATGTAGGAGCGTTGAAGCACATCCTATGGTACCTATCGGGTACGAAAAACCATGGCATAGTGTATAAAGCGCTCCCCCAGGAGCCCAACTTCTTCTACGGGTATGCGGATGCATCATACAGGAACGCAGACGATTGCAGGTCGATATCCAGATATGTCTTCCTTGCCAGAAATGGCGCCATCACCTGGAGCTTGAGAAAACAAGTCTCCATCGCCTTATTGTCAACCGAAGCAGAGTACGTTGCTCTCTCCGAAGCAGCCCAAGAGGCCTGCTGGCTGAAAAGCCTATATGGCAAACTCGGCTTGCTCCAAGAGGACATCCCGACGCTGATCCGGGGCGATAACAACGGGTCAATAGTGATGGCGAGAAACCCACAGTTCCATAAACGCTCCAAGCACATAGCGATCCAATGGCATTGGGTTTGCGACCTAGTCCAAGAAGGCAAGGTCTTCATTGACAGTTGCCACGATCCAGAGCAAACGGCCGATGTCTTGACAAAAGCGCTCCTGCGTCCAAAGCATCAGAAACACACCTGAGAAATGGGACTCGTACCAGCTTGAAGGGGAGTGTTAGACTACGATGCGGTGGCAAGCTGATACAAGTATCAGTAGCCAGTGTACATAGCCACCAGCGTATCAGCGCGCACGTGCTAGTGCACGCTCCCACACCTGTGGCGTCCCTGGACACAGGATTATCGCCTTACTGGAGATATCGACATACACATATATATTCACATGCATAGTGTACATGAATACACATCTGGCTTTCCCTCTATCTACGTGTGCATTACTACCATAGCCTTAAAAGATATGCCCTGGGGGTGGAACAGTTTTATGGTACTTGACCTCTGCAATACCTTCTATATCAATTCTTTTTCCGATGTAGATAGCTACTTGACTTTTGCATAGGTTATTAAATGGTATTTTATCTCGCATGCGGCCTTGACAACGGTGGGAGTCAGTGGTGTTGACAGTTTGTGATCCATAGTGATGGCTACGTCATGCTTAACAAATTATTATTGTCCTTATTCTGACTAATGC
>Ga0307509_10010994_pt1 | contig 11028 bp, 14 predicted proteins | sample 10_EM_MG_FD_202245 | JGI IMG/M metagenome (GOLD analysis project Ga0307509, IMG submission 202245) | Populus trichocarpa ectomycorrhiza microbial communities from riparian zone in the Pacific Northwest, United States - 10_EM | ecosystem: Host-associated > Plants > Roots > Unclassified | place... | reverse complement strand
GGCGGGGCGGGGGCGCCCGGGGGCGCGCGGCCCCCCCCCCCCGGGCGATGGAGAGCTGAGGGAGTCGAGGGAGAGAGTTGAGCTCGCCATCGTTGACGACGACGAGCAAACGAGTCTTTTATGATTGTTGTGTGCACAAACAGCGAATGGACGGGGGGGCGTGCGCGAGAATCACTTTTAGGGTTCAATCGCCATTTTTGGTTTTTAATTATCTTATCTTATCTACGTAGGTGGATTACCTAAAAGTCTCCCAAGTCAATCTCGATGCTGTCAATCAACGCCGCTTCGAATGAATTTCCGTTCTTCACTGGCGCAACAGCGACAGCGGCAAGCGCAGCTGCTCCTTCAACCGCAGCAGGCGTTCCAGGCCTAACACACAAACGTTAATAAAATTAATAATAAAATAAAATAAAAAAATATAAACCTCGTCGTCGTGGGCGTAAACGTCCTTGGCAGAATCTTCAGTCGCGCACTGGGATCCACTGGCGTCGGTGTCCCCCTGTTCTGCCCCGCCAGCTTCCTCTCCCTCCGCTTCCGCTCCGCCTCTGCTATCTCTGCTTTGCGCACCGCCTCCATGTTCGCCTTCCGATTGCGCTCATTCACCATGGTCAGCAGGTCCACGGGTCCTGCCTTGGTCGGTTCGTGCTTCGCAGCATCATCCGCCAGCTTCGCTTCAATCTCCCTCACTTCAGAAAAATCCTGCCGGCGTATAGCCAGCGTTCGCTGTTGGTTCAACAACGACCGCTCCGCCGTGCTCAACCCAACGTCCTTGTGCACCGCCAGTTGATTCTTCCTCGCCAACATAGCAGTGACGTCGGTCTAGACACGAGTTGAGATGATCTTTTTGTTTTTTTAAAAAAAAGGAACGAACCTCGGTCATGGGCTGCGACTCTAGCTTTTGCATGTGTGCAACTTTCTTCTCCAACGCCTGTTTCGTGGGCAGCTTCACCCCCTCGGCTTTATAAACATTCGTTAGCCGGTCGTACTCTTTCTGTAATGATCAGATCAGCCCAATGGTCCAAACAAAATCCATCCAGCTTACATCCGTAATAGACCCATTCGACACTTTATCCATATTGAACGTACGCATGCTCTTCCCATGCTTCAGCTCAAAAGCCTGGTTGATCGTCTTGTCGTTGATTTTATATGGCTTCACGAAATCCGGCGCAAGATCTACAAAAGACAGAAGCATTCAGTAAAACCAAGCATTAATAAAAGAAACCACAAAACCCACTGTTGACCTGGCATATCCGATACACAGGCTGTCCATTGGGCTCCTGCCCAATAAGATACCTCACCCATGCACCTACAACCGCATTTCAACCCAGCACGAGTTTCGCGAAAAACCGGCCTACCAGTAACATAATCCTGGAACCACGGCTTGATGCAATGCTTCGCGATGGCATCCCTCGTAAGCCTGCACGTCTCCAAATCCTTCATCGTACACGGCGTCTCCGCTTCCTCCTTTCCGCCTCTTCCTCTCTTGTTGGGCGAATCAAAGCCCATGCCAAGATTAAGCAGACGCTCATCCTCTTGCTCCATCTTGCTGATTTGACCATCCTCCGACTCTGAATCGGAGATGTCCATGTCCTGCGGCGAGGAGGAACGATCGCGAGAAGGTGAGCCGCCTCTGGGCTTTATGAAAGCTTTAGTTAGCTTCATTTTGAACAAGATAAAATGGCATACACGTTTCTTATCGTCCTTGGCCTTTCGTTTTGCCTTCAACTCATCTAGCTTGTGAGCTTTTTCCTTCGTTGACCCTCGAGTGTGTGAGCCTATCAACAAGAATAATCAATGACATCATCCAATGACAGAAAAGACGAATGCAACGTACGTTTAGCCGCCCGCGACACACTATCCTCCGCACCAGCTGCACCACCACGCTGCTGTGACTTGACCAAATCCGCAAGCATCCGTACATTTTGCGCACGCTGCTTCTCCGCCGCTCGCTCTTCGAAAATTTGTTCTCTCTGAAACTCGTTCATCGCCAAAAGTCTGGTATGGCAGGGATAGCAGGAAGGTGAGAGAAGCAACAGTTCAAGTGATTATATGCCATCAATATGTGGATCCGAGTCCGGCACAGCAAAAGGCGATGACGGATGGTGTAGAAGGGAAAGAAGGGAAGAGCACAGCAGGAAAAAGGCAGAGTTATGGAACAAGGATAGTTCACAGGTCAGCTGCGGCAAAGGACCCTTGAAAACGAGTGAGCTCGACTGACTCTCTTTTGTCTGCTTCGTCTTTGTATTTGCCCTCTAGCGGGTAGAGGTCGATCATCTCTTCCTCACTCTCTGGGCCGTCTTTCTCGGAATCGCTGTCCATGCGGCTAGATAAACAGAGAAGCAGTGAACAATTAAGAGCATGAGCAGAAGGCGCGGCACGAAAAAGGAAAATACAAATGGCGATGTTCTAAAGACAGGACAATGTCCATCTCAAGAGGATCTCAATTAAACAGAAATCCCGCCAATCAATAAGCTTTTGGAAGCTCTGCACCCCAGAACCCCAAAGCTGATAACGAAGGACCAGAAACGAATCGAGCGACAAAACAACATACTCAGCTCGGCGTTTCTTGCTCGGCCCATTTCCACCCGACGGCTGCCTTCTCCTCTTCTTCTTCTCCGTCGCACCCGCCAGCTCCAGCAGCTGGTCGTCGATGTCATCTTCAAGGTCGGACATGTTTGATTCCGCGTTCCTTGGCGAGATGGCGAGTGGTTGATCCAATGGAAGTCGATGTGTCGAGCAAAAGCAGAGTTTGTGAGCCCTTTACGTGGGTATTAAGGTATTCACAATCCGAATCACGGATGAGGGCTATGCGTTAAGTATACAAGAGAGGGAAGGGAAGACGAGGACAATAGGGGATCAAGGGTGAGTTTGTTGTTTGGAGTCGGAATTAGAAATTCTGTTTTTGGTAATCATGGCCCATTTCCCACGGTGACCCCGCATCGGCATCAAGCCTCGAGCTAACCGCGAGGTTCGCAGCACCAACGCAGGACTTCATGATAGCAAAAATGAAATACTCCAATTCATACCCGACAAATCTCGATCCTACACAATTTACAAAGAACCCTCTTTAATACCAAGTAACTCTCAATTCATTACCCTCGATCCAATACCTCGGCTCGCAAATTTCCTCGAACGCACCCTGGGGGACGTACGTTTCTATTTTTGATCCAAAGGTCCCTATCGCCCTCTCCGCGAACTTGACATGCATGTTGTCCTCCATCTCGATATGCAAGGTCGTTGTAGGAATTCCTCTCCCCGCAGCAGCTTTTGAATGCAAAAAGCACTCAAAGTACTCGTAAACGTGATTAAATAACGACTCTTCGATCCGCGGGCCATCGAGGGTGATATGATTGAGGCTCGGAAAGAGGGCGGTCCCAGTGCTAGGGTCCGGCTTGCGTAACAGACCACTGATAAGCCAGAGGGAATGACCCAACAGCCTAAGGTGGGTAACGCTGCGAGTGCAGTGAGAAAGAAAATCCACCAATCCAACAGATTCCATAATGCGAAATTGGATTTCCAACGTGCAAGTGCGCGCAGCGTCGACAATTCCCTTGTTTTGGATCATCTCGAGGAAGAAAGGGAGGGCCGAAAGGATGTCCTCTTCTTCGTCCCCCGCATCACTATCTGAACAGTGATAACGCAGTTGGATCCGGGGGTTATACCATTCGTCGTCTCCGGAACCGAGACGCAAAGCAAAATATTGCTCCCCCACCTCCAACCCCCAACTTTCGAGGTTCGAATTCTTGACGGAGCCCTTCCCGGACCATCCTTTGATAAACCCTTGGATACCCTCACCCAAAATTTGGATAAGTAGTAAAAAATGATCGAATTCCTCGTCCGACTCCATGATCTGGATAACTATTCCACAATAGGAAGGAAGAACAAGGCTCGCGAAAATTTGAGCGCCTTCAATTCCTGGTGTCTCGATGCTGAATTCCTCGAGGTTCGGAAGGTGAACTGGGCGCGAAAATATTGGATACGCGTCTGCACCAGGCATGGAAGGTACGACCATGGTGAGGTATCGAAGGAAGGGCTGAGTCTCCAACACATCCAACCACTGTGAAACGGTAGGGCCAATGGAAAAGAGGTCCGGAGTAATGTCGAGATGAACGAGGCGGACAGCGGAAAAATGCATCGTCGGTTGTACGAACGGAACTCTGGCCAACACAAAGTCCCTGAGGTTCGGACAATGATTGTCAAATAGACGCCCATTGAACGAGAAGAGCGTGGGCCTCGGCTCTAATGCACAAATGCATTTATGCCCAATCCTAAACGACTCAAGGATCGGTGCTTGCAAATGTGAAGTCGCATACATGAGTTGCGACGCATCCTCATGGCATCCAAGGGTAAAATGCAAAATCTTGATGCGGGCCATTTGCGCCAGAACGGAAGTCCATTTGTCTCCACAGAAATCTTCGTTGGGTCTTCTGCGAGAGGGTAACGACTGGATCGTTAAAGGAGAATTTTTGGACCGGGTAATGAGTTCCTTGACCCAAGCGCTGCTGCTCGTGTCGATGTTGATGATTGATCCCCAAATATCCCTGCACTGATGAAGAGCCACGCTTCTCCAGAACTGAGAAACTTGGCTGGCGCGACGGAACGCAAGAGCTTCATCTTCAAGAAGGGCTGCTACGTTCTCTGTATAGTGATAAGAGTGGCTTGTGACGATATTGGCGAACACCTCGGCGAGAATTTCGGGGGGTAGGTTGTCGACGAAGCATGGAGTTCGAAGGGGGCCCAGGAGTGACCGTTCGATGTCATAAATAAAGGGCATAGTAGAGGTATGCTTAGTTCAAGCTTAAGTGGGCGGGGGGTGTATGCGTCAAGGAGTGAGCAGTTTCAAGTGCATGGATCCTATTTATTGGTTGTTGAATATAGGGCCAATGAGACTCAACGCGATGCCTTTTCTGATTTGGGAACAGCTTGGGCCAGTCGCTTTATTGGCCCATCCATTGTTGTGAACGCTTCTCTCTGGCCCACATCTCTCGCGAGGTTTCGTCACGGTGGAACGGGCCAATCACGCAAGTTGGCCGCGTTTGTCAGAAAGGATGGCCAGTCTACAGTTTTTAGAGGTTTATAGAAAAAAAAAGTTGCATTGCATCAAGCGAGTAAGATTGAATAAAAAGTGAAGATACCTAAAGTACAGGATCTCGAGGGGAACTGACTCCAAGAGGTTGAATAAGCTAAAGAAATAACTTTGAATAAATTACCAATAAATTACTATGCCAAGGTACTACAGTCGAACCTCCCATCAGGCATACCCCTCGGTTGACTGTACGCTATGCCTTATGGGAGGTTATGCATTATGAGAGGTCGATTTTGGTGTATACTAAAACCTAGGTTTGGTGGCAGCCCAACCCTATGCCTTATGAGGGGTCGACTGTACTTCAAAATTGAAAGATTTTGGATGAGATGGTGAGCCCATAAATTCTATGACCACGGGCTTCGTAACCATTTCATTTCATGTACCACTAGCGCGTGCCCTCGCTCCGCTCGGTCACTTTCGGAATGAAAAAATATTTAGGACTAAGGTGTCTCGACTCGGAGGATGATTTTGTGATTTCCTGTTTCTTGTTGTCATGCCACCTCACAGGTGTTCTTTAATTTAATGGCTTATGATTATTCGGGGGCTCAAATATATGGCGATTATGTGGTTCACCATTTAATAAGACATATTTGTATCACTGTATGTCAATTACTTGGGCCCTTTCAACAAATCCCAGCGGGAGGTGGAATAGTGGCCCAACCACCGGAAAACTGAGGAGATCGCAGTCAGTGCCGGCGTGACAGAGAAGTTCAGAAGGCTTACATAAACTTTGGGCGGCCTTGATCATGACACTTTGCAGGGTTTCGCACAATAGAGCTCTGATAAGGATTTGTGCATCAACGCAAACACACATGCCTGAGCAGTTGTGACTCTATCGATATGGGAAGGGCCACTGGGTGCAGGGAGCTAGTGAATAGCTCACTGCGGAAGGCAGAGCCTTAATTCATTGGATTTTGCGGCGTGCGCTGGGAGGATATAAAACTACTCGATCTTCCGCGTGTCCTATTTCTGCGCTTCCGGAACCCCCTTGGCTGCTCAACGTCTGTTCAGAATGGGTTCAGCACCGTATTATGGCCCAGACGAATCGTCCTATGATATTTTTTTGGAACGTACCTTTCTTGCTGGCGATTTCCTTTGCGGTCTTGGGTATGGTGAGTACTACTTACATTCCAATATATTCCCAAAAACCGAAGGAAATATCCACATCCAGGCGTTCAATTGATTTTATACATATCATGTTCACTATTCTTGTGGAATGTGCGCAAATCGAGAGGGAGACAGTCGATATTCCTTCTTGGATATATTACCCTTCTCCTTATCATCGAGACCATCTTCGCCGCCGTACAATCTCGTACGGTGCAGGATATCTACATCGACAATAGGAATTACCCTGGTGGTCCCTGGGCCTATTTTCTGGCGACGCAGTACCTTCCCATCAACGTCATGTTTTACGCCACGCTTTTCGTTTTGACTTTCCTTGCAGATTTGTTAGTGGTGCGCATGTCATAAAACATATATCTGATTATTCACCGACACTCCCATCTAGCTATGGCGATGCTGGGTTATCTGGAGTGGATCTGGAACCGTGGTTGCGTATGCTGTTATCACCTTCCCTGCACTCATGACATTGGCGTCTTTTGGTGAGCGTTCTCCCTCACATCTTAAATTTGCTTCCGTTTCTTGACAACTATTGACCTACTCAGATAGTGATGGGTACCTTGTGGACTCTACAGTCTAGCCAACCTGGCCTTTCATTATACAGTGCCCTCCCAATGGCGTATGGGACTTCGTACTATGTTATCTCTCTCAGCGTCAACATCGTCCTGACCATCCTCATCTCTGCCCGACTACTGATGTACCGCCGTCACGTCTCCACAATCAATAACGGACAACACTACGTCTCTCTGGCTACTATCTTCATCGAATCCGCTGCGCTCTACTCTGTATTCGCGCTTTTATTTATCATCACTTATGCAATCAACAACCCAATCAATCAAATTTTTTTGACTACCGCCTCTTCCTGTCAGGTATGGATGTCGCCGCTTTATCAGAAATTTTTCACAAGGCTGAGAAATGTCACCTTACATACAGCAAATCGCTGGCTACTTGATCATCTACCGCCTTGCAGAAGGTCGCGCATGGAACCGAGGGACACTCGCTAACGGGTCAAAGTTGCAGACTCTGCAGTTCCGGGGAGCAACAACAGCAACGACTGGGTTCGATCTCGAAATACCGATGGATGGGGTGCCCTTGGGTATGCCGTTTAAAGACCATCATTCGAGAGTCGAGGGTCCTATTGTCGTTTCCAAAGTCGAGCAAAGAGGGGATGCAGCTGGATGCACTGCCTAGCCTAGGCTGATCAAATGCGATTCGTTTCGAAAGCCCCGGAGTAGCTTATTGTATCTCTATACCAACGAGTCTATACCTTATTTGAGTGTCACAGCTATGTATTGAATTTTAGAATTTTAAGATTCGTATCAGTGTTGTGTGAGTCAAGTGACTGTCAAGAAAGTCTTGTAAGGAAATCTGGTACCAATGCGAGTTGAATGCGAGGTGTCGTCACTGCTGGCCCCTGGGGTGGGACTATTTAGAGGGGGGGTCAAAATAGTTGGGCAGATTGTTTGAATTTTTTTTTGCCGGGTCACGTGAATGATCACGTGTGCTCCTTATAGGAAATTCACGTGACCCTGCAAAATTCAAACAATCTGCGGTTTACCTCCCAATACGCTGGGTGTCCCACGCGGAAGAAGTAAAAGAAGTAAAAAAGGGGAAAAGATGAGAAACTCACTTATAGGCCTTGAAAACAGATATTCCAGTGCATATGATGTGGGGACATTAGGGTTGGGTAAAAAACCTCTAGGGGGGGTAAATTACTGGTAAATTACCATGAGGTCAAAGGCAGGTATTTTACCGAAGTAATTTACCAGTAATTTACTGCGTCACGTGCCCCTCAACCCAATTTTTTTTTCCGGCTCGAAATACTGCAGATAGAGGCACGTGACTATGGTAATTTACCTACCAAAATCCAGGCTCTTGAAATGGTAAATTACCAGTAAATTACCAGTAATTTACTGGTAAAAAACGTTGCGGTAAAAAACCTATAGTTTTTTACCCAACCCTAGGGGACATGCTGTGAAGTATTGCTTTTGTTCCCTTGATCAATTGAAAAAAATTCCCTGCGCGCTAACGCGCGCAATTTCTCAGAATCAGGGGCCTCAGATATGACATTTTAGGTGATCAGATCAGAAATTACAATTTTTGAGCTGAAATCTAACCTTAGGAAACCAAATTTTTGCTACTGCTCTCTTCACCATGTACATAATTGTATGGAATATTTTCAGATTTTTCCCGCAGCTAATAGACCTACAAAGTGACGGTGAGTACGAGCTGGGATGAGAGAAGAAAAATCACGTGATTGCATAGCCACAATTATCTGCCATTATCTGACATTGCTAAATTATAGCACGTCCATGGCGTTTCTGGAGATAGTAAAGACGCGAGACTCTATAAATAACTCCCTAATATACAACTCCCAAATTTTACAGAGGAATACTTAATACTGATGCTACAAATGCGAAAGTATTGTAAAAAAATTATCTACCCGGAGCTTGCCGGTAGTTATCTGCCAGCCGTGGCAGATAAACACCCAGTGCATCCAGTGGTAAACCCAATCTGCCGAAATATTTTGCCCCCCCTCTAAATAGTCCCACCACAGCAGTGCGCAGTGCGCACTGCGTTGCACACAGCAGATAATCACATGACAATCGGAGTGACAAAGTACGTCACACTTTCACGCCTCCTTATTATTATTAACATTGCCGCATCAACCATGCGTCGCGCTTCCACTGCAGTCGACTTCGTTGAAGACATGGCGCAAAAACAGATCAGATACGAAACAATATTTGGAGAACAGGCCGAAGTGCTTAGATCAGACCTACCCAAGTTCGAAGTAGCCATGGCGCAACTCCAGAAGTCACCCCTGGTTGCGAAACGCGGTCAACGCTGGGAACCCACACAAGATAATGTTGATGAGTATCTTGCGCGCTGTGATGAAATTTGTCATTTAGTACCTCGGGACTTCGACGAGTTGAGCTTTTCACAAGGTTGCTAAGGTTTTACCATCTAACATATTTAGTCGCGTCAAAATCTTGCATGCAGCTCATGCTGCCCTCATGTGCCTTGTAACCTGCAAGATTGCACAGCAACATGACAGGGTTCAGTTGGCGATCTTGAAGAGGCATAATGAGTTAGCGTGAATAATCCAGCTCAACAACCCTATCCTGTATTCTACATCTCATCGATGATTTACAGGATGTCTGTACACCCTACTCCTCCCATCCAGGGTAATCTTGAGGCGCCTCTCTCCAAGCCAATGGTTGAGCCGAGGCACATCACTGCCGAAGAGTTTCGACTATTCCGGGATCCCGAAAACCTGCACGGGAAGCGATTTGTTCTCTCGACTAATAATGATTCTGGGATGTACGAGGTTATTGGCTACTCCAGGAAGCGGGACAGGACAGTTGAATACGACGTCCTCTTCGACGACTGTGGGGACCCTACCATGGTGAATGCGAAAGAGATGATGGCATTGCTGGAGGACAGTCATTTAATGACTCGTACTTACCATCTGTGATTACGTCGGAGGCTCGCCATGCATGGTCCGAACCGAAACACAAGTATGCTTGTAAGTCTCAGGCCATCATCGTCATTATCGCCCACAGTAGGCTACAGCGGGTACCAATTCCAAATACCCTTCGATACAGTACTGAGAGTTGTCTCGAGGTTTTAATCAATCCGAACTTCTGGAATAGTGTTCGGTAAGATTCGGGTGATCGACATTTAAACTTTTTTCCTCGTCCAGAAGGTAAGTCGGATTCTCCTAACTCATAAACTGTTTGGGTTTTTACTGATTCCCCGTAATTCACAGACATTTTCTACGGATTTCCAAGCTATCCACAATTTGGGGTAGTCCGCTACGATCCACCTTCTACCATCCTTTCCTGTTTCACGAAACTTATCACGATACTGTTGTTTTGCCGGGAGTTTATGCTGCTAATCCCTTACGGCCCTCGCCTTTCTTCGCATTGCATCCCTCTCGTTGGCATGTGGGAATGAGTTCGAAAATCATCATTTCTTTAAACCGCAACGTGCGTTCAATTCACTACCGTTGGTTCATTTACCGATGCTGTAACCGCTGTCCACAGGCGTTTTTTGAACGCTCGACATATCGGTGTCATCCACTCGGAGTCACCTCAATGTAGGACGACAAAAACAATATCGAAGTCCGAAGTAGAATGAGTCCGGCAGCGGCGGGGTTTTGTTGAAGCTGCCCTGTAACGTGTGTGGCGTGATTCGGCGGTGTCCATTTTACCCCTCATTTCAAGTCTAACCTCCCGACGTGTGGCCTCCGTGCTGCAGGTGCGACGCTGTTGAGCCGGGAATACCTCATTTTGCCGCGACTTGACTCGGGTACGAGGAACAAAATCCTTCAAGGAGATCTTCATCTTCACCCTAGGCGTCGGTGCCTCGAGAGATGTTGGTGACGAGGCAGGCTGCGTACCGTTCAAATCAGGTATGTCGTTGGAGATAGGTTCTTCCAGCGGCGGCGGCGGCAGTGGTGACGACGGTGGCTGCGGCTCCGCAACCATCTCTGGCAAATCGGGGTTTCTTGTGGTGGGCCAACATTTCTCGCGAAATTTCGTCGAACGGGCCAATCACGCAAGTTGGCCGCTTCTCTCAGAAAGGGTGACCAGTCTACAGTTTTTAAAGGGAGGTACGTAGAAAAAAAATTGCATTGCATAAAGCGAATAAGATAGAATAAAAAGTAAACATGCCTAAAATACTAGATCTCAAGCCCCCAAACTCCACCAACCTCTCGGAATCAGTTCACCTCGACGAACAACCCAAGGTCGCAAAGGAACATAATCAACCACTCCGGCCAGATCAGCGACACCCTTTTTGAAGCTTTTATACTTCCTGGA
>Ga0307509_10010993_pt1 | contig 11028 bp, 9 predicted proteins | sample 10_EM_MG_FD_202245 | JGI IMG/M metagenome (GOLD analysis project Ga0307509, IMG submission 202245) | Populus trichocarpa ectomycorrhiza microbial communities from riparian zone in the Pacific Northwest, United States - 10_EM | ecosystem: Host-associated > Plants > Roots > Unclassified | place... | reverse complement strand
CGCTTCGAGACGCTGCTCGGCGGCCTGAGCAGCTACTTCGCGCAGCCCGGCGCCGTGACCTTTCTCGCCTTCGTCGTGCTCTACAAGCTCGGCGATGCGTTCTCGCTGTCGCTGGTCACGCCGTTCCTGCTGCAGGCCATGCACTTCAGCATCGCCGAGGTCGGCGTGGTCAACAAGATCCTCGGCCTGTGGCTGACGATAGGCGGGGCGCTGCTCGGCGGCGCGCTGATGCTGCGCATCGGGCTGTACCGGGCGCTGATGTACTTCGGCATCTTCCAGATGCTCGGCATCCTGTGCTTCTGGTGGCTCGCGGTGAGCGGCCGGGGTGCGCTGCCGGGGCTGACGATCCCGGCCTTCGACTGGGGCTTCGTCAAGCTCGCGAACGCGACCGAGATCGATGGCGGGCTGCTGTTCGCCGTGGCCGGCGAGAACCTGTCCGGCGGCATGGGCACCGCGGCGTTTCTCGCGTTCCTGATGAGCTTGTGCAACCAGCGTTTCACGGCCACGCAATACGCGCTGCTGAGTGCGTTCGCATCGGTCGGCCGAGTCTGGGTCGGGCCGCTCGCGGGGGTGCTGGCCGAGTCGATCGGCTGGCCGACCTTCTTCATCATCTCGACCATCACGGCGCTGCCGGCGCTCGTGATCCTGTGGTGGATGCGCGGCCCGGTGCGGGCACTGGAGTTCGACGCGAATGCGCCGCCGAAGGATGATTGACGGCATGTCGCCGACGCCGGTTCCGCACCTGTCGTTCTGCTGCCGCTGCGCGCTGCATGCGCCGTCGCGCCGGCTGTTCACCGGCGGTCTGCTCGCGGCCGGCGCGGGCCTGGTGCTGCCGGCATGGGCGCGTGAGGGCGTGGAGGTCGGCCCGCGCTCGAGCTTCACTCAGTTCGTATCGGCCGAGGAGATCGAACAGGCCGCGGCGCAGCAGTATCGGCAGATCCAGCAGCAGGCCGCGCAAAAGAACCAGCTCGCGCCGCCGACCCACCCGCAGCTCGTGCGGCTGCGCGCGATTGCGCAGCGCCTGATCCCGTACACCTACGAGTGGAACGAGCGCGCCCGCGACTGGCACTGGGAGGTCAACCTGATCGGCAGCCAGCAGGTCAATGCCTTCTGCATGCCGGGCGGCAAGATCGCGTTCTACGACGGCATCCTCGAGCAGCTCAAGCTCAGCGACGACGAGGTCGCGATGGTGATGGGCCACGAGATGACGCATGCGTTGCGCGAGCACGCGCGCGAACGCATCGGCAAGACCATGGCCACGCGCGGTGTGATCGATCTCGGCGCGGCGCTGTTCGGCCTCGGCAATGGCGCGCGCTACCTGGCCGGCGTGGGCGGCCAGCTGATCACGCTCCGGTTCGGCCGCGAGGACGAGTCCGAAGCCGACCTGGTCGGCCTCGAACTCGCGGCCCGCGCCGGCTACGACCCGCATGCCGGCGTGACGCTGTGGACCAAGATGGCCGCGGCGAACAAGAGCGCGCCGCCGCAGTGGCTCTCGACGCACCCGTCCGGGCCGACGCGCATTCGCGACATCGAGCGCGCGCTGCCGCAAGTGACGCCGCTGTACGCGCGTGCGGCGCGGCCGGCGGTGCGGTACGAGCCGCCGCGAACGAAGTGATGCGCGCGCGGGTGGCCTGGCGCTGACCGAGGCTGAGGCGAGACGATCGTCACGGGTCGCGCGTGTCGCGACGCGCGATTCGCGTGATCGGGGCTGACGACGCGTCGGCGGCCTGGCGTTGCTCGGCGTCCGGACCCCACGCTCTGCCGGTGTGGGCGAGCACCGCCGAGGCGGGCATGCCACCCGCGCCTTGCGCGTGTGGGCCAGCAGCGAGCTGCAGGACGCTCAGGTCGGAGAAGGGGCCGAAGACCAACGCACCGGCACTGAGCACGGCGATGGCAACGGTGCCACCCAGCACGAGGCGTGCGAACGGGGGGCTGAGTTGGAAGCGCGGTTGAGGCGCTGAATCACGACGACGATGGGGATGGTGACGATGATGCATGAGGTGCTCCTGGGGGATCGGGTGGCGCTGCTGGCGAATCGGCGCGGCACATGAACGGAATGAGCGAGAAGGTCGGGTTGCTGAGACAGCGGCTGGCCAGACGATGGGTCTGTACGGTGCGGGTCATGGTGGTTTCTCCGTCGGGGAAAGAGGTTGAGGGGAGCGATGCCGACGCAGTAGGGGCAGGGCTTCGCGCGAGGCAGAGAGATTGGCGCGGAGGCAGGGTCGCTGCATCCCATCGAGTGGGGAAGAACTTCGGATTCGGCGGATGCCTTGACAACGGCGAGCGTCTGGTGGTCCCACGGAACGGGAAGCGACGGCGTCAGCGCACACCTCACTCCGCGCGGGCGTGATCGAGTCGGCGCGCCCCTGTCGCCAGAAAAACGATCAATGCAGCTGTGCGACGACGGGGCGTGAATACCCTTTCTACGAGAGCGTGCGGGCGTTTGGATATTCGAGAGTAGGTGGCAGCGTGCCGGTGGGGTCTGGTAGCGGCGGCTGTTGATATTGCCGACTCGTCGGTGGTGTGTTCCGTGTTGCCAACAACCGGGCTACACGAGGTGCCGCGACGCTGGTCCCCGACATGCGAGTCGTCGTTCCGCTGTAGAAACCGGAAACCAGCACGCCTGGCATGGCGGGGCTTGTATCGCTGGCGGCGAACCAATTTGGCTTAGTCGCTGCAACGCGTAAGTCGACGCCACAATAGTTCGCAATCGTGCCATCGTTGTGGCGCACTGCACCTACCACGATGGCCCGTTTGCCGCCGGCCGCGCTGCTGAATGTCCGATCGTCGTTCACATGCTGCGGACAGTCGGGGTCCTCGACAAAACATGCCTGCTGATTCCGGCGATGGTGCACGACCATGTCGTTGCGCTCTACCCATCCGTGAATGTCGATTTTGCAATTCGCCGTCACGCTAAGTTCCCACACCCCGGAGGGCGCACGATCGGTCCGAGCTGTCGTCTGCGTCGGCCGGACCAGCAGCAGAAACATGGTGCCTTTGGTTCCTTGCGATACCCGGTGAGAGAACGCAATGCCCGCGCACGGAGCTCTGCCCGGTTCTAGCTTTAAGAGATGCGCTTCGCCGGCGTGCGCTGTGATCTGGGCGCCGGTCGGAGACGTAACGGTAATGGCTACGCCCGCGAGCAACCCGTCCTTCATTTTCGGAATCCACAACTCGAGATAGCTTTCTCGAGGGTTGTCCGGTGGAGTGAAGAATCGGAACGACCCAGGGTGTCCTGGACCAATCGTTCGCTGAGCATGAATTCTCTTGCCACGAGTATTCCCCGCGGCGACGACGATATCAACCTTGCCTGTTCGAGTGTCGCCGTACCGAGTGCAGATCGTGTCGATCGCCTGTTCGAACATCGACGTGCCATCGTGGGGGCCTGCGATGCTGCCGTAGCTCAGGTTGATGAGCGATCGCCACGGTCCTCCGTTTTCCTCTTGCTGAATGCGTCGAATGATGTGTCGAATGCCAGCCAATGCGTAGTATCCGAGCCAACCCCCAGCTGTATCTTCCAAAGTTCCGTCGGAGGGCAACTGGACACAATGGACATCGTCGCAAGTCAAGGTCGATTCAGCACGCGAACCGTCTGGCAAGCGCACGCTCCTGCCGACCAGCATGTGTGTGACGCCGCAACCATGTGGCACACCAGGTTGGTTGACCCGGTACTCTGTCTCGGCGTACACGCGTGCTTCGTCCAATCCCTGAGAGCCGCTGCAATCTTTCAGGACCTTTTCTATCGCATCTCGCGTTAGAAGGCCGCCGAAGTCCCCGTTACCGAGTCCGAGGGACTCCCAGTTCTTTCTCGCCGCTGCGCCGTCGGTCTGATCCCAAATGGACGAGATCAGCGGCTGGCCATCCTTTGTTAGCAAATTGGAATGCGCAAACGGAAAGCCATCGTCGATAACGCCGAAGTGCATCGCGCAAGGCGTGTTGCTCGGCGATTCCGATGCTTGTTTTCCGATCTGTCCGTTTTGCTTAGTAGGTGGCGCCTCGTTGATTCCCGCGGTACGCGGTGATGCCAGCTGAAAGCGCCGCAACTTCTTTGAACCAATTCTCTCGATCAACTTGCTCAGATCACTGCGCGAATGGGCCTCAAGTACGAAGCGATCGTCTTTGCCAACTGCCTTCTCGACCAGCACTGGTAGCTTGTGCTCCCGTAGCCGCGCTGGCTTGGCGAACGCCGCAAAGCCCATGACTTCCGCCATTAACCAGTAGGGGTCGACGCAACTTTCGGCGTCGGCGATCCACCGGGCAAGAACGCCACGCATGCCGGTGCGCCCGATCAGCTTCGCCCATCCCGTCATGACGGCCTCGCGGTCGCTGGCGATTCCGGCTTATCGGCGGCGGCAATCGTGCCCCTAGCTCTCGCCGCCGGCGAGGGGTGCCACTCACTCCAGGCCTTGCCCCATAGCCAGCCTACGAGATCCAGGTCGGAAGCCGGTGTAGCCTTAATTGCCTCAGACTTCTCATTGGCAGATTCCGGGAGGGCGCGGACAAATGTCGTGGCTCGATGATCGAATTCATAGTTGTAGGCTGTTTCCAGCTTGCCACGTACCTCAAAGACGCGCGCTGTCCAAAGCGTCGAATTTCCGCAGTAGGAGATGAACTCTGCCAGGCTCCTCCCCAACGCACAGCCAGCGGCGTTGTCGATAGGAAAATGGATGCCCGCAACCACGCGATTCGTGGCGATCCTCTGGGCCAGATCGTTCATCTGCGCCATTGCTCGCGTAACCCACTCGGTGCGCTGCCCGTCGGCCCCTGTAGTGCTTAGCGGTGTCAATAACGCCTCAAGTAGCTTTGCGAGCATGAACGACTCGGTGGCGTGTCCACTCGGCATCGTGGAATACGGTGGGTCGCTCAGCATCGGCTGAATACGCGGCGAGTATTGGCGCGGCCGCGGGCAGTTCAGCTCATGCTTGAAGCGCTGGACAACATGCGAAGCAAACGCCACTGCAAGCCCCAGCAGCTCGATCGTATACGGCGTGTTCCGCTGATCAAGCGGCACGATCGCACCCCAATAGGCCAAGTTGAGCTGTAGCTGCGATTCGATCTCTGGTGCCCGCTCGGCTCTATGAACGGCCCATGCCTCGACCAGCGAGGATTGGTGGTTGAAGACCTTGACAGATGGACGTTCGATTCGCGAGATGCATCCCCCGCTCTGCGCTTGCAACTCCAGAGAGTCCTTGCTGGTCCGAATGGCGACGAATTTCACAGCGCCCAGCAATTCACCGAGGATGATCCGTTGTCGGATGGCGGGCGACCAGCACGCCAAGGCGTCCAGATCGTGCACCTTCGGTAGTTTGCCGCTTGATCGGGGCAACCAGGGCTTAGGCACATTGCCGTTCGGGAACGGTCCGACGATGGCCTCGCGACTGCGCAGTAGCCCCAATACCGATCCGCCACCCTGGCCCGCCTGGCGGCTGATATCTCCACGCCAACCATCCCAGCCGTCCCAACCATCCCAACCATCCCAACCATCCCAACCATCGAGCATGCTCATCGAAGTCTCCTTATCCCTTTAAAGGGAAGACGTGTCGCCCCAGGGCAGGCCGGCAGCCAGAAGCGCCTGGCCAAACTTCTCGGCAAGCCCAGAACTTGCGCCCGGTGACCGCGCGATGAACTTCGCCACGGTCAATTGGGGCTCCAACTCAAGGATTTGCTTCACGGTCGAGCGCGCAGTGTCGAGTTCGCCGCTCAGCACCTGTGCGATGGCGAGCACGCGGTAGCTGGACACGTGCTCTGCATTGAGCCGCAGCGATGATTTGGCTGCCTGTACAGCACGTTCGTACGCTCCCGCTGTCAGGGCAGCGCTGGCCATGATGCTCAGGTAGAAGTGTCGCGACGGATCCAGCGGCGATAGTTGCGCAGCCTTTTCCGTGTGCACCAGCGCGGCGGCTCCCTCTCCTTTGAAGCTCAGGCAGTTGCCTTTCTGCAGCCAGGCGAGGGATTCGTTTGGATTGATGGCCAGCGCCCGGTCATACAGTGCGTCGGCACCTTGAAGATCCCTCAAGAAGTTGGTGTGAGCGTTGCCGAGCATGGTGAGCGCCAGCGACGAATCCGGATCCAGATCAAGCGCTCGATTCGCGCACGAAAGCGCGGCGATACCGTCGCGTTCCCTGTCGTCAGACCAGCCCTGAACGATGCGAAACAGGTGCCAGCGTGCCAACCAAGCGAGTGGCGTCGAGTGCCGCGGAGCTCGTTCATTGAGCATCTCCAGCGCTGCGTGAGCTCGCTCGAAGTCTCTTCTCGAGAGCCGATACAGCAGGCTGATGGCCGCAAGCAACAGGCTGTGACTCTCAAGGTTGGGAAGCGCGGCGCTCCGAACAATGGCTACTTCGTTCGAAAAGATTGCCTGCGATATGCCGGTGGCGAGCACCGCAATCAGTTCGCTATCAGATTGCAGCACGGCCGTTTCGCTGTCGGTCGCTCTGTGCGTCCAGACGACTCGGCCGCTCTTCGCGTCGGCCAATTCGACCAGTGCATGAATCTGAGATCCCGATTGCCAATAGCGACCCGAGACAACGAAGTTCGCAGACAAGCGCTCGCCGATCGACTCGATGGGTGCAGCGCGGTCGCGAAAGGCGAGAGTGGATAAACGCGAAATGACGTTGATGGAGTGGCTCTTGGACAGAGCCGCGATGATCTGGTCGGCGATGATGTCGCCGAATCCGATTGCGGGTTCGGGGCTGGCATAGCTTCTGAATGGAACGACAGCAACCGCGGGTCGCAGGTCCTCGCTGCGAGAAGGCAGTCGCGGCGGAACCCGGGCGTCACCGGCCGGCGTCAATCGGTACGCTCGAATCGGCTCGGCGACATGCTTGACATAGCACCGACCCAGATCCTCGATGTCGACATCGAGTCCACTTGTCAGCTGAGACGCTACCGATGCGGAGGCGCAGATTCCATCCGAGTCTGCGAGGGTGGTCAAGCGTGCCGCAAGGTTCACGCCATGGCCGAACAGCAGTTTGTCGTCGGTGAGCACTTCGGCGTGGTGAATTCCGATGCGCAAGTGCACCTGGACTTCTGGAGCCAATCCGTTGTTCTTGTCGCGCGCCCTATCATGCAATTGCAGCGCCCAGGCCACGGCTTGCGCGGGACTAGGGAACTCGACAAAGAGGCCGTCTCCTCGTTCGTCTACCATGCGCCCGGCGTGGGCGGCGATCAACTCGCCGGCCACCTCGACCAACAAGTGTCGAATGCGCCCCGTCGCGCCGGATTCGTCGTGCTCGACGAGGCGCACCGACTCGACAACATCCACGAAAACGATGGTCTTCGCGCTGTAGTGCAAGTCGGACAGGAAATCTGCTTCGCTCACTTGAACCCAGATGATTCGCTCGGCAAAAGGTCGGAGCTGATCCGTTGTCGCTTGGCTCCGCGCTGGCTCTGACGAAGAATATAAGGCCAACACCTTGCGTTTGTCCGTCTGTGAGGATCGGCGGCCACGGCGACGCGCGCCGGTTTGCCGTGCGACCAAGGCGGTGTTGTCGGCGCCGGGGCTGAGTCGGAGCCGGCAAGCCGCGCCAGAAACATCTGAGGTCACAAACAAAGCTCGCACTCCCTTGTCGGGCCGATAGCGGGTTGCCTCCACTCGGGCGGTAGATCGGTCGAGCAGTGATCGTCAGCTGAGCGTGCCGCGCCGTCATCCACCACACTGGGGATGCTTCCCCTTCAGCGACAGAGGACCGCTTACGGGCCGCAAGATGTGACGGCCTGAAGGGATCGAGCCAAACGAATCAAACGCCCGGAGTGCGCGAACCTGCCCGCGGAGCCCGGAATTTCGGCTCTTGCCTCGGCCAGGCTGGACGGGCAATAGCTTGGCCGCTAGGGGTTGCGATGGGGGGTAAAGCGTGCGACGCTTCTTGCATCAACGGTCAACATGGGCCGTCCGAGAATTGAGAGTCATCGGAGGGCTTCACGTTGATGGCCGTGAGCGACGAGGATCGAGGCAGTCGTCGCCGACAGGAGATTGTCGGCGCCTGCATTGTGTCGGCTGCTGGATCGTTGCCACTGCATATCACCTCCTTCACTGTTGCGCTCGCTGCTGCGGAGCAGCGCCTACCGATCGATAGAGCGGGATGGATTAGTTCCTGCTTCTTCACGGGCATTCTCGCTACCACCATCGGCCTGCCGATGCTGGGCTTCAAACGGGTGACGGCGATCTGGCCGCTCGCATGCGTGATCGCGGTGTGCTTGGCTCTGCGGCTCGGCGCCACGCAAGGCCCTGACGTCTTGCTCGGCAGTTGGGTCGTTGTCGGTACGGCCTGCGGTTTGCTCCAGTTGCTCGGCTCGACATCCGCAGCGTCCTACCCGGATCGGCACTTCGTCTTCGGCTTGCGTCTAGCCTTGGTGTTGTTCGCGGCCGCTGCCGTTATCGGTGGTGCCGGGTTTGTCGGCGGGTTCGAGTCGTACGCGAGCGCGGTGACCGTCCTCGGTTTCGGATTTGCCCTGGCATGCCTCGTCGGGTCGTATTGGTACCGGCCGCCGCCGAAAGCGGGCGCTGGGCCCCCAAGCGCATCAGTAGCCCATTTGCCGAGGGGCGAACGATGGCATGGGCTTGCCATCGCCATACTGTTCTTTGCCGGACAGCCTGGCTTCATGGCTTATGCCGCGCATCTAGCGCGGTCGCATGGGATCGCGGTCGCTGGGTTGCCTTTGATCTGGGCTGGGTGCAAGGTGCTCGGGGCCGTCGTATTGCTGAGGTGGGGTGCCAATGCGCGCTCGGGTGTGCCGACCTGGAGATTGGGGGTCGTGCTGGGCGTGTCTATCGTGGCGATGGCTTTCGCACATGACTTGGCCGTGTTCGCGTTCGGCCTGCTGCTTTGGGAGATCGCGGTGAATGTGCAGTCGACGCGCCTACAAGCAACGGTCGTCTCAATCAATCCTGCACACGGCGGTCTTTGGGTGCCCGCGGCAATCGCGATCGGTGCAGGGATCGGACCAGCAATACATGGGGCCCTGCTGGGCCAGGCGGCGGGCCGTTGGTTCGTCGCGTACAGCGTGGTTTCCGGATTGCTGCCAGCAATCTGGATTCTGCATCGAGCCCGAGCACGAGTTGCACCGGGGCTTTCTTCATGAATAGCCGAAAGGGGTCTGTATGAGCGTGATTACCCGAGACATTGCCGTGGTTCCCGTCACATTTGGCGGCGGGGGAAGCTGCCATCGAATCGCAGAGCACATTCGAAAGGGGCGCACGGTGCTACCGCCGCCGCCGCAAATGACGCCACACGTTCTGAAGCACCTGGCGCGAATTGCGCAGGTTCGCGTTGGCGGCGGCTCTGTTCCGTCAGTGCAACGTCATTTGGTCCGGGGCGTGACCACAGGTGCGGGCTCCATTCCGGCGGCGCAACGCCACTTGTTGCGGCAGGTGAACATGGGCTCAAGCGCTTCACCTGCGTTGCAGAAGCACCTCGACAAGCAGCGCTGACCCCGGAGGAATGGCCCGTGGACGTACCCACTCTCACATTCACACGCATGGTTCCCGCGGCCATTCCACCGATGCGCGCCGACAAGGCGGCACTCGGCTACATGCCTACGTCGGCTTACCAATACTGCGAGGCGATGAGAGTGGCCTCGGCCCATGGTTGGTACCTCTTCCCGCCTGCTGACATCCAGCTGCGCTTCAACGGCGCAGACGTCTTTCACGCAGTCGATGGTGAATGGGAACCGCTTTCTTTTGCCTACCTGCCTGGCTTCATCGAGCTATGGGACGAGCATTGCCCGCCGGGCTTTCAAGGTCTGGTGCCACCCTTCCTGCGTGCCCTGCCGGCGCGTGGAGCAGTTCAAGTTTGGAGCGGCTGGCTGATGAGTACAGCGCCCGGCTGGAATGCCTTGGTACGACCGATCGCCAACGTCACGCGCAGTCACCTGTTCCATTGCTACGAAGGTGTTGTTGAGACGGACCTGTTCTGTCCTTGCCCGCTGTTCATCAATCTGCAGTTGATTGCCTCGGATGTGACGATCACCCTCGCGCACAACGATCCGCTGTTCCATCTTCAGCCCGTTCAACGCCTGTCCTATTCAGAACAGGCGCATCAATGCGCGCTGAAAGAAGGACTGCTACCCGCAACAGACAAATCGCAGATGATGAGCGAGAGCGAATGGAATAGCTTTCGACAAACCATCCGCTCTGACTTGCCCGACGAGACCCATCGACTTGGCGACTATGGGGCCACTGTCCGCAAGCGCGCTAAGCGAGAGGAGGATTAAGCGATTTGCAAAGAGTGCGTTCGACGCTCCCGATGTGTCGTCTACCAACGGGGTGGCAGCGCTCTGACGAGTCCGATTGACTGAGCTGAGATCCGCATGTAACCGCCTCCCTCCAAATCTTTCATCAGCCGACTCACCATCTCCCGCGAACACCCCAGCCGGTTCGCGATCTCTTGATGTGTGAGTCGCTCGGCGATCAGCCGCGTGCCGTCTGGCTGCACCTCGGCGAGCGAATTCAGTAGCAACACCAGCCGCCCATACACATCATTCAACGCGAGCCGCTTCGTGCTCACCGTCGCTGCGCGCGCGCTGCGGATCACCTTGGCAATCAGCTCCAACGCGAATTCCGGATGCTCGGCGATGTGCAGCAGCAGCGTCTGGCGCGTGACCTGCACGCACTCGACCGCCTCGAGCGCTTCGACGCTGGCCGAGCGCAGGCCGCCGTCCAGGCTCATCTCGCCGATGTACTCCCCCGCGCCATAGGTGCCATACGTGATCTCGCGCCCGGCGTCGCTGCTGCCGAAGACGCGCAGCCGGCCTTTCGTGACGATGTAGAGCGTGTCGCCGGTGTCGCCCTCGTCGATCAGGCGCTGACCCTTGCGAAAGTACTTCACGACGCCGCGTTCGGCAAGCGCGCGCAGCGACGGCGTGAGGGCCTCGAAACGGTCTGGCGGCGAATCGCTGGCGCTGGGCATGGGGGCGTACCGCCGGCCCGTGAATGGGCCGGCGGTACGCGCGCATCGTAGCGTCAGGCGGCCAGCGGCTGGCGATGATCTGGCGTGTCGTGCGCCATCGCGTGCCGCAGCACACCCATCA
>Ga0307509_10010992_pt1 | contig 11029 bp, 9 predicted proteins | sample 10_EM_MG_FD_202245 | JGI IMG/M metagenome (GOLD analysis project Ga0307509, IMG submission 202245) | Populus trichocarpa ectomycorrhiza microbial communities from riparian zone in the Pacific Northwest, United States - 10_EM | ecosystem: Host-associated > Plants > Roots > Unclassified | place... | reverse complement strand
CGTGCCCGGTGAACATCGACTTCGGCGACGTGTCGATGAACATGCGCAACCTGTTGACCAAGATGGGCAAGAAGAGCTTCCGCCCGGGCAACAAGATGGCGATGATGTTCCTGAACGCGACGAATCCCGAGACCATCAAGATGCTGCGCGTCGGCATGGTCGACATCGGGTTCAAGGTGCAGCGCATCGCGAACAACCTGTTGCGCGGCCTGGCGAACGCACAGACGGCGGCGCCGCGCTCGACGGTCGGTACCGCGCCGATCAAGGAACAGGTCATCCACTTCATCAACAAGAAGATGCCGGGCGGCCTGCCGAAGAAGACGGCGCGAGCGTTGCTGGACATCGAGGACAAGGACTACGTCCCGATCATCCGCAATCCGCAGACGACGACGAGCGAGACCGAAGCGGTCTTCTATTTTCCCGGCTGCGGCTCGGAGCGGCTGTTCTCGCAAGTCGGCCTGGCGACGCAGGCGATGCTGTGGCATGCCGGCGTGCAGACGGTGCTGCCCCCCGGATACCTGTGCTGCGGCTACCCGCAGCGCGGCGCGGGCCAGTTCGACAAGGCCGAGAAGATGATCACCGACAACCGGGTGCTCTTCCACCGCGTCGCGAACACGCTGAACTACCTCGACATCAAGACCGTCGTGGTGAGCTGCGGCACCTGCTACGACCAGCTGCAGGGTTACCAGTTCGAGGACATCTTCCCCGGCTGCCGGATCATCGACATCCACGAGTACCTGCTCGAGAAGGGCATCACCCTGGGGGCTGCCGGTGGCGGCGGCTACCTGTACCACGACCCGTGCCACACACCGATGAAGCTGCAGGAGCCGATGAAGACGGTGAAGGCGCTGATCGGATCGAACGTGCTCGAAAGCAAGCGCTGCTGCGGCGAGAGCGGCACGCTCGGCGTCACGCGGCCGGACATCTCGACGCAGGTGCGCTTCCGCAAGGAAGAGGAACTGCGCAAGGACGAGGTGGCACTGCGCAAGACCGGCGCGATCGCCGAGACCGGCCCGGTGAAGATCCTGACCTCGTGCCCGAGCTGCCTGCAGGGCCTGAGCCGCTACACCGGCGACCTCAACAACGGGCTGCTCGAAGCCGACTACATCGTCGTCGAGATGGCCAGCAAGATCCTCGGCCCCGACTGGATGCCCGACTACGTCGAGCAGGCGAACGCCGGCGGGATCGAACGCGTGCTGGTCTAGTTCAACCTTATCAACGAGCAAGCGACATGGCCGGACTGACGAACGATTCCCCGCGACCGACCTCGATCACGGTGCATCAGCAGTCGCGGGTGCTGGAGGTCGGCTTCGACGACGGCCGGGTGTTCCGCATCCCCTTCGAACTGATGCGCGTGTACTCGCCGTCCGCGGAGGTCCAGGGCCACGGCCCGGGCCAGGAGGTGCTGCAGACCGGCAAGCGCGAGGTCGGCCTCGCGGGGCTGGAGCCGGTCGGCAACTACGCGGTGCAGCCGAGCTTTTCCGACGGCCACGACACCGGCATCTTCTCGTGGGACTACCTGTACTTCCTCGGGTCCCAGCAGGACGAGCTGTGGCAGAAGTACGAAAGCCGCCTGGTCGAGGCCGGCATGAGCCGCGACGCCCCGATGACTGCCGCCGCGGCGCCGGGTTGCGGCCACCACCACTGATCGATTGACGAGCCCTCGATGAGCGACACCCACTTCGGTTTTCAGACGGTCGACGAAACGCAGAAGGCGACCCGTGTGCGCGGCGTCTTCGACTCGGTCGCGTCCAAGTACGACGTGATGAACGACCTGATGTCGATGGGGCTGCACCGCGCGTGGAAGGCGTACGCCGTCGCGGTCGCGAATCTGCGCGAGGGCCAGAGCGTGCTCGACATCGCCGGCGGCACGGGCGACCTGGCCAGGGCGTTTGCCAAGAAGGTCGGTTCGCAAGGCACGGTCGTGCACACCGACATCAACGAGGCCATGCTGCGCCAGGGACGCAACCGCCTGCTCGACGAAGGGCTGGTGCTGCCGACGCTGATCTGCGACGGCGAACGCCTTCCCTTCGCCACTGGCAGCTTCGACCTGGTCAGCGTGGCCTTCGGCCTGCGCAACATGACGCACAAGGACAAGGCGCTGGCCGAGATGAACCGGGTGCTGAAGCCGGGCGGTCGCCTGCTCGTGCTGGAGTTCTCGAAGGTCGCCGCGCCCCTCACCAAAGCCTACGATTGGTACTCGTTCAAGGTGCTGCCGCGCATCGGCCGGTGGGTCGCCGGCGACGCCGACAGTTACCGCTATCTGGCCGAGTCGATCCGCATGCATCCCGGCCAGGCCGAGCTCAAGGCGATGATGAAGACGGCGGGTTTCGGTCACGTCGACATCCACAACCTCAGCGCGGGCGTGGTGGCGCTGCATGTGGGCATCAAGTGCTGAGAAGCGGCGTGCATTGAACACCGGGGCAGGGAACTGCCGGCGCGCGCGTGGTCAAAGACCGGCGGAGCGCGGCTTCGGCGCTGAGTCGGAGGTCGACCAATACCGGCGACTAGTTCACGATTTCGTGTCGGTTTGTGACCCGACGCCCCGCAGTTAGGGGTTGCTCGGCCGTCTCGCTTCACAAGTACACTCGTAGAGCTTGGTGCGGAGCCTTTCTGGCGCCGCGGCGCAGTGTAAAAAGTCCGGGATCCGAGCCTGCGTTGCCGGCGCTCGGGTACCTTCGCCAAGCGTTCATGTGGGTCCCGTTGGGAGTGGTGTTCGAATGATTGCAAGGTTTGATGTGCCCGCCAGCCGCTCCCGCATGGTCGACCCGACCCGGGTCGCCGTCGCGACCATCGCGGCGCTGGTGTTGACACTGGCGGGTTGCGGCGACAAGAAGAAGGACAAGCCCGCTTCTCAAACCGCGGTCAAGGTGAACAAGGAAGAGATCACCGTCCACCAGATCAACTATGTGCTGCAGCAGCAGCGCGGCGTTCCGCCGGAGCAGGCTGCGTCGGCGAGCAAGGTGGTGCTGGAGCGCCTCATCGACCAGGAGCTTGCGCTGCAGAAGGCCCAGGAGCAGAAGCTGGATCGCGATCCGCGCGTGATGCAGCAGCTCGAGGCCGCCCGGCGCGACATCGTCGCCCGCGCTTACGTCGAGAAGATCTCATCGGGTGCGGCCAAGCCCCAGCCGACGGAGATCAAGGCGTACTACGACGCCCATCCGGCGTTGTTCAAGGACCGCCGTGTCTACAGCCTGCAGGAAATCATGGTCCAGGCCAAGCCGGATCAAGTGGAAGGGCTGCGCAGCAAGCTGGCGTCGGTCAAGGATATTCCGGAGTTCATCAGCTATCTGAAGTCCAGTGACATCAAATTTGGTGCGAATCAGGCGGTCCGACCGGCTGAGCAACTGCCACTGACGAGCCTGGACAGGTTCGCGCAGATGAAAGAGGGCCAATCGATCTTCAATGCGACCCCGAGCGGCGCGCAGATCGTGGTCGTCGCGGGGGTGCGCAGCCAGCCGGTCGATGAAGCCCGTGCGACCACGGCGATCGAGCAGTTCCTGATGAACGAGCGCAAGCGCAAGCTGATCGAGGATGATCTGAAGGCGCTGCGTTCAGCGGCCAAGATCGAGTACGTGGGCGACTACGCGAAGGGTGGCGCGCGCGAAGCGGCGGCGCCTTCGACGGCCGCTCCCGAGCCCACGCTGTTGCCGTCGATCGCGGCACCCATGTCGGCGGGTTCGGTTCCGAGCGCCGCGCCGCAACTCGACGTCGAGCCCATCAACAGTGCACCCGCATCAGCGCCGGCCGCCGGAACGCTGGAGCGGGGCATCAAAGGATTCAAGTGACGCGCCGCCAGTTGCGCACCTCGCCGAGGTGCTCGCTGAAAGCTTGGACGGGGCTGTGTGGCCCGTCGACCTTCCTTTCCTACTGAAGCACGAGACCGACCATGCGCTACTTTTTCCGATATCTGCTACTTCTCGTACTGACTGTCAGCTCGAGTGCCTTCGCGCAGTCCAGCCCGGCGGCGGCGTCCGCGCCTGCGCCTGCGCCGGCAAAGCCCGAGGCCATTCTGGGCGTCGGTGACGTCCTGAAGATCACCGTCTACCAGAACCCCGACCTGACGGTCGATGGGGCACGCATTTCGGAGACCGGGCAGATCAACTTCCCGCTGATCGGCAGCGTTGGCGTCGGCGGCCTGACCGTGGCGGCGGCGGAGGCCAAGATCGCGAAGATGCTGCGCGACGGCGGCTTCGTGCTGCGTCCGCAGGTCACCATCCAACTCGGTCAGATCCGCAGCAGCGTGGTTTCGGTGCTGGGCCAGGTCGCCAAGCCGGGCCGCTATCCGATCGAGGTCGTGGGAACCAAGGCCTCCGAGATGATCGCGCTGGCCGGCGGCGTGTTGCCCACCGGCGCCGACATCGTGACGCTCTCGGGCACGCGCAACGGCCGGGCGATCAAGCTCGATATCGACCTGCCGTCGATTCTCCAGGCCGGCAAGGCCGAGCTCGACATCACGGTGGACAACGGCGACATCCTCTACGTCGAGCGCGCCCCCAGCGCCTACATCTACGGAGAGGTGCAGAAGCCGGGCATGTTCCCGCTGCAACGAGGCATGACGCTGATGCAGGCGCTCGCGCAGAGCGGTGGCTTGACGGCGAAGGGGACGCAACGCGGCATGAAGGTGCATCGCCGCGACGCGAACGGCAACGTCACGATTCTCGACCTGGACCTGAACGCGCCGATCCAGCGCGATGACGTGATCTACGTCAAAGAATCGCTGTTCTGACGCAAGGGCGGGATCATGTCCCTCAAGCAAATCCTCCGGGTCCTGTGGGCGCGCAAGCGGCTCGTGCTGGCGCTGTTGCTGCTGGTGTCGATCGTCGGCGTGACCGCGACGCTGATGGCGCCGAAGCAGTACACCGCGGAGGCCGCGATGATCGTCGAGATGCGCATCGACCCGATGCTGGGCGCGCTTGCGCCGGCGCTGGCGCAGCCAGGCTACATGTCCACTCAGGTCGACGTCGTGAAGAGCGATCCGGTGGCAGCGCGCGCCGTCAAGATGCTGGGCATGGCGAACTCGCCGGAGGCGGTCGCCCAGTGGCGTCAGGCGACGAAGGCGAAGATTCCTCTGGAGCGTTATTTCGCGAACCTGCTGCAACGTGGCCTCAGCGTCGAGCCCTCGCGAGGCGGGAACATCATCAATGTCACCTTCTCGGCGCAGGATCCACTGTTCGCCGCGGCGGCTGCGAACGCATTCGTCCAGGCCTACATGGACATCTCGGTCGAGCTGCGCCTGGCGCCCACGCGGACGTCCCTGGCCTTCCTGGACGATCAGACCAAGCTGTCGCGCAACAACCTCGAAACTGCCCAGGCCAAGCTCTCGAAATTCCAGCAGGAGAAGGGCATCGTCGTGTCGGACGAGCGCTTCGATCAGGAGAACGCCCGCTATCAGGCGCTCGTCGCGCAGTTGAGCGCGGCGCAGGCGGAGCGGGTCGATGCGGCCACGCGCCAGAGCAATTCCGGTGGCGAGTCCTCGCCCGACGTCCTGTTCAATCCTGCCGTGCAGAACCTCAAGGCGCAGCTGGCCGTGGCAGAAACGAAGCTGACCGAGCTGAGCGCGGTCGTCGGCAAGAACCATCCGTCGCGCATCCAGCTCGAGGCCCAGATCGGCGAGATCAAGCAGCAGATTGCGGCCGAATCGCGGCGCGTGTCTGGCGGCACGTCGACGCTCAGCCGCAGCAGCGGACAAAAGGTCGCCGCGCTGCAGACGCTGGTCGACGAACAGCGTAAGCGGCTGCTGACGCTGCGAGCCGACCGCGACCAGGTCGATGTGTACCGGCGTGATGTCGATACGGCGCAGCGGGCTTACGAGGCGATCAGTTCGACGGCGGGCAAGGTCACCGTGGAGAGCCAGAACAACCAGGCCAGCACGCGCCTGCTGAGCCCGGCCATCGAGCCGCTCACGCCATCGCGTCCGAAGGTGATGCTTGGCGTCGCGGGGTCGATCGCCGGCGGACTGTTCCTGGGCGTTCTGGCGGCGCTCGGCTGGGAGCTGCTCGACCGGCGTGTGCGCGATCCGGAGGACATGATGATCGTCGCCGGCGTGCCGGTGATCGGCGTGCTGCGTCCGGAGGATTCCAAGCGTCCGGCATTCCGCGGCCTGCTGCGCAGCGGCCTCGCGCGACCCGGCCACCGTCTCCTGCCTGCACCGGGAGCGCGTTCGTGAAGATGACTGTTTCCGTGCCGTCTTCGGCACCGCGCATGAGCCGCTCGCTGGGCGGCATCCTGATCGACAGCGGATTGCTGAAACCCGAGGATGCCGAACGGGTGCTGCTGGTTCAGAAGGAGCAGAACCTTCGTTTCGGTGACGCTGCGGTACGCCTCGGGCTGCTGACCGAAGAGGACATTCAGTACGCGCTGTCGCGGCAGTTCGCCTACGCTTATCTGCGGCGCACGCCCGGCGACAAGAAGCCGGTGAGCGACGAACTCGTCGCGGCCTACCAGCCGTTCAGCCAGCGCGTCGAGCAACTGCGCTCGATACGCAGCCAGCTGATGCTGCGTTGGTTCGATCGTGCCGACCAGCGCCAGTTGCTGACGATCGTCGGGTCCGATCGCGGCGAGGGGCGCAGCCATCTCGCGGCAAACCTCGCGGTGGTGTTTTCGCAGCTCGGCGAGCGCACGTTGCTGGTCGATGCGGACATGCGCAACCCGCGCCAGCACGAACTCTTCTTCCTCGAGAACAAGATCGGCCTGTCCACCGTGTTGTCGGGCCGCTCGCGCGACGAGGCCATCGTTCGCATTCCGGATCTGACCGGCCTGTGCGTGCTGCCTGCCGGGCCGATTCCGCCGAACCCGCTCGAGTTGCTGAATCGCCTGAACTTCGACGAGTTCATGATCCAGGCGAAGTCGGCGTTCGATGTCGTGATCCTGGACACCCCTGCGCTCTCGGCCGGGGAGGACGCGGCGATGATCGCCGTGCGCACCGGGGCGGCGCTCGCCGTCGCCCGCAATTCGCAAACCAGTGTTGCCGGGTTCACGGACATGGTCGAGGGCCTGATGAACGCCGGCGTCAACGTCGTGGGCTCTGTGCTGAACGACCTGCCTTCGAAGCTGTCGGCACGAAAATGAGCGAGGCTGCCGTCGTTCGGCAGCCCGAACTCCGGGTTGCATCGGCCGCTTGGCTTGTCGCGTGTGCGGGCTTTGCTCTGGCCTACGCGCCGGTCTACTGGTCGGCGGCGCACGGTGTTTGGCAGACCGACGAGAACGGACATGGCCCGCTGATTCTGGCGGTCGTCGCCTGGCTGTTCTGGAGCCTGCGCGAACCGATCGCGCAGGCCACGTGGAAGCCGGCACCGGTCACGGGATGGCTCGTCTTTGCGATTGGGCTGCTCGTCTACATCGTGGGCCGAGCGTTCGATATCTCGAGTCTCGAGTTTGGCTCGCAGATCTTTGTCGTGGCCGGCGGACTGCTGTTGTTGCGAGGAGCCTCGGCCCTGCGCGTCGCCTGGTTTGCGGTCGCCTACCTGATCTTCCTCGTGCCGCTCCCGGCGACGCTGATCGATGCCGTCACCGGCCCGCTGAAGCAGTGGATCTCGTCCATCGTGCAGAGCATGCTTTTCGCGGTCGGCTACCCCATCTCGAACTCGGGCGTGATCCTGACGATCGGTCAGTTTCAGCTGATGGTCGCCGACGCGTGTTCCGGACTGAACTCCATGTTCAGCCTCTCGGCGCTTGGCACGCTGTTCATGTACGTGATGAAGCGCAAGAGCGTGCTGCACAACGCCATCATGCTGGCCTCGATCCTGCCGATTGCGTTCGCGGCCAACATCGTTCGTGTCACGCTTCTGGTACTGTTGACCTATCACTTCGGCGACGAAGCGGGCCAGGGCTTTCTCCACGGCGCGGCCGGGATGGCGCTGATGCTCGTCGCGCTGCTCATCTTCTTCGTGCTGGATGCGGTGATTGCCTCGGCAATGCGGTGGCGGGCCTCCGCTGTCGCGCAGTCCGCTCGCTAGACCGACTCCGCGGGCGAGGCGCAGCATGCCGGAGTACCTACGAGCGTTGCTCGCCATCCTTGTTCTTTCGGTGCCGGTCTTTTGGCTCGCCCGCGCGCCGCTGTGCGAACTGGCGATCCACGAGGCTGATTTCAAGCTTCGACGCAATCTCTGGATCGGCATCACGATCCTCGCGTTCCTCGGCCACAGTTTCTGGGTCTATGCGGTTGTCGCGGGCGTGGCCTTGGCCATTGCCGGTGCCAAGGACTCGAGCCGGTTTGGGCTCTATCTGTTCCTGCTCTTCGTCGTGCCGCCGTTTTCGGCGCAGATCCCGGGCCTCGGAGGCATCAACTACCTGATCGACGTCAACCATGCCCGGCTTCTGTCGCTGGTCCTCCTGTTGCCGGCCTATCTTGCGTTGCGGCGTGACGAAGAGACGGTGTCGTTCGGTCGAACATGGGCCGACCGGTGGTTGCTCGCCTACATGCTGCTGCAACTGATCCTGCAAGGCTCCGTCGACACGGCGACGAACACGTTGCGGTTTTGTCTCTACGCGTTCTCCGACGTGTTTCTTCCGTACTACGTCGCGAGCCGTTCACTGCGCAATCTGGAGACCTGCCGCGACGCGCTGGCGTCCTTCGTCTTCGCCGCGTTGCTGATGGCGCCCGTGGCGGCCTTCGAGTACGCGAAGCATTGGCTGCTGTACAGCACTTTGCCGGGCGCGATGGGCGTCGCGTTCGGGATGGGGAACTACCTGAGCCGGGGCGACAGCCTGCGTGCGCTCGCGTCGACCGGCCATTCGATCATCCTCGGCTACGTGATGCTTGTGGCGCTGACGATGTACACCTTCGTGCATCGTTCCATCGGTCGGCGCGGCATGGCACTGGCCATCCTCGCGACGCTGGCCATCGGGTTGATGACGCCGGTATCCCGTGGTCCTTGGGTCGGCGGCGCGGCGGCGTTGGCGATCGTGATGTTCACCGGCCCGAACAAGCTCTCGCGCTTGGGCCGTTTCACGGCCGTCGCGCTGCCGACGTTGGCGGTCCTGTTGGTGAGCCCGTTCGGCGACAAGATCATCGATCTGCTGCCGTTCGTCGGCACCGTGGACGACTCCACGGTCACCTACCGACAGCGCCTGTTCGAGGTGTCGATGAGCGTCCTCATGAACAACCCGATCTTCGGATCGTTCGACTATTGGACCGCGCCGCAGATGCAGGAAATGATCCAGGGCGAGGGCATCATCGACATGGTCAACTCCTACCTCAGCATCGCGATGTCGTTCGGCTTCGTCGGTCTGTCGATGTTTGGCGCCGTGTTCATGTGCGCGGCATGGAGCGTGTTCAGAGGTCTGCGCGCGAGCGAGCCCGGGAGCGAGTTGCACGACTTGGGTCGCGCGCTGCTCGCCACCGTGGTCGGCGCGCTGGTGACGATTGCGACCGTCAGCAGCATCCTCATCATCCCGACGGTCTACTGGCTGATCGCCGGGCTGTGCGTCGGCTACGCGAATCTGGCGACGCGACGTCAGGACGAAGCGATACCGTCGCCGGCAACCGTGTTCAGGCGTGGGGCCGCGTAGCGCCAGCCGCGCCGTCGGCGCGGCCGATCGGCGCGACGCTCGCTCGGCGGCGTGAGAAAAAAGAAGAATGCGAAAGAAACTCCTCAGCGCCAGCGCCATCCTGATGGCCGCCTTCGTGGCGAGCCAGATACTGCGCTTCGTTGGCAATGTCGTTCTCGCCAAGCTGCTCTCGCCGAGCGCCTTCGGCGTCGTCGCCGTCGTCAACCTGCTGATCCTCGCGCTCAACCTGCTGTCGGATGTCGGCCTGAGGCTGATCGTGATCCAGCGCCAGGGCGTGATCTCGGGGCAGTTCATCAACACGATCTGGGTTCTGCAGATCGCGCGCGGGGTTCTCATCTGGGGCCTGGCGATGCTCAGCGCGCTCGTGCTTCGGCTGCTGCAATTGCACAGCCTCATCGACGCGACCAACGCCTATGCCGATCCGACGCTGCCTTTTCTGATCGTCGGGGCGGCCTCGGCTGCCCTGTTCCAGGGCTTCGAATCGACGAAGTCGCTGACAGAGCGGCGCGACCTGTCCCTGGGGCGCGTGACCGCGATCGGCCTGGCGGCACAGATCGTCGCGATGGTCCTGATGATCGTGATCGCACGCATCACGACGTCCCCCTGGGCTCTCGTGATCGGCGGCGTTGCTGCGGCATCTATCCAATGCACGCTGAGTCACGTCGCGCTTCCGGGCGAGCGGAATCGGCTGTACTTCGACAAGTCGATCGCCTGGGAGGTCATCAGCAAGGGCCGCTGGGTCTTTCTGTCGTCGATGGTGAGTTTCCTTGGCGGCAATGCCGATATCCTGATGCTCGGTGGCCTGGTGGACCCGACCTCACTGGGCAACTATGTCGTCGCGTTCCAATTGATCAATGTCGTCCAAATCCTCTCGAGCACGATCAGCGGCAACGTCGTGTTCCCGGCACTGAGTGCCGCGAGGCGCGACAACCCTGCCGGGCTCGGCGGCGAATACGGTCGGATCCAGCTCGCATCGGATGCGTTGATCGCCACCGCGGCCGGCGTCTTCGCTACAGCGGGCAGTGCGATCGTCACGCTGCTCTTCGATCATCGGTACGCCCTCGCCGGGCAGATCCTGAGCTGCCTCGCGCTCGGCGTGATCGGACTGCGCTACTACGTCGTCGAACAGTTGATGAATGCCGACGGCAACTTCAGGCTGACGACCATCATCTCGGTGATTCGACTCGCCGCGCTGGCACTCGGAACCTACGTCGGCTTTCAAGTCGGCGGACTGACCGGTGCCGCCATCGGCGTCGGCCTCAGCACGTTCGCGGGCTGGCCGCTGTGCATTCGCTACCTCACGAAGAGCGTTGGCATTCAATGGCGCGCGGAACTGGCGTCGATCGGTTTCGTGATGGTCGGTGCCGGCCTGGGGGTTCTGTTGTCCAAGCTCATCCATCTGTACAAATGAAGTTCGTCGCGTTCTCGTCGATTCCCGCCGTGCTGCGGCAGCGCGTCGGGCTGGCGAAGCCGCTGCTTGCGCATTCGACCTCGCACGAGGTCCTGCATCCAGCCG
>Ga0307509_10010991_pt1 | contig 11029 bp, 6 predicted proteins | sample 10_EM_MG_FD_202245 | JGI IMG/M metagenome (GOLD analysis project Ga0307509, IMG submission 202245) | Populus trichocarpa ectomycorrhiza microbial communities from riparian zone in the Pacific Northwest, United States - 10_EM | ecosystem: Host-associated > Plants > Roots > Unclassified | place... | reverse complement strand
TTTCAAATCAAATAATATAATTGAATTTAATTACAGAAAATAATTAATTCAAGATAACCTATAAATAAAATCCGACCAGATAACTCTAAATAATTAATCGAATTTAAAAAATAACAATCAACCCAGCAATCGAATAACTCAAACTTTAAACCAAGGAAAAGCCCAAAGAGTCCGGCAACTTTCAATGAAAGCTCAGGGACCATCGAGGTCAATGCTTCCGATACCTTGCTTTTGGCCATAGCCATTGACGCCATCAATATTCCTTGCCCCTGGCATTGTTTAATCCTACTGGTTCTTAGCCCTAGGAGCTTGGTCCACATGCATGGCCCCTGAAAATCGCTGAGACGTGACGAGACAAGAAGAACCACCTCCTTAAGATTCCAATTTGTCATTCTCACCTTCATGATGGTGTTTATCCACAAACTTTGAAGTTGTGCAAATCGAACATTATCCTTAAAGCAAGATAGCAGCACATTCTAGACTTGGGTCCCAAACTTCCTTGCCACGGCAACAACCAGGCGAAGTCCTTTTAAAATACAACCTCTTTTTTTTCCTTTTTTTTCCCCTCTGATTCTCGTTGTAAGTGGTCATCTTAGCATATGTTCAGACAATGATATTAAAGTATGTTTTATTTTAAAATAATATTATTTTTTATTTTTTAAATATCAATATATAAAAACAATCTAAAATTATTAAAAAAATTAAAAAAATTAGTTCAACTACGATACCGCACACTCTTTTTCATCCTCAAATCGTTGCCGTGATAATTAGTGGCTCAAATGGTTGAAAGAAGGCTAAGGACGGGAAGGCATATATTTCTAAAAATAAATAAATTAAGTACTTATATTTCTAAAAAACAATTTTATTCCTAATTTCAAAGGGCTATTCAATTTCAGGGACAATTGATTTCGATTTTATCCGTTTTGACGTTAATCGAAGAGAGGGTAATTTAGTATCTACCCCAAACATCAGGGGGGGCAAAAAAAGGGGCTGTGTGATTTATTGAAAAGACAGTATAATTTTAATAAAAATAATTAATCCATGTTAAATCGATATATTATAAATTTACAAAGCAATGGCAATCTACTACTCTGTCTAGGCAGGTACTAGGATACTCTGCCGAGTAGTGACGATGAACAATAAACGTCCACGTCAGCACCAACTGACAAACAAATGGTTCTCTTGCAGAAGGGAAAGAGATACGCTGAGAAGGGCATCACAGGCATGGACAGCAAGATCAAATAACTCGAACTTCTATTTACCAGTAGGGAAACGGGCCCCACGAGAAGGACAAAATCAAAAGGGACAAACAGAGAGACGCATGGGAGATACAGTACAGCTCCCCACAGCAACCATAAAAGAGAAGAACTGGATGGACACTTAATCAGGCGGGAAATATGGAAGGGCCCACCAACAGACCAGGAGACCTACGAAATTACCGGACTGCCCATCGAATCTCCGCTTCGACACTCAACTTTTCCTCTTTAAATCGCGTTTTGATGAAAATTTAGTTTTTTTTAAAAGGAACTGTATTTAAAAATATATTTAATTTAAAAAATATTAAATTAATATTTTTTAAAATACTCTTAATGATTCTGACGGGAATAATTATCTTGCATGGGCTCGACGCGCCTGATAGTAAAAACTTTGGAGATCTTATCATTTTTAAAACTAGTTGGTTGAAATCTTAGTTCTTAAGTGATCTCATACAAGGGAAGAAATCATGATGATTTGCCTATGAACTGACGCGGTAATTACTTTTTATTTTGAAATAATCCACGATTTATAATATTTTAAAACATTATTTGGATCGTCTTTGCACGTCGAGTTTAAATCTAAGTCATGATTGATTTTAAGTGGTGGGTGATCTTGCATCATGAACTTCAAGACTACTGTAAAATAGGGTTAATAGCTGAGAGATAGATGGCTTTCTCGTTTAAAGCCAACGATAAAAAAGAAGGGTGGGTAGCTCAAATCTCACGGCTCACAAACCCTAGCTGGTGTAATGTTCAATCAAACACAGTCAAGCAGATTGCCTATCATTTTCTTTTCAGAACATTTGGCATAAAATCAAGAGAATCCCAATTAATCAAGCTACTTTTCATTTCACAGATGAGGTGTAAACGCAGATTGAGAGCTTGGTGCGAATCTGACATTGCTTTCAATCTTTTCTTGTCACTGCCAATGCCCACACAATTGGCAAGAAAATGCATCAGAAGATAGCAAGAGATGCCCTCATCTTGTCCCGTAATTCTGTCCAATATGTCTGATTGATTTCTTGCTACTGGTTTGAAGTACAATTATGAACACATGAGACCCTAAAAAGGCAAAAGAGCAAAAAAGAAAAGATAAAGGAAAGAAAAAGATATCTAATAGCCCTAGCCCCTAGTAACTACACATCGATCCTTGCTTCTATCCAATGCATTGAATTGGGTTCTTGATTTTCTTTCCCGTTCCTTTTCTATTTACCTTTCACTTTTCCCGGAATGTTTTTGAAAATCTAAACCATTAAAGCCTCGATACTGGCCTTCTTTGGTGTTTGACACACCGGACAAGAATCAAGAAAAGCCTCACAAGCTTTACATGAGCAAAGGTGCCTGCAAGGAAGGAACAAAATGCACGAATTCCTAGAATTACATCCCTTGCATACCATCACCATCTTTCTCGCTGTGTCATCAGCGGCATCAAGCAACCCCTCCTCTGCTCCGCTACTAACATCGCAGCAGGACTCTGAATCCTCTGCACCATTGTTAAAGCAACCAGATGAATTTTCTCTTAGCTGTTCAATTGTGTTGTTGAGAGAAACAACCATGGCTTCGTTTTCTTGAGCCATTCTTTGCCATGTTTGATTCTCAAACTCTAGTTTCTTCAAGAACTCTCCAAGCTCCACTGTTCTTTTAGCTGCCTGTGCTATTTCTTCATCCTTCTGTTTCAATATAGGCAGGGCCTTTGATTCTAGTTTCTTTAACAACAATCCAAGCTGCTGCCTTTTTTGCTCTTGTAACACCAATCTCAATCTCTCATTCTGTTTTCAGAAGATGAAAAGAGTCTTTTTTAAGTTATTAAACAAACACAAAAATAAAGAAAATATAGAAAATAGATTGTTATCTGGCCAAACCTGCAGTCTGATATAGTGATCAATCTCTTGTCTTTGCTTCTCATCGTAGGAGGCCAAGGTACCCATTGAAAGATTACTGGTGTTGCAGTTATTTTTCGAAGCAGAAACAAGAGTGTTATCAGAGAAAAGATCTTGATTCCTTTGAAGCTGGTAACTCTGTAGCTGATGCATGTTACATTGCTGCAGCTGCTGCTGTTTTTGTTGCTGAACATTGAAGTGCTGATTTAAACCTCCACAGCCATAATCCATCCAATCCTGTTGTGACCCTCCACAAAATGGAAACTGTGCTTCTATTGCCATTCTTTAAGTAACCAAAAAAAAAAACCAATCTTGATCCTTATCAGATCCCAGAAACCAAATGGTATAGAGTTCTTGAAATAAAACTGGATTCCTGAAAGCCAGGACTCGAATTTCTTCCTGATCTCTGATACGTGACAATAAGGGACAGAAAAATAAGTGGAGGGGTTGAATATATATAGGAGGTGATGTGTGATAATAATAGAGAGATGTGATAAAAGCAGCCGCTATGACTTTGAAGAAAAAGGGGAAAGAGACTGTCTAGGATACTAATTTTTCCTTTTTATATAAGCTCTACCTCTACTCTTATACGCATACAGATATATTATTTTTGTTAAACGACGTACGCATGCAGATTCTGTGACTAAACTATCGGGTCAGAGATTTCAGAGGGGTGTTTCTTCGGCTTTGAATAAATTTAAAGAAGAAAAAAAGGGGGTGTGGGGAGGAGGATCAGAGAGAATTGTCAGTTTGATCATTTGGAAGGCCTGAAGAATAGGATTCTTTATTTGCCTTTTGGGAGTGTAAATCCTTGCCACCTTTTTTCTTTTTCTGGGGAGACATGGCTTGCAGGTATTTTTGGCATTGATCCGGGCAGGATTTTATCGGGCATGTATTCAAGTTGTTGAATCATTCTTTGGACAGATGGAACCATGGTAAACAGATCTAGCTCGCATCATATTTACTGGAATTAATATTTAAAAACACTTGAAAAAACACTTTATATCACGATCTCAAGCACGACAGCTAGGAACTGGTGATGTAATTTAGGAAATGAAAGCTAATTTTGATGGCGGTTTCCCTTTTTTGCTTCATGGACAGCAGATTAGGAGCTGTACTTCCTATAGTTTTGGTCATGGAACCGGTTGTTTTTCCTATTAGGGTAATTCTCCATTTTAAATACTAAATAGTAAATCCACTAAAAAGCAAAACCCTATTAAGATCTTGATTAAAGAGTTGATCAGGCCATGTGAAAACCCTTCTCTTTTACTGCTTATGATGCCAAAAAGATAATGATGGCTTATGTGTCTCCCACAACTGAGTCCGGACTGCACTTATCCAAATACTTCACTTTCTTTACCCTCCCAATCACATGACCACTTTAAAGAAGTACACACGCTTGAAACTACAAATTAATCCCACAGCTTTATAAATAGCTGCTTCCAGGTGCTGCTGTATGGAATTGGGTTATAAATAAATATATATTTTAAAAAATAAAAAATACTATTTTAATACATTTCCAAAGGTGAAGCATTTTAAAAAACAACATTTGAAACACTCTCAACACCTCCTAAAATTGAATCTCTATTGTTGCTGTTTTTTAACTCGAGGGTTCTGATTGGAATCATGTACACAAAATAAGGACCGATGTGAATCTTATGTCTTAACTAGATTGAGGATTATTCCAAACGTTGTCTAATCTTTGATTGTAGGATAAGAACTCTCAATAAAAGTCAGTCTGAGAAATTATTGCTTGAACCTCGCACCAATCACATTACAGGAATAATTGAATTGGCCACCAAAGATTCACTGTATTAACCAATTAAGTGATTTTAATTCAATAATTATTAGCCCGAAGTATATTTATTGAGGTATTTGATTCCTTTGAGAACTGAACTCTCGTCAAAGATTAGAGTAATTCGGTCACAGCTTAAAAGCAACAAGCCAAATTAAATTCAAAACAGCAAGCCCATCACCCTGGCACAGAATCAGGAATTCATGTACAAATTTCATGATTTGCATGCAAGGTGTGGTGTTTTTTCTTAAAAAAAAACAATTGAAACAGGGGCTTTAACAGAAGAAAACTTAAATTAAACAAAACCATGCAAAATTCTATCATTATCCAATTGATTTTTGGACTTGTGATGTGCAAAAGCTTAGCCAATATTGCCTGAGCAACGCATCAAATGGGTTCATGCCTGCCACTTTGAACAGCAGCTAGCCATGGATCCTAAATCACGGAAAATTGTCCATGTCAACAAGATTCTAAAGATCTACAAGTCCATGGAAAGATTATATAAAATCCACTCCACAGTTTCCCATGCCTTTCTTCAATGGTTACATTGCAACAACAATACTGAAAAGGGTCATCATCCTTTTTCTTGAAAACATTGTTTTCATTTGCCCTTGACAAGAAGTTGATAGGAACACTCGGGAAAACAAAGCATGTATGGTGAGCGTGGACCCATGTGCTGCCCACCTACCATGATTCAAGTGACTCACCTTCCTTGCTTGGAAGCTCCTGTGAACCAACGGTGCAGACCATGTGAATTTGTGAAAGCATCACCACCACCCTCATTGACTAGGCATTTCTGTAGTATTATTTAAGATTTTACAAGGGTGTGGTGCAAAAATGCAAAGCCCGTGTCTCTCGTATTTGGTGCAAAGTTTCTGCTGCACCTTCACGACTACTACTGATCTTTGCTCTTTTTCTTCTTTTTTTGCCGAAGTGAAATGGATGCACTTGGGTCTCGGGGTCTTTGTTCCAATAATAAGGCAACCCACATAAGGTTTTTTGTTTCATTGCTTCAGTGGGATTCAGAGAAACGTGAAGAAATCTCTAGTTGCTCTTCATCTCCTTTCGCTATTATAATCATTGGCCATTTTTTACTTTTAGAAAAACATGGTTTTTAATGCTTACTCGGTGCCCTTAGAAAACCTTAATTGACACCATGTAAAGCGATTTCACTATTCCATTGACGTGCTGGTCACTTTTAAGGAACACGCCATGAACTTTAGCGTGTAATCATGTGCTTACTGCATAATTAAAGTGGGAATCAAACGTATAATTAAGCCCCATGATTAAGCAATTTCTCAAATTGCAGTGGTGTATATAGGGACCAAAGTGACTTTAGGTCTAGGACTTCTAACACTTTAGTGGTTGCTGTGAGTAGTGACATTCTTTGAATTCACAGGCAAATGTACGCGGCACAAATATATACCATTTTTTCTAGCCAGCTTTATAATGAGAGTAAAAGCAACTCCCTTCAATCTTCGTGATACCATATGACCACCATAGTTGACGCGCAATATAGTGGGAAAAGGACGGAGAAGAAGATAGAATTAGTGCTTCTCAATTTACAAGTCAATGATTTTTAATTGTAGAGAAAACTCTAATATGCAATGCAGGTTTATAATTCATAAATTTTTTATGAAAATATAACATATCAATTATATATTAGATATATATACTGATAGAAAAAATAATCTGAAACTAATTATGTAAAATATTTAAAATTCAAATTAAAACAGCTAAGAGAATAATTAAAATTGCAAAAACAATATCTTACGTGCCTAATTTGATGGCTTTGATCCCGACCTTATCTAATTACAACAAGCTAACCCCTTATAAAAATGGGTTTGTAGAATTTTTTAATAAAATTTGAGTTAATTTGATTTGGCTATCAAATATAAAATCATAGCTATTTTTGTCACTCGCCCCGCTTTATTATTATAATTCATAAATGCATGTGCAATGTGTTCCACATAAATAACTCAACATGCACCCCTTTTTTTTTTAATCCAGATCAAATCTTCAAATGATGATAGCCTAACAGATGGTCTCCTATGCTGTATGCTTGATCTTTAGCAACCTTTTTTTTAAAAAAAAAATCTATAATGATCGGCAACCCCAGATGCCACCATAGAAATATCAGTAAAGGGCCTCCGGTGACAAATACTACTAGCTAGCAGCCATCTAGGGCATACATGGCAGTGTCGAATTCTTGAAGAGTACTAAATTTTGGTACCATGTCATGGTTTCAATGAAGCTGTTTTTCTACACCCGGCATTGTTTAATGTCCTATTAGCACTAATTAATCATCAGGTGTTGTCACGTCATTGATATTGAATCAAATATACTCTCTCTTTTTCCCCACAGTTACATGGACGATTACAAATCATGTTTTCGTTGAAGTTTCTTTCGAAGACTTTGAAAACCTTGCCACAAGGACCCTTTACCTGCCGACCGAACTCGATCGACCGATTTATAAAACGGTCGAAAATCATCAACCACGCCACTTTTATACACCAGGGTCAAGTCACACTTGGCTATTTTTTCCTATTCTTGAATTTTTGCTATAATTATGTTCCTAGTTTGTAGGTTCTACCACTTTGATCCTTCGATTGTTCACACAAGGTTAGGCTTTTGAAAGGGACCCTGCACATATGCTCAGAAGGGAAATGTTAATTAATTGTCAGGATTTTAAAAGCTAGCCAGGTGCATGGTCTGCATTCTAATAATCAAAACAAAGACCCACCAAGAACAATCATAAAGACTGACCTTATGACGAGTGACAACTTCTGTGCCACGATGTACGACTGGTATGGGTGAGGCTAGCTAGTAACCTTTCACGGGCACCATGGGGCCATAGGGGTTAGCCGATTTGTCCATTTATGACTTAAATCGGAAAGAGTTATCCAAGGGGGTGGTGCATCGTGGTCTTATACAATGCATGTATATATGTTCATGAACAACTGGCTGTCTGGCTCCATTTATTCCATTATTTCTCTGCTCGCGCACAGCACCAGCAGCCATACGCTGCGTGGAGGCGTGGAAATATGTATGAAGATGCAATCTGTGATTCTGAATTATTGGCTGCTGTGATATTTAATTGAGCTAGGATCGGATCCACTTTGTAGTGGAGAGCCACCTCGTGGGCATAATTAGGCATGTATCGTACATAAAATAAACTATTGTGATATGTCAGAAATTCTAATACTAATAAAAAATTTATTAGTTCAGGACTGGTTTCTGTTAGTATTTAAAGCTTTATACATATTCTTTATAGATAATTGTTTTCTTAGTATACTGTAAAATCGAGTGTTCTTGAAATTCGAGCTTGAAATTTTTTTTAAATAATTTATATTTAAATTGGAGATTATGTTTGTATTATATTTAAAACAACAAATTCAAAGTATACTGAATAAATTAATCTTGCACATGCAGCATTTGTCTTGTGATGATAAACTTCCTTTGTTGTGGCAGCTAAGATTGCGCCACTCTCGGTTTGTCTTTTGATGCAAAAAGAATAGTAAGTTTAAGATACTTGATTGGCTTGGTCAGGCATCTCGATCTTGAAATTGAACAAGTTGTTCGATAATAAAATCAGGTTTATAATTCTTTAACAGCTAGGTCGAAGGCCTGAGGATGGGAGAATGGGTGATCAAACACAGCATGCTAGATGGATAGCCTTTGTATTTTTACATTTTAAAATTATTTTTTTATTTTTGTGTTTTTAGATAGTTTTAATGGGTTGATGTTAAAAATAATTTTAAAAATAAAAAATTATTTTAAAATATTTTTAAATAAAAAAACACTTTAAAAAACCATCACCGATAAAATAAAATACTATTTTCTAATATTAATAATAAATATTTGAGATATTTCGTAGAGTGCTAATATGTTTGAAAAGACTAATTAATATTGTCTCATGTTTGAAAAGGTTAACATATTTTTAACCATGTTAATTATCTCTTTATTAATTCTTTTATTATACATAAAACAGGGAGTGATCTCGGCTCTGAATCAACCGTGAAATACGCCGGACAGTCTTGGTTTAATAAGCAGGACATGATTGCACCACCTCTCATCTGCTTCAGTATGTACAGTACTGCTCTCTTTTTCCATGAAAGAAAGAGGTGGCCAATGCAGCCTATGTCTGGAGGGGATTTCACGTTCTACATGGTAGACGACACACGAAGGTCATGTGAAGCTAGCTTGTCTCTGGCGAGAGCCTCCCAACAATTTCTTTAAATCTTGGTCCATTTTCAATGTCTCCACGCCAATGGAGAAAAGAGAAGGAAAAAGAAAACGCTCTCGGTGCTTCTCGTGCGACTTTGACTCCTAAACTTCTTGTAGCCACCATCTTGGCTTTTCTTTAAAGCAAAATCCGCGTTGGCAAGCCAAATTTGACCTCTTCTTTCTTGCTTCCAAGAAGCTGCTCGGTTCCTTGATCAACAGCCTGACCGTTTGCCATCATTGTTTAATAACAAAAGCGGTTTTGAGTCTTGATATGTGCGTTAGAGGTCCTTACGGGTCTTTCTATTTTTGGACAGGTTTATTCTTAACCCTATCACAATAACTGTATAATACTTAACCGTGTTAGACCATACATAAGCAGCTCGGTAACGGGGCTTTTTCCAACCCACCGGAGCTTTAAGCTTCAAATAGAAAAAAAAGGAACAGGTAATTTGATAAGGGGGGGATTGTTTAGAGGCTCGAAGACATGCCATGCCTCTCTTGTACACTTCAGATCGGAGCGATCATGGTCCATTACGTGTATTAAAAAAAATAATTGATTTTTTTTTTATAACCGAGGTGTCCGAGTCAGCTTACGCGCACCACGACTAATTCTCGGACCCACTGAACATCCTGCAAGCCCAATAGGCTGGTAAGGCACCGCAGAGATGACAGACATGCCCACTAAAACTTGAACCCAGAATGAAAAAAAAAAAATATACCTTGTTAAGACTGCTGGGCAAGAAGCCTTGCTGCATTTTGATCAATATCTTTGTCATGATTGATTTAATTCTTTTGGGCTTCGTACTCATCAAAAACTGTGCCAAATTTCTACAGAGTAATTCAACTGGGCTTGATATTGGGCTTGTCAACCACCATTCCTGGTCTGGATTTGGATTTAGATTGATTTATTAGGACTTCACTACACCACCCAATAGGCATAGGCTTTTGCCCTTCAATCTAGGCCTTTTTGCCTTCTCTGTTTGCCTCTTTTTCCTTAGATGGATAACTTTTCCACTGAAGCCATCAATAAAAATCGTTTCTTGAAAAACACGATCTCACACCAGCCTTGTTTGGATGAGTAGATTTCTTTGAATGTTGGCCTTAATATTTAATCTACAGAAATTAAAAAATTGAATTACTTTAATTGTCAAATCATTGTGTCCGAGTTAAAGATTTTCAACAAAAACATGAGTAGTCCAGCCTGTATAATTTTGGAGTTTTACACCCGGGAGATCTCACTAGCCATCTTTTCTGAGATATGTTTTAGAATAACACTGATTTAGAAAGATATGATAAAATATCATTTATTTATCTTTTTGAATTTAAAAAATATAATATTTATTAAATATTATTATTTTTAAATGTAATAAGATACTTGTCACGTATCAAAATTGCAATATTTACTAAGTTTTACTATCCATGAGCGTGCTAAAATAGTTATCACACTTCTTAAACACGACAAGATAAAAATATAATACTTATTAAATATTGATAAAAATATAATACTTATTAAATATTGTTATTTTAAAAGGATAATTTTCACACTTAAAAGCAATCACTACAACAAGATGAAAATATTCTAGTTTTGCCAAAAGATTTTGCTCATATATTAATTTTCCAATTGTTTTGATTTTATATACTAGTTTCCCAATTTGTCCCTTTCTACGATCAAAATCAAACCAACCAGTCCCACCTCCACCAGAAACACCTCACTCGCTCAACCCCACAATGCACCCACTGCACCAAACACATGAACTTCGGGTCCCACCCTTACCCTGAGAAATGAATACATTCACACTTACCAGTTACCATAACGACTTTCAAGTTTTTTGGCCGTTTGTGGGGCCCGCCCTCTTAAGTCTTAACTCGCG
>Ga0307509_10010989_pt1 | contig 11030 bp, 4 predicted proteins | sample 10_EM_MG_FD_202245 | JGI IMG/M metagenome (GOLD analysis project Ga0307509, IMG submission 202245) | Populus trichocarpa ectomycorrhiza microbial communities from riparian zone in the Pacific Northwest, United States - 10_EM | ecosystem: Host-associated > Plants > Roots > Unclassified | place... | reverse complement strand
TGGGACCACTATTTCTGACCATTAATTTCCTTCCAGTTTATAAGATAATGTGATAAGAATCGTTATTTTAAAAAAATTATGTTTTGAATTTTAAAAAAAATATATTTTTTTATGTTTATTTTTTATTTTTTATGTGTTAATATAAAAATAAATTTTAAAAAATAAAAAATATATTATTTTAATATATTTTCAAATAAAAAATAGTTTTAAAATAACTGTTAAAATAATAATAGGCAGGCAATGACATAGTTTGTTAAATATGATTCTTTTCATGCTATTTGGAATTTATGCAGGTTTACCATTATAAAAATTAAATTTAAAAAAATAAAAAATATTATTTTAATATATTTTTAAAAATAATTATTATTATAATATCAACCATGTATTGATCTTACTAAATTTAAGATAATATTGTTTTAAAAAAATTTTATAGGAAAAAGTTAAAACGTTATCAACTTAACAGGATTGAGTTTAATATATATAGGAAATTGTTTTTAGTGTGTTTTCTGGGAGGTGGAGTTTTCTCGAATTTAAAAAAAAAAAAAAAATTGTTTTTAGTAAATTAGAGTAGGTCATAAAAATTTATTCTATTGGTAGATGGAATAAACTACACAAGAATTTATAATTTGATTGATTTACTTCATATAATTTAAATTTAAGGAAAAAAAACACACATTTCCTCTGCCTCAAAATAAATGAAAAAAAAAATACAAACGAATTATTGAATTTCCAAGTGATTTTATTATTCCTATTTTCAAACTTGGAATGTAATAATTCCTCATCTAATTTTTTAATCGGGTGCAATAATTTATTATTTATCTCTCAGTTTACAAAAAAAAAAAACATTTATTTCAAAGCGTAGATTTTCTAATTAATTCAATTGTTTTCTACCATGATCACTTTGTTTGTGGGATTGAGAGTGACAAAATTATCATGGAATTAATTTTGAAAATTATCATCAAATTTATCTAGAAGAAGCATGCTAAGAAGGGAATCACTTAGCGTGAGTATCTCGCAATGGGAGCCGATCGAGTCACGATTGATAGTTACGTGCAAAAAAGTCATCGACAAATTATTCCAAAACAAACACCACAGACACCCACCCTCCCACCCTCCAAGAAGCAAACAATTCTGCTGAGAGGAATAGGCAATAAATATCTCCGATTATGTGCGAATTATTTGTACATTAAGCTATGAGCATGCATCAAAGTGTGGTTTGATTTGATTAACTACTTGACATAAATAAAATGAAGAGAGTTCTTCGGCATTTTTTAGATAAAAAAAGTTACTTTATTATGGGTCAGAAATGTTTGTGATATTTGTTTTTCTCTAACACAAGTTTTGTGGATATGAAGCAGGCAACATGTTAAAGTTACATCAAAATTACAGAAGTAATCGAGTTTAATAGGTTGTTACTAATAATCTAGATCACGAGTTAAGCTCTCTTAACTAAAATAATATTACTTTAATTTTTTTTTAAATTAACTCAGATTTTAATTGTATTAACTTGGTTCAACTTCCATTTAATTTTTAAAAAACCCAACATGAAGTAATCGAGTTTAATAGGTTGTTACTAATAAATTATGCCATTTTACATATACTTATCTTTTTACATCCATGTTCGGACTTATATATTTTTCAAGAAATTAATTATTTTATCGGAACAATTCGAGCATTAAAATATAAAAAAATGGAGGATACTTAATATTTACCAACAAAACTAAGCCTGTGAGAGTTTTCTTTGTACGAATAGATGTCTATGTTGACAAATTATTTGCCACTTGAGGTTGAAGATCATGTCGTTTAAAATGAAATTAACGCATTATAAGCTAATTATGTGTTTCCAACTTATAATTAGTTTCATGTTAAGAGCATGATTTCATGTTTTACTTAAGAAACATTGATTAGCACTTAGCAGCTTATTTTTTTAAAAAAATATAATAAGCTTTTTTAAAAACAAAGAATGGTTGAGTGGAGTTGGAGTTGTGGAGGTAATGGAGAACCCTAATTCTTCAATTACATGGTTACATGTAATGTAAAAAGTTTAACTTGATACGAATTGACATATATGTAAAAAGTTACGAGATTGGTAGAAAAGTATTAATAAAAAATTTACAAATAAAACATAAATAATGAAGATAAAATTTGATAAAAAATTCAAGGAAAATGTAATTTAATAAAAAAATATAAAAAATAATCCCAAATAAAATAAATATCAATTAAAAAAATAAAAACTAAATTTTAAAGATTAAAAATATAATAGGTGATAAAATTGTAAACATCTATAAAAACCAAGTAAACTCAGATAAACATCTTCAATATAGTCAAATCTTAAGAAGCTCGCAACCTATTAAACTCAGGATCTGGGTTCTATCAAAAAGTTTATTATAAGTCAATTTAAAAAACTTGTTAAAGCAAAAAAAAAAGATATAAAAAAAATATCGAGCAAGCTTGACAACCAGCTCGAGTCAACAAATCAAACACATGGTCTAGAACATGAAATTAGGATGACCATATAAATAGGAAAGCTAAAATAACACTCACAAAAAAATATTAAAAAAATAATTTTAAAAAAATAAAAGTCGAATCAAGCTAATCTTTCAGATCTATTACCTGGGTCACCAGACTAAGGTGACCCCATCAAAGGTAAATTTGAAAAAAAGAAGAAGTAAGATTCTTAATCAAACAAACTTTGAAGGATGAAAATGAAAAAAAAATCAATCAAAAAAACATTGCAAAAAAGAAGAAGCAATTAAAAGAATTATGACTAAATTTGACACAAAAATTAAACGAAATAAAATGTTTTGGTAAAAATCAAATCAAATCAAATCAAATCAAATCAAATGTTTAGGGATGAAATTGTAAAAAATAAATCCATTAAGAAAATAATTAAAAAAAATAGCAATTAAAATAATTAAATCAAATTTGACATAAAAATTAAATGAAAATAAATGCATAGAGGTTAAATTGTAAAAGAGTAAATCAATCAAGAAAATGATTAAAAAACAAATAGAAATTAAATAATAAGGACCAAATTTGACAACAAAATTAAAAAAATCAAATGACCAGAGGTAAAATAAAAAAAAATAAAACCCAATTAGAAATAATCAATGTAAATAAAACAATTACAAATAAGAGAAGAGGGACTGAATCAAAAGAAGAAATAAAATGAAGGACTGGAATGAATTTTTTCATTGCCAGCACGCAATCCGAGAAAGAAAGAAAAGGAAAAGAAAGAAAGAAAAGTAATTTCAAGTCAAATCACGTTGAACCACGATACACGTGTCATCTAAAGAGAAAGAGAATGTCAAGATGAATCAAATGATGCTGCAGAATCACGGCTACAACCGCTCAAGTCAACCACACGCACTACTAGAAGTTGAAAATATTAAAAATGTTCTTTGAACTAAACAATATTAACAAATAAATCATGGCAAAATTACAACTAAGCCCCTGAAGTCAAGGTTAAAAAATAAAAATTGTATGGACAATGTAGCAATTCAATTGTTCTATAAAAAATAAAAATACAAAAACACCCTTGTTCAGAAAGCATTGAATTATTTTATTCAAGGGTTAAATTAGTAATTTTTATGTGCATTAAAAAACACAATTATCAAAATAACCCCGTTCAATTCTCAAATGACATTTATGTCATAGTAAAAATACTACCTTACCCTCGAAGCAAAGACAAAGGATAAAATAACCAAAGTACAATATAATAATTACATTATTGTAATGAATTTATGTGTTCGAGAGTGTTTTGGATAATTATATAGATATTAAAGTATGTATATTATATCTATAAAAAAAAATAGAGAGCGGGGCAAATGGAATATGTTTCCATATACCTTTTTATTCTAAAACTACATAAATTCATTATCAAATTATTCTAGAGATTAATTTCTTTTTGTCCCGTTTCATCTCTATTGAAAGACTATAAAATAATAGTAACCAAAATTATAATTTTTTTAAAGTAAATGATAAATGGGTACATATTTATTTTTTCTCTTGAGATTAAGTTGTTCAAAGAAAATTGATTACCAGAACCTCATGGAGAGTCAATTGTAATTTTTATTATTTATAATATGATTTCTATGGAATTCTAGAAAATTTTCCATACCATAAATGATATACATTTAATTGGGTTTGGAAAATATAGCCTCGTTGATTAAAATTAAATTTGGCCTTATATTATTTCTTTTCATAAAAGTATTATTATTATTGTTATTACTATTTCTTCACAGGGCTTTTAAGGAAACTTCATCAAGCCAGTAGAAAGAGAGCTCGGCTTTAATGAGGCTTCTCCCCAAAAATTCAGCTTGTCCTTTCCCGGCCCAACCCTAACCACCCAACATAGCTCAAACCCTAACCGCCACCACCAGGTCTACTATTACTAGCACATAAATTTACAACACAACCCCAACAAACCACCCAAAAAGAACTCCAACCCAAGGAGATTACTGTACTTTAAACACAAATACAAAATCAGAGGGGGTTTCATCAGAGACCATGTTTTTGCAAGAACCAGTGTTGTATGTAGCAAGTGCAGCTTTAAGGTGTTTGGTATTGTTTTCTGAGCTCCGGAAACCTGATCCGAATCGTGAAGCATCAAAGAAAGCCCTTGAACATAAGAAAGAAATCACTAAGCATTTGGGTCGTCCCTTTATCCAAACAAACCCTTATGTGGTGTGTGTGTGTGTCAAAGTTTCTATTTTTGTTGAAAAGATTGGATTTTTTTTTGCATTTTTTGATTTGGGCTTTTTTTTGGGTTTTAGAGGATTATGTGAATCTTGGTTCTAGGGGTAATTAATGGAATTTAGGTTTGTCTTGGTTTATTGTTTTCTGGAGGATTCTGTGAATTTTGGTTATATGGTCAGATAATGAAACGAAGAATTTTGTGAATTTGGATTATAGGGTTAGTTAATGGCATATAGGCTTTTTTATTATGTGATATTGGTTTTATTATATGCTTGAATTGTCATTTATCTGCAAAAGTTTGAGTTTTGTTTGTGATAGTGGGGTTGAGGTTGATATTTCAATAAGGAATGTGAGTGGTTTATTGTAGGGAATAGGGATTGGGGGGGTGGGGGTGGTCTGGGTGTTTTGATGTAGATAGGTGCTTTAATCGTTGTTTGGGATATGAGGGAGTGATTGCTTGTGCCAAATGGGATGCGATTAAGTTTCCAGTTTTGCTGTGATGAATGAAGTTTCTTTTTGGTAGTTGAAACTAAGTTCATTTCAGATTGAGTTATTTGTTGAACTTTTGAACTGATGGGTTGGAGCTTAGGCCTCTGGGTTGATGAAAAGTTCAAATTCTTGTGTGACAATGGAGATGGGGGCCATGAGATTAAGATTGCGATGAGGGATCTTGGTGGTTTAGTGGGTTATTGTAGGGAATAGGGATTAGGGGATTTGGGTGTTTTAGTGAAGATAGGTAATTTAATCAGTTTTTGGAATGGCGGGGAGTGACTCCTTGTGCTGAATAGGGTGTGTTTAAGTTTCCAGTTCTGCTGGGATGCATGAAGTTGTTTTGTGTTGGTAGAAACTAAGTTCAATTCTGATTGAGTTGTATATTAAGCTTTTGTACTGGAGCGCTGGAGTTTAGGCCTCTGGGTCGATGTTATAGCATGCTTGAATTGTCATTTATTTGCTAGAATTTTGAATTTTGTGTGATAATAGGATGAGGACCATAATGGTAAGACTTCGATAAGGGATGTGTGTGGTTTGGTGGGTTATTGTAGGGAACAGTGATTGTAGAATTAGGGTGTTTTGGTGAAGATAGGTGCTTCCATCAGTTTTGGGGATGTTGGGGAGTGATTGCTCATGCTGAATGGGATATGATTAAATTTCAAGTTTTGTTGGATGGATGGTGTTATTTTTTGGTTGGTGGAAACTGGTGACCAAGTTCGTTTATGATATATTGGAACTTTTGTACTATTGTGTTGACCTTGGGTTGGTGCTATAGTACTGTTGTCATTGTTTATACAACCATAAACTGTTATAATATTTCCTGGTGTCTTCAAACGTGCCATTTGTTTTCTAGGCTGTCTATACTTTGTTGGCTGCTACCATGCAACAAATACTCAAAGTTTCTAACGTTAACTGAATACATGAAAATATCCATCAAATGGATTATATTTGAGTCTCTTCTATATCATAAACTAATGGCACATGATTATTAGTGACATTTATATTAGTCCACCTTTTTTGAAAATGATACTATGTGAACGCCGATGGCTGCTATGTTCAGTAATAGCCTCCTGTGTGACTGACTTGACATGTTCATAGTTGGAAGAAATTAAATTTGAAGACTTGGCCTTGAACCAATATGATTGCTATAACTGGGAAACATAGATATTAGTTCTTTCTATGCCTAATGAAATTTGGATCGAAAACCAAATTTTCAATTATGAAGCCTTCTGATGGCAATTGCTTTGTGGAAGATTTAAACTGCTTCGTAACAATCAAGCCTAGCCTGTAAACACTATCCAATATGGCCATGTTCTCATGTTGAAAATATAATTGATTGGAATAGAGGCTTTAAAATTTATGGTCGGTTTAATGGTTTATCAATATGTTGCAATTGTATATTTTTATTTTTGAATCTATTGGATGATTGGAATCTATCAAGCAAGCTTTGTATGAACTGGTGATTCTTCCTCTGCGGAAACCTGAGCTCTTCTCACATATGAGAAACTTCTTGGTCCACAAAAGGGGGTATTGTTATATGGACCTCCAGGCACCGGGAAGACCATGCTTGCAAAAGCTATTATCAGAGTTTGGAGCTGTTTTTATAAATATGAGGATCTCTAATCTGATGAGCAAGTGGTTCGGCGATGCACCAAAGCTCGGTGAGTATAGATCGCATTTGAATTGCCTCTCATGTGCTTGAGCTTTGTCTTGCATTTAGCAAAACAATGATGATTTAAAATTATTGCCTTGTTATTCTAAAACTTGCTGTCACCCACCGACTATGTTGAGTGAAATTTAGTTTCACTTTGAGAATGGAAGCAAGGTAGTACTTTGTGAACATTCTTAACTAAGATTGAACATTCCTAACTTGTCCTTTTTGAAGATCTTTATTAGCAGCAAGATTATTTTGAATGCTCTATTAGCTTTAAAAAACAGGGCACTGTAGCTTGCTTATCTAATGGATCTTACTCCGATGAATGTGATTGTGAAATAATCAAAATATTGGTATTTTTGTTGCTGTGTGGTATTTTTATATATCCTGCATCAGGGATATAACAGAAGTAACTGAATGGCATGCACTCTTGCAATTGTGAAAGTGGTCATTACTGTATTTTGCAACTACATCTTTGTGTTGAAACCATCCCTCATTACATTCTTTCTTTTCTGCACCTGAATCCAAGCAAGGTTAAGCCCAGTTACATGACCGGATTTCATTCCACAGGTCACCCCATCCCACAAGCAGCAATCTGTACCCACTTTCCACGACTCTGTCTTGGGATGCTGGCAATTCCATGAATCAGAGCTATTAATGGAAAAGGATTCTTTGAATTGGAGCAAAGAAAGACTTTGGTCATGAGCACAAAAATGAGATGAAGAAATTGTTGAAAGGAAATGGAAGAGAAACAGAATGAAAGAGAGGGACGGTGGTGAAAACCCCATGTTTGATCTTACAGGATTTAGCAGTATATTTGGGAGAGATGAGGAATAAAGAAAGGCATTGTTTGTATATTTAGTAGTATATTTATAGACAAAGCAATCTTAGATTGTGTACTGACGAAATCAAAATCACTGACCGACCAAATCTCAAGTACAAGAGTGAGTAATACGTGCGCAAAGCAATGGGGGCACTAAAGACTTTGCACTTATATATCGTTTCTCGTGACCCAAAAGTACTCTTTGTGTGCGCTCGGTAATGTATAACAGTTTAAAATCGTGACAGCTTAATTTGAATGTTCAGAGATGTTTTTCCAAATTGTATTTAGCAATGAGATTTATGCGAAGATTGCTTTGCCCACTAAAATATAATTTCCAAGAAATTCAAGCCACAAAATCCTCAATACATAGGAAGAAAACTTGATGATTTACACTCGTAGTTTACTCACAGCAGAGTGAAAGAGTCATCCTCACCTTCTTATGTCGACTTCAATCCAATCCAGTCAACACGTTCTGGCAATAGCTTTATTGAACCGTTACTAGAAAACTGACAAACAATGGAGAATGGAGTTTGAAGGTTCTTGCACTCAAGATGCTGTGGGATCGGTCCTCCTAAAAGGTCTTTCTCTTTCAGCATCAACAAGGGAGAAGCAATCTTCATTTGGTCTGTCCTTGATCTCCAAGTCTTCGGAACTTGGATGTATAGATATTGTCCACTCTTCATGTGGTGTTGAATATGGAACTGAAGGTTCACTTGCAAATATTTCCACACAAGAGTGAGCGTCGGAAACACGGCAGTACTAATTTCCAAAATTGACATTTTTGCAGCAAGTCTTTGTGCTAACAGGTACAGTTCATGCTCTAATTAGAACTTCCTTTGTAGCTCGTCTGATGGCAGCTGTTCTCGGGGACATCTACCCCGCTATTATTCCTTGCTGGCTTATAAATTTAATACTAATTGGATCCCCCTTCGCATGTACTGATAGATTATTCTTGCTATTATTAACAAGAATACGTGACTGTTTACTTGAAGGGTTAGGCAATTTATATGTTTCCCAGAAGAAGAAGAAGCATTTCATAGCTTAGAAAATAGCAATGAATATCTGCTAATAGATACAGTTTGTGCTCTTCCTTTGCAGCTCGTCTGATGGGAAGTGTACGTTTCTGGGGACTTCTACCACTCGTCCTCGTCTTCTATAAAATTCCATGCCAACAAAAGGCAATAATGCAACCTTTGATACAGATTTTTGCTGGATATTTCCACGCGAGGAGAGCTCCCTTAACTAGTTGATGACTAAACAAGAGTATTGGACAGAGGGAAACAGGATCGTTCTCAGGTATCATTAGGAATTGTTTCAAGGAGGAAAAAGTATAAGGTTAGGTTTCTTAATGCCAGAGGCAGTTTGACAGAGATGGATAAGGAGGTTAGTGACAACTCTATGGACTCTACTCTTGCCAATGTCAATGGAAGGTTGGAAAATTTGGCAACTTGTACTGAACCCACAATAGTCTATAGCTCTGAACGAGAGGTGGCAGCTACACATCACCTTGGCAAGGTTTTAGGGATTCATAGAGATACTAATGATGGTTTTGTTGCTGACCATATTCGGAGGCAGATTGATACGAAATAGAAGGAATGGTTGGACTCCCTCTAAGTTCTTGCTCTGGTGCCCAGTTTATGAGTTTTGTTCTAATCTTAAGCAGATGCTACCATAGAATTATAGAGATTTAGACAGTCTTTGTAGAAGGGGGGCTGCGCAAAAGTATGTTAGTTCCAATGATATTGAAGCTTTTTGTTTCTTGGAAACTAAAATTTCTAATTATACGAACACCTTAGTCATAAGTATTTGGAGTGGGTCTAAACTAAAATTTCTAAGTATTTGGAGTGGGTCTAATGTTAATTAGAATGGTATAATTTCTAAGCAATTTTAACTATGTTATTGTATGTGTGTTAAGCATTATTGCATGCATCACTTATAAAGTATTTTTATTTTTGAACAGGATGTCATAGCATGTGATGTTATAAATCCTGATCACATAGATGTGGAATTTGAATTAATTGGAGGATTGGAATCTATCAAGCAAGCTTTGTATGAACTGGTGATTCTTCATCTGCGGAAACCTGAGCTCTTCTCACATGGGAAACTTCTTGGTCCACAAAAGGGGGTATTGTTATATGGACCTCTCTGATAATTGAAGCAAGGTAGTACTTTGTGAACATTCTTAACTAGATTGAACATTCCTAACTTGTCCTTATTGAAGATCTTTATTAGCAACAAGATTTTGTTGGATGCTCTATTAACTTTAAGAAACAGGGCACTGTAGCTTGCTTACTTAATGGATCTTACTCCGATGAATGAGATTGTGAAATGATCACAATATTGGTATTTTTGTTGCTGTGTGGTATTTCTATGTATCCTGCATCAGGGATATAACAAAAGCAACTGAATGGCAATTGTGAAAGTGGTCATTACTGTATTTTGCAACTACATCTTTGTTTTGAAACCATCCCTCATTACATTTTTTTCTGCATCTGAATTCATGCAAATCTTGTTGGTTCTGTGCTAACTAGAAACAGTTTTAGAAGTAATTAACTAAGTTTGGATAGTTGCTTTTTTGCTCCTATCGAAGTTTTCATAATCTGACTGCTGTTGATTCTCTTCTATGCTGTTGCAGTTGCTGCTGTTTTTAGCCAGACTTATAAACTCCAGCCTGCTATTATATTTATGGATGCGGTTGATAGTTTTCTAGGGCAGCTTCGTACAGATCGTGAGTTCTTACTCTTGAAACATATGCTGCATTTGTGCAGTCTTCTTATACAGTGACTTGTTAGAATGTGTTTAATGTAAGATTTGTGAAAGTGTGATAATATCTTACAAAAAATTATTTTAATGTTTTCCCTATTAAGCATTGTTTGCATAAACCTATGTTGATTTTTTTTTTTGCTTTAGATATAAACGATGCATTAGAACATTGTTTGTACCTGTTGAGATGATTATATTACACTTTTTAATAGTCATTTATGTCTTATAAGTTACCGGAATTACTCTATTTTACATGCAAATATTGCTGCTGGTGTGATAACAGAATCTGTCAGTCCAAGTGTTCTTTCAAATTTACAAGAATTGCTTCAATCTGTTCATAACTCTATAACTTTCAAAATACTCCCAGAAACAGAGATTGATTTAAGTGATCACGAATAAGAAAATGGACACATAAAAAAAGGTCCCAAAACATAAATGATTTTATAGTTAACACAAACCTGTTACATACATGGATTCTTTTTCATAGAAGTAATGCCCAATTAACCTCGAGATTCCATTTATCTTCAACCATCCTAAGAAACCATAAATATTTTTTTGTTCTAAACACAAAGTATCCCGTTGCAACTCCAAACACAAACC
>Ga0307509_10010988_pt1 | contig 11030 bp, 6 predicted proteins | sample 10_EM_MG_FD_202245 | JGI IMG/M metagenome (GOLD analysis project Ga0307509, IMG submission 202245) | Populus trichocarpa ectomycorrhiza microbial communities from riparian zone in the Pacific Northwest, United States - 10_EM | ecosystem: Host-associated > Plants > Roots > Unclassified | place... | reverse complement strand
CAGGGTGGCATGAATGGTAAAGCATCGCAAACCCTTTCCCAGAGCGTAGGCGAAACTCATTGTAGGCGGTTCTTTGGTTTACAGGAGGAGCTTGCTCAATGCCCAACACAATATCAAGGGCATTGATTGCACGAAGAAAGACCTGAATGTTGCTGGACCACTGGATGTAGTTGCCATAATGAAGTTTGGCAATCTCACCGTACTCGCACCTATAGGTTGTCATTGAGGGCCTTCCAGCGGAAGGATCATCGGCAAGGTCGGTCAAGGACATTGTACTTTGATATCTGAGTGATCAGAGATGCTTCCAGCTGGTAATAGAAATAGAAAGATGCTTCTAACGTCGTTTTTCTGATTCGGTAGATATTCGCAAGCCGGGCTCATAACCTGTAGCAACAGACGCCTGAGTGAAAAGAAGAATCGTTAATCTTGTATTGAGATAGAGGCCAGAACACCTCTTTATACGAAAGCCCTAGCGTGCAGAGTTTTCCTAGCGTCAATAGAATAGAGATGTGTCCCCTACATATACCGGAGACCATTCGGTCATCATTACAACAGGGGATGGCAGGCCATCTATGGGTGATATATGGTAATGGCTTGCAACCAACATAGTAAACAATATTCCTACAAGAAAGAGAAGAAGATTAAATAGATTATCAAGTGCTGTGAGTGTTAAGGCAAAACTGAACAAATCATTCCGCTACGAGTCTTATTTCTCTTTCACATACTTCTCTAAGCCTGGACGGGTGTCGACTCCTTACTTTTATAGTTGAATAAAGTTATTGAATAAGCCTTTGCGTCAACTCTTGTAGTGATGTCGCAAAGCGTAGATGCAACTGAGGTTAACTCACAGGCTAATGCATAGGATTTTCCAGACGAGTAACATGGGAACTCAATCGACTCTCTCGGATCCGGATATCAACATCCAATATCGGAACTTTCCGACTGCGACAGTACAAGTGCTCTTTCTAGTGCACTGTTAGAGGAGAAGGGACGGATATTCAAAAGCTTGAGGATATGCTTGCGGCCTTGCAGGTTCATGCTGGTGGTTTTTGAGTTCTATTTCGGCAAAGGTTTTTATCTATTTTCTTTCTTAAAGATGTATGTATTCTTCTTTACTTATTTGTTTACGCACATCACACGATTTGCCAGATCATAACGCATGAGGGGAATGAAATCATGAATCTCAAGTTTGTGAGTATACGAGCTGAAGAAATGTAACAGTAAAATTCCATAGGGCCCTACCGGGCCCGGTAGGGCGTCCAGTCCTACCTCCATCTGCCCTAGTCCGTCCATGGACTTGAAAAAAGACGGACTACCGCCTGTAGTCCGTCCGGTCCTACCTCCAGGACGGACGGACTGGACGGTTCGGAACACTGTTGAGGCGTCCTCCTCCACCGTCCGGCTTGTACACTTCACTTTGCAAGAGTATTTATCCAATAATACAAGCTTGTTCCAAAGCCCACACTCGATGATAGCGAAGGTTTGCTTGACTTACCTCAATTTTCGGTGTGTCCGGGAACTTTTGCCGACTCTTCGTTCGGCCCCACCGACAGTCCCCCTGGTTCAATACGCTTCTTGTTATTGGGGAAAGCACCTAGGAAGAGGGGAAATGGGGAGTGTGGATCCACTAGCACTTGCTCTTCTGATTGGATTCGAAGAGCATATATCTTCTCAGCTTCTCTGGCTACATCATTATAAGGATATATATTGGACGCCGGGTTATTTGGTTATTTGAGTAGCTCTCCTAAGGGCTTTACAGGGCTTCATGGGGCGGCATCTCTCAGGATCAGGGAGATGGTTGCTGCTCTATTGGTGGTGAAGAAATGGAATATTAACATAAGAGATATTATGGGACAAACGCCGTTGGCAGGGGCAGTCGTAGGAGGCCATGAAGATGTCGTAAAGTTGTTATTACAGTTCGAGAAGGTCAATCCTAACACTAAAGACACCGAATATGGCCGGACACCACTCGGGTGGGCTGTGGGGGGCGGGCATGAGGGCATAGTAAAGTTGCTATTGGAACGAGAGGACATCAATCCCAACACCGCGGATACCTGGGAAACGCCACTCTTACAGGCAGCGAAGCTTGGGCACAAAGGAATAATACTTGTAAAGTTGCTATTGGAGCGTGAGGATATCAATCCCAACACTGCAGACATCCTATATGGCCGAACACCACTAGCGTTGTCTGCGCAGTACGGGTATGAAGAAATAGTAAAGTTGCTATTGGAACGAAAGGATATCAATCCCAACACTCCAGACACTCGATATAATCAAACACCACTCTGGCTGGCTGTGAGGGGTGGGCACGAGGGAATGGTGGAGTTGTTGTTGGAGCGAAACGATATCAATCCAAACACTGCTGACACCGAATGTGGCCGAACACCACTCTGGTTGGCTGCGGAGGGCGGGTATGAGGGGATAGTAAAGTTGCTATCGGAACGAGGGGACATCAATCCAAACACTGCAGATATCGAATATGGCCGAACACCACTCTGGTGGGCTGCGCAGTGCGGGTGCGAGGGGATGGTAAAGTTACTCTTTAAGCGAGAGGATACCAATCCTAACACTGCAGACACCGGGTGTGGCCGAACACCGCTCTGGTGGTCTTCCCATGGCGGGTATGAGGGAATAGTGAAGCTGTTATTGGAACGAGAAGATATCAGTCCCAACACTGCAGACACCGAATATGGGCGAACGCCCCTCTGGTGGGCTTCGGAGGGTGGGTATGAAGGAATAGTAAAGTTTCTATTAGAACGGGAGGATGTCGATCCCAACAAAGCCGACACGGAATACGGTCTAACACCCCTCGCGTGGTCTGCGCAGGGTAGGTATGAGGGAATAACAAAGTTGCTTCTGGAGCGGGAGGATATCACTCCCAACACCGCAGACTCCGTATACGGTCGAACAGCGCTCTGGTGGGCTGCGAGGGGTGGGCATGAGAGGGTAGTAAAATTGCTATTGGAGCGGGGGGACGTTGATCCCAACGTCGCTGACACCGCACATGGTCTGACACCGCTCGCGTGGTCTGTGAAAGGTGGGTATGCTCAAGCGGTCAAGTTGCTATTGGGGCGAAAGGATATCAATCCTGATACTACAGACGCCACATATGGCCGAACACCACTCTTGTGGGCTGCGGAGGACGGGAATGTGAGAATAGTAAAGCTACTATTAGAGCGGGGGGACATTAATCCCAACACTGCAGATACTAAATATGGCCAAACGCCACTCTTGTTGGCTGTTGGTTGTGGGCATCCAGGAGTAGCAAAGTTGCTATTGGAGAGAGGAGGTGTCGATCCCAACACTACAGATACCGAATATGGCCGAACACCACTCCTGTGGGCCGCCGTGGCCGGGTATGAGGGAATGGTAAAGTTGTTATTGGAACGGGAGGATCTCAATCCTGACATACCAGGCCTTGGCGGCGAGACTGCCCTTCAGCTAGCTACATCCCGCAGACGTGCGGGAGTTGTGCGATTACTCTCCGAACCTAAACCCTCCCATCCCATCCCTGTAGATAGCGAAAAGGCCGAAAATCTCCGGCCGAAACCACCGTCACAACAGAGCATATTGGACGGCAATAGCAAGAAAAGAACAATCTCACTCAGCCATGTAGGAAAGCAGCGAAAGCGACACCGCGGGCCCCTCACCTGAGCTATCTAATTCACTTCAGAGCCTCTTTCAACCTTTCCCGCCAGCCTACTTTTCGCTACCGAAGCCCCTTTCCCCGATACCCCCCCTCGTAATATGATTCTTCCCTTGATCTTTATTTCCTCCCCCATTTTTCCTCCTATTTTTTCGCTCCTGCTGGTTCTCCCTTATCAGCTGTTTTACCACTACTATTTTGTATATCCTTGCTATATTGCGCGTATGCCCTGCTCGGTACAAAAGCGCGAGTCCATGCACAAGTGTGAATGGGAACTACCCCGGGGAATTCGATAGTGGAATATGGCACATAATCTCTTCTTTCCTCCTATACTCCCATTTTCCCTTTCACATTAATTTTTTTTCCACCTCTCGCTCGTACCGGGCAACACCTTCTATGATATATTCTTTTATCACCTTCACACCTGTTTAGTTCATTTTCTCCTCTGATTTTTTCCTAAATACTCCAGCAACCTATCCCCTACCATGCGTTATGCTAGAGATGATGAATTTTTAATAAAAAGTTAGTAATATTATGCCCTTCTCGCTCATAACTCGCATAAACAAATTTACGATAATAGGCTTATCTAGAATCAGCTATACCTACCATACCCAACACTCAGCTCGCTAACACAGGCTGTTGGAAGCCATTAGGTGCTTCTCGGCATGCTTAGGTTATTGTTTCGTTGTTTGAATGGGCTTCGGAATGCTCTTACGCTTAGGATCAATACATCCGCCGGAAGGAGAATGAAAGACTCGGATGCATGAAGGCTATGATCGGCGAGAGTTTCAATAATACCTGTTTTTCCTTTTGTTAGTATGGGTGTAAGCTACTCAAGAGAAAGGAGACATGCTTGGAGGAGAGGGGATATGTGTGGTGATCGATGGAAAGGAGAGAGCCATTTCGTTTGTGATTTATATCTACTCTTGGCTTTGCCGGTTAGATAGTTAGATACGAGCAAGTGAGCTTTCCCACCTGCCCAAAGCTATGTGGTGATTGTACTGTTATTTCTGTTGCTTTAATTCTCAATCTAGGGCTGGCTCTGCTGGGAGTTTCTATGTGCACACCTCTTATACTGGAATTCAAAGTTAATAAATACTTTTTCAACGGATACCGAGCCTACTTAGATTTGGTTACAGGACCGATTCTTGGACTGAATTTGTTTGCAGAATTGAGGTAAGGATTATCCCTCCGCCTCAGTATCCGGTAATGGTGTATCAAATTGGCATCAGCTCATATCCCCTGCAGTAGTCATTTATAGACTGGGTTTTACTTAGCAGGATGTGGTCGGAGTGTAATTTTAGAAGTTGCAGCCTCAGGTCCCTTTTTTATATAGCTCGGATATCCCAAATTCCATAAAATCTCCAACATGGCTGTCATACCGGTAGCGAATCCTCTAAGATATCCACGTTTGCCCAGCACTTTGGAGGTGCCATGGGCCATGCAGAACATGCGCACTAGGGGTAATACTGATAGTGTTAACTCTTACAGTGTAACTAATAACTCTAACAATATTGTCAATGTCTACGAAGTCATAGCCGGTGGGACCTCGGAGATGACTTCGTGGCTCTCTCTACTAGGCCTCAGGGGAATGCGTTAAGGTGTGCGCCCAACAGACTCGATGTTATGGGGAATTGGCTTTTGGAAAGCAATTCAGTTTCGGGGGTTTAGGAGTAATGAAGGTGGAGCGGATAAAGCTGCCTAATTTTCCGACTGCTATCGGGGAGCAGAAAGGATATATCTTAGATAAGTACCTAATTCATCTTGAAGAAGGAATTATCGCTGATGGTTCGCAATATTACTTGATCAATTACTCTTTATTAACCATCTTATCAATGCTAGCCAATTTTCATAGAAAATTGCCATATTTTACATTGTAAATAGGGATAAAGAAAACTTTCGTGAATCCGACCTATGAACCAGGGGTTGATGCTTGGCCCATTAGATGATGGAGTCTAAGGGAAAGCACAAAAGAGGCAAGAACAGAAGTGCAATCGCAATAGACTCTCAGCGGATCAGTGAAGGACGGAGGAAAGGTTGACTGGATGGCTGCTCTCTCTCCCCTGAGGACAGACCAGGGGATATATCTCGCGGTCTAACTGGGAACAACAAAACACTCCCTAAACTCAACAAACTCTTTAACGAAACACATGCAGCTAACAAAACCTGATTCCCAACCATCACACGCAATCTAGAACAATGCTCATATCACATGATCCTCCGTGATCCCATAGCCTGCGCCCTGCCATTGTGCCAACTCTCGCCTGCCTAGTGACAGGGGGTATGAAAGAAACAATGAAACCAAATACCCGATACTTCATACTCTATAGCTAGGATCAACAAATCCATGAAAGAAATATTCTGTGCCTAGGGGCATCAGATGTGAAAACAGCAACCCACTGCGGAGCGCCTAGCTACCCGAAACCACAAAGCTACATACCCGATAACCGCATCTCTCCTTGCCGCATATCCGCATATTATACCTGCATATCCGCACAACCACCTAACCGCATTCCCTATAGGCAATCCAACAGTCATCGAGGGAACTACATCAAGATGGAGGTGGTGAGGAGTGCGATTCCGCTTGCACCGGGGCTTCTAGTTAGCTTCAAAAAGCATATACCCTCTCAGTTTCTCCGGTTAAATTACTGTAAGGATACAGTAGATATAGTATATTGGTGCGACTGAGATTTTATGTGGGTTTGCCGTAAGACCTTAACAGGGCTCCAAGTAGCAACAATATACAGGTTTGGGGAGATATTTACTACTTTATTGGAGATAAAAGAATGGATAATATCAGTCCTAACACTACAGATACCGCATATGGTCGAATACCACTCTTGTGGGCTGCACAGGGCGTACATGCGGGAGTTATAAAGTTACTTTTGGAACGACCCAATCTCAATCTCGACATACCAGCTGCAGCGGCGAAATCCCCCTTGGGTTAGCCGCCTCCTAGGGATACGCAGGAGTTCTGTGAGTACTCTCTGAACCTACACCTTCCCTCTCTAATATACATAGAAAAAGTAGCTAACACGGGGTTGGGGATTCCGCCTCAGGTGGACAGCACGAACAGGAAGAGTAAAAAAAAGAACAATTCATCTCACCGCTAGAGGAACCTATAGAAAGGAACACAGGGCCCTCTCACCGGAGCTGTCATACCTGCTTCGAAACTCCTTTCAACCACTCCCGCCAGTCGGACTTTCACCGCCAGAGCCCCGTCCAGTGTTCCCAATGGGCCAGGCCGATGGAAGGCCGGCCAATAGACCGTAGGCCCGGCCAACTTGAAGGCAGGCCACTCCAGAAGGTAGCCTAGGCCAATATAGGCCGAATTCGATCGGCCTACGAAAGCCTATCAGGCCTGATAGGCGCCTATAGGACCGGAGATTAGCGTTGAGGATGTATCGCTTTAAGGATATTCCCACCCCCTACCCCCTTTCGAGTTTATCACCTTTGATTTTTTCCCTCTTACCTTCGGCTATTGCTTCTTAATTAATCACACAAAGAGTGGCCACCAGCACTCCCCTATCCCACCATCACTCCCCCCTATTTTGCCTCTTCAGCAGGAACAACTTTATATCCCCAAGTGAATAAAGCGAAACTGTTGTATTTTCAATGTTATTTTTTAAACTATTTATGATACAGTCAACCCCCCGTATTGATACCTTCGAAATGTTCATGATCCTACTGCGCACAATTGATCCACCAAAACAGTAGCTCTTTTTCCCCAATTAATTTAATTAATTAATTCATTATCTCTAGTGTCTTTTAATGTTTGTTTTGCTAATAAAGGGAAATTGTTCCTTTATTCTTAACCATGTTGGGTAATTGGGAAAAACATTTACCGTGAATTTTGCTGTTGACACGGAGTGGCCGCTCGCTATGAGTGGGTCAGTGAAGGCCATTTAGGCCGGCCTATCAGGCAGCCGGAAAAAAGCTTATATGGCCTATAGGTGGGCCCGGCCAGGCCTAGGCTTAACTAGGCCTGGAGGCTCGGGCCACGCTAGATCCAAGCGAATTTCAATAGGCCGGGCCCGGCTTCACTGAAGCCTGGCCGCCCTGACCCGTTGGGAACACTGGCCCCGTCCCCCTTCCCACCCAGACTCCCCTTTAATGGCCATTCTACCCCTCGTCATCATTTCTTCCTTACTTTTTCTATTCTATTTTCCCCACATTATCATTCCTTCCCCACCAGCCATTCCATTACTATAGTTTTATAGATGGTTTCTATATTATGCAGGCTGAGTTGATATGGGCTGAAAAGTTACTACTCTTTTCTTGATAGAAAATCCCGAGCCTATCCACGAGCGTGAATGGGAACCAGCCCAAGGAGTCCTGTGGTGGCCTATGGCGCATAACCTATGCTCTCCTCATTTCATATTTTCGCTCTTTCCCGCGGCTACGTTTTGTTTCTCCCATCACTCGTACCACCTAACACCCTCAGTCTCTTTTTATTGCTTGTGCACTCATTCCCCCGATTTAGGGCTCGTTCAACTATAGACGGCAATCTAGCAGCTCGAGATGGCACTGACTGTTAAGGGGGATTAATGGCTGGAGGTGTGAGGGAGTGTGGGAGTAAGTTGATGGCGTTTGTCTAACTTAGGGTGCCTTCTACCCTCGGGTGGAATTGGTAAACTCACCCCCGAGGCAACATCACATTTTTATCGTCAAGCAATAGGCATTCAGGGTAGTAGAAAATTGGGTAAACACTTTTGGGCCATCCCCCGGATAATAATGGCGGTTGAGACGCCACAGCCTAGTTCTATTACCCAATTTTAGAACTAGACGGTTAAGTAAACCGGCCCTTATCCTCTACATTACTCTGGTTGCAACTATCTATCATGGGAGTGTATCATACCCTTTACCCCTCGCCATTGTTGGTATAAAAGATGAGGGGTCTTTGGTCGGGGTTGAGAAATTCCACGTACCTCTCCTTCATAACTTGAATAGTCAGAGTTCAGAGTACTAGTACTGATGATGGGGCTTGTTTTCAATCACCTATAAGCGCTGTGCGCCGGATGGCCCTCACTTCGCTAACAGACAGGGGCCGGGGCCTCTAACAATACGGCCCCTATAACTCAGAAGCCGGTTTACGCCCGGTAATGGTAGGGTTACCCAGAAGCCCTGCGCAACTCCCCCGAACCACGGGGGGCTGTAAAAACATAGAGTGACCCAGGGCTATACAGCAGGTGCCGTCTCGAGCTGTGGACAGTCATCTATAGGCAAAAAGGACCTGAGTTGTAAAGTTAAGGTGAAAAACATACCTGCGATCTAATCGGTTCGCATAATACAGTGGACTTCTTTAGGAAGTTGCGGATACTTGGGACCCACCAACTCACATTAAAGGTCTGCCTAAATACAAGTCGCATTAGATTTATCCCTGGTCATTATGAACCTCATTTGGCCTTGTCAAAATTCAAATCCCAACATATCCTATTGACTAAATACCGAATATTTTGGATTTCAGTTGTGTTTTGTTCGTTGCGCTGAGGGCAGAGCAGTGGCAACTAGAATCCGGCTGCTCCAGGAGGTATCTAACTTTACCACCGAGATAACGTATTAGACCGGGAAGACAATCAGACGGGGAAGTGGATCAGGTAAATCCACCTAAAAAAAATAGAAATATGGAAATCTCAATTGACGCACAACCTTGAAAAGATGAGATTCAGAAGGGTAGGAGATATCTCTGATAGTGCACCATTTTAGATTTGCCTATTTGTGAGCTCAATTCAGAGGATTTATTTTGTCCAACTTCCTCTAGTGAGGATTTGTGCAAAATCAAAATTCACACAAACCGATTCACTTCTGCGTCTGATCCACTTCCCTGTCCAGTACTTTAGTTAACGGGCTGTCTGGACGTTCGGGGAGACTTGCGCTGGCCTGATTAGTCATTAGAGTTGCTGACGGGGTTATCCCAAGCCTCGCACCAAACAGGCTCAAAGTTATTCGTAGGGGTTATCACTAAAGGTCTGTTTAGAAGTATTTGATGGAGTAACCCCATTGTGGTATGTTAGGTTAGGGCACACTTGTAAGTGTGAGCAGGGCTATGACAAGACCGCGCGGCGGTGACTGGTGTTGTGTGGTAGGAGTCCAATGTGCTGGCCACCGCAAACTGTATGTAGTCTAAGCTGCGTTCCTTTCTCTATAAGATTGCATCACCTTACACTCCTTTGCGAACACACTTGCCATATAAATCGAATATCGAACACATCTCAGTTTTCCTATCAGCAACTGACCGGGTCTTTCTCGTAACGACAGTTCGGCTCATAGCTGTGTCCTTGCGGTGCTTGTGCGACGGCATATTTCCCTGCGCATAAACCAGACCTCCATCAGTATTCCCAACATGAACTTTATTCAATCATAGGCACAAAGCATCTCACCTGACCTAGTAAAATCAAATGCCATCTAAACCCAGTAAATATCCACTGAAGTTTTTAGATTGAAACTGACGCTCGCCCTTTACGAAATTAACGATAGAGAAGACACAACTAGAAATTCAGCCGCTCCAACGACAGCTAACTTCACGATTCGATCGCTTACCGATAGCCGAGGGAGGTCAGACACTTCGCAACACCGATACTTAAGCTAGTTAGTTATCGTAGTCTGTGATAAGGCCATCTCATGCATAGATAATAGACAATGGATGCTCTAAGGTGCGCTAAGCTACAGGAAACAAAATATATATTCTTGAGCTACCGGTGCATTTCATCAGGAGTTTGAAGTATGAATTGAGGCTCCGCACCGCATTGTGTTTCACAACAATCTACGTTCCACCTCTGATTCGGCGGGAAACGATTGGATAGTAATTTTAACCGTTGGAGCCGCATCCTTCCTCCCCCCCAACTACTAGTACTCGTGCTTCTCAGCCAAGATTTGCCTTCCCCATTTGTCATAGTAATATTTGCAAGGATGCTTGTGCCAAAGAGGAATAGTGTGTATATGGTGCATGACTAGTGCGCACGCTAGCATCCGGAAGGTTAAGATTGAGTGGACACGTTCAGAGTTGATATGGTGGGTAGCAGTTAGCCTGGATCGTCAAAGAATCCGTTATAATAGATAGTTAGGAGCCGCGCTAGTTATGCACGACTTTGCACACTATACCTCTTTGGAAGAAAGATCCTTGCAAACCTCACTAGGACAAATGGGGAAGGCAAATCTTGGCTGAGAAGCACGAGTAGTTGATGCCTAAACCGCTGCAACAGGTATCGCCCTAGCGTATCTACGCTCGACAGACACTTTCGACACACTATGGACAACACATTACTCGTGCTTCTCAGCCAAGATTTGCCTTCCCCATTTGTCCTAGTGGGTTTGCAAGGATCTTTCTTCCAAAGAGGTATAGCGTGCAAAGTCGTGCATAACTAGTGCGGCTCCTAATTATCTA